>Ga0209755_10006294_pt1 | contig 13201 bp, 13 predicted proteins | sample TergutCo191P1_FD_187301 | JGI IMG/M metagenome (GOLD analysis project Ga0209755, IMG submission 187301) | Cornitermes sp. P1 segment gut microbial communities from Petit-Saut dam, French Guiana - Co191P1 (SPAdes) (version 2) | ecosystem: Host-associated > Arthropoda: Insects > Digestive system... | reverse complement strand
ATTAGAACATGGATAGGAGGATAAGTAGTAATTATGGATGAAAATTTAATTTGGCGACTTGTTTTATCTATTGCATTGTTATTTTGCAGCGGTTTACTTTTTTACCTTGGAAGAAAACTTCGTTAGTAATTTTATTTCTTAAATTTTTATGTTCCTAACTGTCTGCCTTAACCCTACAATTCAAAAAACACTCCATTTTTCTTCGGTAATACCCGGTACTGTGAACAGGACAGGAATACACCGTCTTGATGTCAGCGGTAAAGGTATTAATGTTACCCGCGTTCTGTCACAGCTTGGAAAAAAAGCCTTGCACCTAACGCAACTCGGCGGTGATTTGCGCTCGTTGTTTTTATCGTTATGTGAACAAGACAGGCTTAATATTAAGTGGGCGGAAAGTAAAAGCCAAATTCGTTTTTGTTACACGATCATTAATGAAAACGACGGCAGTGTAACAGAGTATGTTGAAGAATCAGCGGCTGTTGATGAAGGAACAGAGGAACGTTTGTTGAAAGAATTTGATTCTGTTCTTTACGGGGCGGCAGATTTAAAGTGTCTGATAATTTCGGGAACAAAAGCGGCGGGTTTTTCTCATGCGGTAATTTCTGCAATGGTAAAAAAAGCAAAAGATAAAGGTCTGAAAGTTATTCTTGATATAAAAGGGAATGATTTAATTGAAAGTTTAAAATATCAACCCGATGTAATTAAACCCAATCTTTTTGAATTTGCCGCGACTTTTGCACCGGAATTAATAAAGGATAATGATCTTATAAATGAAAACGATGCAATAAAAGAAAAAATAAAATCTATCATTTTAGATATAACGCAAAAATATCAATGCCATATCATTTTGACTAACGGCGGCAAGAAAATAATCGCTGCAGAGGGAAATAATTTTTTTGAAGTTGATGTTCAGCCGTTTAAAGCTGTAAACTCTACAGGCTGCGGCGATGCTTTTACAGCGGGTTTTGCATCTGTTTTTGAAGACGGCGCTAATTTTAAAGAGGCAATTGCCGAGGGGATGCGCTGCGGGATTTTAAACGCAGGCTTTGAAAAGCCCGGTGTTATAAAAGATTAAAAAAAAATTTTAAATTAATATTAACCGAATTTTAACAATCCATTCATTACCTCTTAACACATAAAAATTACTATTAAAATATCAATATACAAGGAGTAAACAATGAAAGTAAAATTTATAGCAATTTTAGCGCTTATTCTCTCTTTAACAATTTCATGTAATAAAGGAACAAACAACTCAAACAGCCCTGCCGTTCAGTCTGCAGCATCTGCGCCTTACACCATCGAAGTGGGAGGTTCTACTTCAGTAACACCGTTAATGGAAATGTTTGCCGAAGAATATTCAAAGAGCAAACCTAACATCAAAGTGAATATTAACGGGACAGGTTCAGGCGACGGGATCACAAATGCAGGTGTAACGTATCAAATCGGTATGTCAAGCCGCGAGCTTACGCCGACAGAACAAGGCAGGGGATTAAACGCAGAGATCGTCGCTATCGACGGTATCGCGGTAATCATTAATAAAAGTAATCCTATAACAAGCCTTTCTATCGAGCAAATACGCAGTATATACACAGGTGAAGTTACAAACTGGAATCAAGTCGGCGGAAACGCGGGAGCGATTGCAGTTGTCAGCCGTGAAGCGGGTTCCGGTACAAGAGGCGCTTTTGAAGAGCTAGTCGGTTTCCAAGGTAAATTACTTGCAGGCGCAAATGAATCGACAAGCACCGGCGCGATTAAAGCCGGTATCGCGCAAAATCCGAATGCAATCGGTTATATTTCTCTCGGTTCTGTTGATGATTCTGTTAGAGCGATTTCTGTCGGCACAGCCGCTCCGTTAGTTGCAAATGTTACTAACGGCACTTATAAAATCGCCCGCCCTTTCATCGTACTTACCGGAAATAATATTCATGCAGAAAGTAAAGCTTTTATTGAATGGATGCTGAGCCCTGCAGGGCAAGCGATAGTCAGCAGAAGCTGGATTAAAGTGCGATAGTTTTTCTTGCTCAAACGGAGTTTGCGTGATTTCTGGAAACGCACTGTTCAGTAGAAATGTAAATTTTCGATACCGTGCAGATATTTTTTTCAAACATCTGGTCAGCATTGTAGCCCTCTTTTCCGTTTTGGCATTGGGGGCTATTTTGCTTTTCGTATTCGCTCAAGGCGGTATGCCGTTTTTTATATCGACTTCTTCCGGTATAAGGCTTGTTGTACAACGAATTGATGAAATCAATGTTAACGGTATTAATTATATTAACCATAAAACTTTTATTGATATTCCAAAAAATACAGATTTTATTTCTATTAAGTTTTCTTCAGACAGTATAGAAGAAAAAACTTTGGATATTAAAATTGATAATACCGAGAAAGACCCGCGAAAAAAATTAACATTTACACATAACGATGAAGTGAATATTACCTATCCTGAAAGTTATGTGTATACGGCAAGTTGGTCTGCCGCTATTTCCGCTTTAGAAAAAAAAATCCATATAATTTTACCCGAACCTCCGTACAGTGTTGGAAAATTTATAAGCGGTCTTGAATGGAATCCCGACAGAGAAAAAGTTTTCGGTATCTTCCCGATGATCGCAGGAACTTTGCTTGCAAGCTTCGGAGCGATTCTGCTGGGTGTGCCTATCGCTCTTATTTGCGCTCTTTTTATGGCAGAATTTTTAAAACCTAAATTTGCCGCTGTTATCCGCGCAGGTATTGAATTGCTTGCAGGGATTCCTTCGGTTGTGTACGGTTTTTTCGGTCTTATGGTAATTGTTCCCTTTGTAAGAAGTGCGTTTAACGTACCTTCGGGGAATACGCTTCTTTCTGCTATAATCGTGCTTGCGTTAATGATACTGCCTACCATCATCATGATTGCAGAAACTTCGCTTCGCGCTGTGCCGCTATCGGTAAGGGAAGCAAGTCTTTCACTTGGAGCAAGCAAAATGCAAACGGCATGGAATGTTGTGCTGCCTCATGCAAATTCGGGAGTTATTGCAGGTGTTATTCTGGGTATTTCAAGAGCGGTAGGTGAAACTATGGCGGTAATTTTGGTTGCAGGAAATTCACCTCACCTTACATTCAATCCGCTTTCAAGTGTCAGGACGCTTACTTCTACGATCGCTATGGAAATGGGTTATGCGTCAGGCAGGCACAGTGAGATGCTTTTTTCAATCGGTGTAACGCTTTTTTCCATCATTTTAATTTTAAACAGTCTTATATTGTGGTTTAGAAGACGGATGGAGCAGGAATAATTATATGAAAATAATAAAAAATATTTTTCAAAAAATTAATAATTTTTTCTTATTGGATAAACAAATAAGAAAACGAAAAATTCTGGATAATATTATGTTCGCTGTTATGACAATCGCTATGACAGGTGTTATTATCACTTTATTATTTGTTTTAATTTATATTTTTAGATCGCAGGCAGGTTTTTTAAATTGGAAATTTCTTACAAACGCGCATACAGGAATCCTTCCGATGATTGTAACAACGCTTTATGTTGTACTTGTTTCAATCGCTGTCGCTCTGCCTGTAGGTCTTGCTACGGCGATTTTTCTAAATGAATATTCAGGAAACTCTTCTTTAATAAGGCTGTTGCGTCTTGCGATAGAAACTCTTGCGGGGATTCCTTCAATTATTTACGGTCTTTTCGGTCTATTAATGTTTTGCCGTATGTTAAACTTCGGGCAGTCAATAATTGCAGGCTCCTTAACATTGAGCATAATGATATTACCAGTTATCATAAGGACAACAGAAGAATCTTTAAAATCAATCCCTAATTCATTCAGAGAAGGTTCTCTTGCATTAGGCGCAACAAAATTTCAGACGACAATACATGTTGTTCTTCCTTCGGCATTACCCGGAATTTTAACTTCTGTCATTCTTGCTATAGGGCGTGTTGTAGGCGAATCTGCGCCTGTTCTGCTTACAGTAGGTCTTACAAAAAATATGCCGCGCTCCATTTTTGAATCGGGAAGGACGCTGACTATCCACCTTTATTACCTTACAAATGAAGCTGTGCAACCTGAAGATTTTGGTATCGCTTTTGCAACAGCGTCTGTGCTTGTTATTCTTGTTGTAATTATCAATACTATGGCAAAAATTCTTACATCTAACTTTAGAAAAAAACTTGGAGATATATAATGAAAAACGTTTTAACGGAGAAATTTTTATGAGCGATTTAAAAATCGATGTCCGCAACCTCGATCTTTTTTACGGTGATTTTCAAGCCCTCATCAAAATAAATTTTTCCATAAAAAGAGGCGATGTCGCCGCTCTTATCGGTCCTTCAGGCTGCGGTAAATCAACTTTTATACGGATACTTAACCGCATGAACGATCTTATCCCTTCATGCCGCATAATGGGAGAAGTATTGCTTGACGGGCTTAATATTTACGGTTCAATGGATGTAACAGAACTGCGAAGCAGAGTCGGGATGGTGTTTCAAAAACCGAACCCGTTTAATATGACCGTCTTTGACAATGTCGCTTACGGAAAGCGTATGCAAGGCGTAAAAGACAAACACGTTCTTTCAGACATTGTGGAAAATTCGCTGAAAAAAGCGGCGCTCTGGGATGAAGTGAAAGACAGGTTAAAAAAACCGGCGCAGGCGCTTTCCGGCGGGCAGCAGCAGCGTCTTTGCATTGCAAGAAGTATAGCGATGGAGCCTGAAATTATTTTAATGGATGAGCCGACAAGCGCGCTCGATCCGATTGCAACAAGCCGTATCGAGGAACTTATAGTAGAATTAAAAAAAGATTACAGTATAATTCTTGTGACACATGCAATGCATCAGGCTTCCAGGGTTAGTAATAGAACCGCTTTTTTTCTTTTAGGAGAACTTATAGAATATAATGAAACAAGAGAAGTTTTTACAAGACCTAAAGATAAGAGGACGGAAGATTATATTTCCGGAAGATTTGGTTAAGGAGGGCTGTGAATGGAATCGCGTAAAATTTTTTCCGAAGAATTAAACCGTTTGCGTCATGATATTTTAGCGATGTCTACAAGGGTGGAAGAAAATATCGGCAAAGCGCTGACCGCGTTACGCACTAGCAATGTAGATTTGGCAAAGGAAGTACGCGCCGATGATTCTGAAGTTGACGCTCTTCAAATAAAAATAGAAGATGAAGCTGCCATTATTATCGCTACGCAGCAGCCTGTTGCGCGTGACTTACGCGAAATGGTAACTATTTTTAAACTTACAAGCAGCATAGAAAGAGCAGGTGATTACGCTGTTCATCTTGCACGCGCCGCAAAGAAACTTGCAAAGGCGGGAAATTCCGCTTTTAGAGCGCAGATGCATCTGGAAAAAATGGCGGAGATAGGGCAAGCGATGCTGCGATCCGCTATTACCGCTTATATGTCGCAGAATGCACAAGAGGCGCGGACTGCCGCGGCAATGGATCATCAAATTGATGACGAGCATAAAGCGCTAACTAATGATATTATCAAAGTAATTAAAAAAGATTCTTCGCTTGTTAAAAGCGGTTTGCAAATTCTTCACACATCAAATCAATTGGAACGATTAGGCGATCATATTACTAATATTTGTGAAGCGATTGTTTATATGATCGAAGGTAAACACGAGGAATTAAATGAATAAACCTGTAATACTTATTATTGAAGACGATCCTGAAATTCAAGAATTGCTTAGCCATTCATTGTCAAAAGAAAACTGGACGCTTTTACAGGTTAAAACAGGAGAAGAAGGGCTTAGTATATTAAAGTCTAAAAAAGTAAATTGCATACTTTTGGATATTATGCTGCCCGGTATGGACGGTTTAAAAATTTTAAAAAAAATTAAAGAGATAGAACAATGCGTCAGTACTCCTGTAATTATGACCACTGCAAAAGGAGAAGATATAGATATCGTTACAGGTCTTGAATTAGGCGCGGATGATTATGTCGTGAAACCTTACAGCCCCAAAGTGCTGATTGCCCGAATACGAGCGGGTTTACGGCGGCAGGAAGAAAATACAAACAAGGTAAATGTAACAATTTGGCAGCAAGGTGATTTAAAAATAGATGTTGCGCGTCACGCCGCTTTTAACGGCGATAAGCAGCTTGATCTTTTTGCAACAGAATTTGCGCTTTTAAAACACTTCCTTTCCAACCCGGAAATTGTTTTTTCACGTAACCAGATAATCGAGGCTATCCGCGGGCCGGATTACCCTGTTACAGACCGCTCTGTTGATGTGCAAATACTCGGTTTGCGAAAGAAACTCGGAAAAGCGGGCGATATGATTGAAACAATCCGCGGAGTTGGGTATCGTTTTAGAGCATCAGATAAAATAAAAATGTTGGATAATTTGTAAATTTTATTGTAAAGTTATTATATAATGTCTGTCCATAAACTCGGTTAGTTTACGGACAGACCTTGCGTTTTCTCGCCTTCAAACCTTTGGTTTGTAGGCTGCGAAAATGCGGATATTAAGGTAGTCTGTTTATAATGTGTCCGCATTATAAACAGACTCTATTATAGAGGTAATTTTGTGACAATCTTTAAAAAGTGTCTGCTGACATTAAGCAGCGCGGTTTTATGTTTTTCCGCAGTGCTTGTAATATCGGTCTTAATATTTATGAATTCGCTTTATCATGAAATTAATATTATAGGTTTGGGAAATGCCGCTAAAACTTTAATGACTGCAATCGGGCAAGAACGTATTTGTGAAATATTTTTAAATTATAATAAAGACACCGATATAATCACTCGTGCAAATTTATTACTTTTAAGTAACCGCGATCCTTACCGCCTTACTTTAATAATGCCTTCAGGTTATGTGTTATTTGACTCTCATGTTTCGGATAATCTTGTCAATCACATAGACCGTAATGAAATAATAGCCGCTCTTGAAGGTAAGGAAGGAATCTCGCACCGTGAATCGATCAGTACAAATATGAAACGTATTTATTACGCGCTGCCGGTTTATAACATCAATACGCCAGAGCAGCGTGAAATTATCGGCGTATTCAGGCTTTCACTTTCAATTCCCGGCTTCGGAGCGCGTGTTTCCCCTATTATTATGCCTTTTATCATTTTCATTATAATTTTTATAATAGCCGCTTTTTGGGTGATTTATTTATTTTCCCGCTCGCTTTCTTCTTCAATTAACAGATTAGTAAACATCGTTCAGTCAGGCGCGCCGCTTTTAAGCGATCCGCAAGCTGCAGAGACTGCCTCTTCGGAATTCAGAAGTCTTGAAAAGGCGTTACGTGCAATGACGCTGGAACTTAATATGCGATTTGAACAGGCAAAGTCTGAAGGCAACCGTCTTGAAGCGATACTTAACGGATTGTCTGAAGCTGTTTTTGCAATGGACTCTTCTCTTAAATTGCACCTGATCAATCCAAAGGCAAGAGAACTTTTTAATCTTGATAAAAATATTGTACTTGCAGTAAACAGCAAAAACGATTTAAAAAATTTGTCATTGCTGGAAGCGACCCGTTCCACAGAATTGGTGGAAATTGCAAACGCTGTTTGTGCAAATAAAGCTATTTATGATACCGCTCCTATCGAGAAAGAATTAACATTTTTCAACGGAACAGAACAAATTTTTCAAGTTTACGCTTCGCCGCTTGCAAACGGAGGTGTTGTTCTTGTATTGCTGGAAATTACCCGTCTTATAAAACTGGAAAGAATACGTAAGGATTTTGTCGCAAATGTTTCTCATGAACTGCGTACCCCTATCCAGCTAATCAAAGGGTATTCTGAAACCATGCTTGAGAGTGATTTAAATGATCAAAATAAACACTTTATCGAAATTATCAGTAAAAATGTTTCTATGATGGAAAATCTTACAAACGATCTTATGATGCTTGCCAGCTTGGAAAACAACAATAAACTCTACGAAATGGAAGATTGTTCTGTCGCTTCGCTCATTGAAGAAGCTGTCTGCGCCGTTGAACCGCAATCATCAAAAAATAAAATAGAAATAATAAAAGATTATCCTGATGATTTAACCGTTAAGGTTTACGGCTCATTGATAATTCAAAGTTTAATTAATTTGATCGATAACGGTATTAAATATTCGCCTGATAAATCAAAACTTTGGGTCAGTGCAAAAGTTGTTTACAATGAATTAATTTTTGAAGTGCGTGACAAAGGGATAGGGATTCCTGCAGAACATCTTGAACGGATATTTGAAAGATTTTACCGTGTCGACCGTGCAAGAAGCCGAGAAGCGGGAGGTATCGGCTTAGGGCTTTCCATTGTGCGGCATATCACGCTGCTTCATAACGGAAAAACCGAAGTGGAAAGCCACGCCGGTGAAGGATCGGTTTTTAGGATTATAATTCCTATTCTTTAATCTTCTTGTATAACAATTTCAAGCAACTCAACAGTAAAAATTAATGTTGAATAAGGCGGGATAATCCCTTGAATGCCGTCGCTCCCGTAAGCAAGATCTGAGGGTATAAAAAGACGGTATTGACTGCCTACAGTCATCAGCAATAAACCTTCAGCCCAGCCTGGAATAACCATATCAAGAGGGATATATGCGCCGTCGGTATCAGACGAAGAGCTGTCAAAAGGTTTGCCGTCTATAAATGTGCCTGTATAATGAACCCTAACCACCGAATCTTCTTTCGGGCGTTCCCCTTTCGAATTTTTCAAGATTTCATACTGTAACCCTGTTTCTGATACCATTACTTCAGGACGCTTCATATTTGCCGTAAGAAAATCATATTCCGCCATTCTATTTTGCTCGGATTTTTTTTGTGAGGCATTCTGTAAAGCGGTTTCGATTAACTCCATCGCTTCCTGTTCGCTGAATTGGGTTTGTTCATCTTCAACCATGTCTTTTAAACCTTGTGCAAAGGCATCATAATTGAATTCCAAACCCATCTCGCCTAAATTAAAATTTGATCCGATTGCCATGCCGAAGGCGTAACTTAATTGCGCTTTTTCATCGGCTTTCCTATAATCTTCCTGTATGGCTTTTGCGTATAACGCAGTTACCGCCATAAATAAACATAGAAAAATTATTAATTTTTTCATTCTTCTTCTCCCTTAAAAGGTTTTATCTCAAGAAGTTCAACTTCAAAGATTAATGTAGCACACGGAGGTATTAATTGCATTCCGCTGTTATAATCAATCATGCCCTCTTCACCGTAACCGAGTTCATAAGGAACAAATAATTTAAATTTACTGCCGACGTTCATCAATTGCAAACCTTCAGCCCAACCTTGAACAAGATAACCAAGATTGAATTCTGCAGGCTGCCCGTAGGTATATGAACTGTCGAAAAACTTACCGTCTATAAATTTACCTTCATAGTGAACAACAACCAAGTCATCCATTGTAGGTTTAGGTCCTGACCCTTGAGTGATAACTTCGTATTGAAGCCCGCTGTTTGTAACTATTACACCGGGTTTTTTTGCGTTATCTGCAAGAAAAGCATTTTCTTTTAGAATCGCTTCTGTTTTATTTTGCTCCTCTATAAATGAAAATGCATGTTCTATTTTTTGTCTTGCTTCATCAAGATCAAACCGCGGTTTTTTATCTGATAAACCGTCTCTTACCCCTTTAATAAATTCGTCAACATTAGGAGAAAGATTGTCCGCCATCATTCCTTGTTTCAAAGACGCTCCGACATTTAACCCAAGAGCGTATGATGCATCTTTGTCAAAATTCACATTCCCGAAAGAAGAACCGCCGCTTGCCGCCCCTTTGTTACAGCTCATAAAAGACACTGCAACGAATACCGCTGCAATTGTCCAAAGTATATTTTTCATTGTAACAGTATAAACTTAAAGGAGGTAATTGGCTAGTAGGGATATAGAACTGTTCTTTTATTAAAAATTCTAGGGAAAATCGATAAATTTACATATAAATTACGCTTTTTTACAAACAGTTGTTGATCATTTCGCGATATATATAGTAACATATTGAAAACCTGCGCAGTTAAAGCAATGTGCAAACCTAGTTTGCAAACTTCGTTTGTGCGGCAGTCATATCTAACTTCGTATGGCAACTAAAATTGATACATCATCTGCAGGAATTTTATCGAGGGGGATTACACCTAATGAAAAAAATTCTATTAATAGATGACAGCTTATTCCATCTGACAGTTGCCGAAGATATGCTAAAAGGCAAATATGAAATAACAACAGCAAAATCTGCAAAAGAAGCTTTAGGTTATTTATCAAAAGGGCTTTTTCCAAATTTAATTATTTTAGATATTTTAATGCCTGACATTGACGGTTGGGAAACTTTTAATTTAATCAAGGGGATAAGCCTTTTAAAAGATGTCCCTATAGCTTTTTTAACATCGCTGGATGGGGAAGCCGAAAAAGACGAAGCATCAAAAATGGGTGCTGCAGATTTTATCACCAAACCATTTGAAGAAGAAGAACTCATAAAAAGGATAGAAGCTATAATCGGGAAACATGAAGCAAAAAGCGATACTTAATAGAAAGGTAAGGTAAGGGCGGCGCTTGTATTTTTAGGGAAATATACCTATCTTTGACCCCATTTTCGGGCTTATATACGCCCTTTAAGCATTATATAAGCAAAAAACCCCTTGCTCTTTTTCACAAAAATATGCTATAATGAAAAAAATGTCTCCAAACGATGTTTGAGACCACGGCAATGAACCCCCTGCGGGTTTTTAGCTTAAAAAGGAGAGTATATGGGAGCAATCGATCTACCCAAATCACCGAATGTGTTTCATCCGGAAAAACCGAGCGCGGTCGGTTCACGTAATTCACTGGCACAGGAATATCGGGAACAGCAGGCTGAGGTTCAATTATTATTAGAAGAGGAAACCAACAAGGTTATCCATCATTTAACGGCAAGATTGCCTAAAGACGTTCTTGAACGCCTTGATGTAATGGGCGGTCTTAAAGAAAAACTGTACAATTACTTTAATCAGAACTACCAGAATATGTTCAACCGTTACATGGTAACGTCTGAAGATGAAATGGTAAAAAAGATCAGGAACTTTATTGATAAAGAAGAAACAAAGGTTCTGACACGCTATACACCAAAAGAAATAGCCGACCTCTTAGACGCTGTCGGCGGCGCTGACAAGTTTAATACAGGCGAAATTGAAAAATCCATGGTGAATATGTACGGTCACTTGCAAGGCCATATTCAAAGGGGTGTCAACGAGCTTGAAACAAAGACCAACAGCATCCTCCGTCAGAAAACCGACACAGGCGCTTTCGTCCGCGGCGAGAACGCTTATTCTATCGTTAAGTGCGCTTTCAAAGACAACCAAGTAAAACCTAAAACCGTAACCGATGTAAAGCTTTCTATCAATATTCTTGATTCAGAGCTTATCAGCCCGATTTTCCATTATCAGGTAACTGTTGAGTACATCGTAAAGGATTTAATCGCAAAGCACATTATCGACAACATAGATAAACTCATCGAAGACATTAAAGATAAAAGAATCAACGATCAACAGGAAGAACTTTCTGACAGTGAAATAATCTTTGCTAAATTGAGCAAGATTGAAAATTTCACTGATGATGTAACAGATAACCCGAAAGCAAAAAGGTATAATTATGTCGCTAAAGCTCTTATGGACAGGCTTACCGACCTCCGTGCGGAAATTGACCCGGAAGAATTTGACTCGCTTAAAGTACGTGAAAATATCAAGAAAATTGTAGATATGGAAAATATCCGCAATAGAGGCTTTAACACGGCTATCAACTCTATTACATCGATCCTTGACACATCAAGAATGGGTTATCAGTACATTGAAAACCTTAAAAACGGACGCGAAGTGATCATCCGCGAATATGAAGACACCGATACCGCCAATCTGCCTGATGAACGCTATTATATTTTACTTCGCTATTTTGACAACGCCCAGCTTTTTGAAGACCGCAAAGCGTACGATGTCCAGCTTAAGAGCTTTGAAACAGAAATCCAGCATCTTTGGGATATTCTGGAAGTAAATTATCAGGGAATGAAAAGCGGCGGCAAAGTCGAAGATTTTGATGATTTGGCTCAGCAGAAAAAAGCGAAAATTCAAAAACTTATCAAGGAAAAATCCGGCGAACCTATTTATGAAGATATCGCCAAAGTTTGGGACGAGATTTCTTTTGTAAAACCCGTTGAAACCGAAGTTGAAAAATCCAACCGCACCTATATTTACGAAAAAGATAAAGTCCGCGCCAAAATTATCCTGATGCGTGATCGTATGAAGAAAATGTACGATTACCTGTACCCCATCGAAAGGCGCGTAATGGAAGAAAGGCTTTCTTGGCTTGAAAGCGAATACTTCAGGTTTGATTACATGATCAATCCTTATCATTTACAACCCGGAATTCTGTTGGATATTGATATTACATCCATCAAACGTAAAAAATACACGCTTGATGCAATGGCTAACGTGCTGAACGAATTCTTGTCCGGTGTTTCCAAAGGCTTCCATGATGCGGCATTCGCCTCATTCAGCCGCAGGCGCTCGACAGTACGCGATGACATCAATCAATCTTTCAGTTCTCCTGCAGAATAATAGGAGTATATTGTGAAAAAGTTATCTTTAATTATAATCATTATTTGTATGGCAGGCGCAGTATATGCGCAAGATTATGCGTCTGCAGAAAGGCAAATTACCCAGTCTATTCAACAAAATGCGACAGAATATGACAGATTAGTTGAGCTGGATCGTCAAAATGCGGCAAATAGAGCGTTCGCAAATCTGCAAAGATCTCATATTATGTTAAGCAATGAGATAAAAATATTACAAGGCGAAATTCAAACTTTGATCAACAAACCGGGAACCAAAGAAGCAATCGCCAGAAAACTGGATCGTCTTCAATCTCTTATGAGGCAAGAACAAGCTATGGTTGAAAGGCTTAATTATTTAAGGGAAACGAGGTAAAAACCTGTTGTAAGAACCTCTATTTTAAGGTTTTATATAAAAGCTGTCCTAAAAAGGACAGCTTTTTTTTATTTTTCTAAAAAAAATCTTGCTAGCCAATTTTATAAAACCATGTTAAAATTCTTCTATAATTATCCACAAAAAGCAGAGGAAAAATATGTCAAATGAAAACATTGCAATGATTGACGGTAATAATGCGGCGGCGCACGTTGCGCACGCGTTAAGCGAAGTAATCGCGATTTATCCGATTACCCCTTCCAGCCCGATGGGTGAACTCTCCGATGAGTTTTCCGCACAAGGGCGCAAAAACATATGGGGAGCGATTCCTGTTGTAGCAGAATTACACT
>Ga0209755_10006293_pt1 | contig 13203 bp, 19 predicted proteins | sample TergutCo191P1_FD_187301 | JGI IMG/M metagenome (GOLD analysis project Ga0209755, IMG submission 187301) | Cornitermes sp. P1 segment gut microbial communities from Petit-Saut dam, French Guiana - Co191P1 (SPAdes) (version 2) | ecosystem: Host-associated > Arthropoda: Insects > Digestive system... | reverse complement strand
TTTTTGCAGTACAGCCTCGGTCACGCCGCTGATAAATGCAGCTCACCCCAAGCTTGAAGCGCAGACCTAAAGTCCGGTCTTGACGCACAACCTTGAAACAGAACCTTGAAGCGCGGTGAGGAATTGTGTTTTTCAATTTACAAAGCGAGTTTGTGCGCCCCACAGCCTTGCTTAGGATATCAATTTATCACAGCGCACTTGTTTGAGCGACTAAATTGAAAAATACAGTTCCGAACGAAAGCGCACACCGCACCCATGTCAGTTGTAACTCCGCCGATATCCATAAAATTCTTTCATTTACTTTTGCAAGGTGTATACTATATAATGTCATAGTGGGCAATACCATAAAATGGTACATAAAAAAACGAGAAGGTGCATAATGCGACGGTTTATCGAGCGGTTTTCTGCAATAGATATGACAGAAGGAACACCATGGAAAAAGCTGTTATATTTTACTGTACCCCTGCTGATTGGAAACATATTTCAGCAACTATACAGCACTGTTGACGCCATATTTTTAGGAAGATTTGTCGGCGATAACGCCTTGGCGGCAATCGGCGCGTCCATTCCGATTTTTTTCCTTATCCTGATGCTGTGCATGGGCGTCGCCATTGGCGCGGGAATTATGGTCTCGCAGTATTTTGGCGCAAAAAGCAGAGATGACCTATCTCATACGATAGGCACCTCCATCACACTCACTGCCATCATAAGCTTAGTTATTACAATATTCGTGCCCATTTCCACAAGACCGCTGCTTATCCTCATGGGAACACCGATGGAAATTCTGGAGGACAGCATTCTCTATATGAATGTGCTGCTGTGGGGCATTTTGGGACTTGCATACTTCAATATGCTCTCCGGTATATTAAGAGGTCTCGGAGAAGCCATTGCTCCGCTGGTTTACCTGATTATTGCATGCCTTCTCAATATAGTTCTCAACTTCTTCTTCATTGTCGTGCTGGGCATGGGCGTTTTCGGCGCGGCAATAGGCACAGTCATCGCTCAAGCCCTCACAAGCATTCTATGTCTGCGAAAACTTATGCACATGCGCGATGTGTTCGACATGAGCCTTCGTTATCTCATACCAAAGAAGAAATACGTTAAACAAGTTCTCAAGCTTGGAGTTCCTTCGGGAGCGTCGCAAGCCATCTTCGCAATAGCCATGATGATTACCCAGCCTCTGGTAAACAGCTTCGGGGCAATGTTCATAGCCGTAAATGTTATTGTAATGCGGATAGACGGATTTGTCGTGATGCCCGCTTTCTCATTCGGCAACGCCATGACTGTTTACGCAGGACAAAATGTCGGCGCCAACAAAATGGACAGAGTTGACAAAGGCTTTAAACAATGCGTTTTGATGGCAATATGTGTATCTACGGTGCTGGTTGCGCTAATGCTGGTTTTTGGCCGTTTTATAGCGGGTGCTTTTACCGAAACCGGAGAAGTGGTCGATTTGACGATGCGTATGCTGTGGATTTTGGCGTTGGGCTATATCGCGTTTACCGCCGCTATCGTGACATGGGGCGTGGTTCGCGGCGCAGGAGACGCCATCTCCCCATTGTGGGGTTCGCTTATAAACTCCGTAGTTATAAGATTACCGACAGCATTTCTGTTTGTCCATCTATTGAGCAGACCGGAAGCTCTGATGCTCTCCTTAGTATCGGCATGGATATTTAACTTGATTATCTCAATAGTTGTGTACCGCATGGGCAGATGGCGTAAAAAAGGGCTGGTGTAAAACATACCCGCTGCAACAGTGCAGCGGGTATGTTGCGCCGGTTTGGCGTATATGCTGCGTCCGTATAGCGGGTATGATAAAAATAAAAAGTGCAAATACATGAAAGGCGGAATAAAAATGAATACACTTGTATCGGTTTCAATATATCCAATGAATACAAAAGGGGAAGGACTCTCGGCTTATGTTGCGGAGGTTATAAAGGTGATTGAAGCCTCCGGACTGCAAAGCCGCACAACAGCTATGTCAACAGAAATCGAAGGTGATTGGGATGATGTGATGAGAGTGATAAAAGACGCAACATTCGTGCTTGCGGAGAAAGGCTTTCGCACCTCAGTAAACTTTAGAGCCGACATTCGCCCCGGACGCACAAACACGATAACATCAAAGGTAGAAAAGCTGGACAGCATATTAGGCGGTAACAGAGGTTAGCGTGACGAGCTGTGCTAAACTGCACTGACTAAAGCTGCACAGTTTTTGCATTTTCCGTAATATGTTGTATGGTGGCTTGAAACTTTGACGCCGGTCTCGGGTTCTATTATCGCGTAATCCTCGCCGCATGTGCTGTCATGCGCAACGTCAATAATTGCTTCGCAATCTTGACATACGAAATGATCATGCCTGGTAGTTATCGCGTCAAACCGCTCATGTCCGTTTATCCTACCCAAACTCATGATTTCATTGTTTGCGCAAAAATCATTCAGGTTGCGGTACACTGTCGCGATGCCAATGTCACGGTACTCTCTTTTGAGCTCGGCAAATATCCACTCCGCAGTGGGATGTGTTTTGGTTGACATCAGCTTTTGCATAATGGCTTCGCGTTTTTGGCTATATCTTCTTGTCTGCATGGCTTTATTCCCTCAATACCGAAGAAAGCGGCGTCATCCTTCCAAAAGTGCGACCACTTCTTCAAGGCTTTTCTTTCCGAAGAAAACTTCGCTGTCATTGACTATAAGTGCCGGAACACTCATGATGCTGTGCTTGTCTCTATACGCGGGGAAATACGATAAGTCCAGCATTGACGCTGTTATTTCAGGATTTATGATACTTATGCGCTGACATGCTTGAACCACATCAGGACACATTGTACAAGATAGCGATATGCCGATTTTCAAGTCACGTTTCGGTAGTCGCAAAATCCGCTCTTTTAGCTCCTCTGTGATTGCCTGCCCCGGTCCGGACACATTGTATATGGCAAGAATAAAAGATTCCAGCTCATGCCCGCCGGGCACGGCGCAAAAACTTACTCCGGTGAATTTACCCTGTGGGTCAAAGAGTGCAAGAACAGCCCCGCCTTCTGCGCCAATCAAGGCTTCAAGCTGTGCGTTTTCCCCTTGCTCATATATGCGCACATCAAGCTTATCAGTGATTTCGGAAAACTGTGTCAGGAACTGACGGAGTTTTTCCGAAAGCGTGTCGCCGCTTTTTAACACCGCACAAACCTGTATACGGTTTTGGCATCTTTCCATTACATATTTTATCTGCGTGCGGGTATCCTCTGTAAAGAAATCCGCGTCTAAATCCTCATGGGTTTCCGAATCCTCCGCCGGCGCAATGCCAAGCTCACTTTTCTTATCGGCAATATACTTCTCAGCGCCTGTCGCCGCAATAGCTCCGTCTGATACGGCAGTGACAAGCTGCCTCAGCCGCTTGGGTCTGATATCACCTGCCGCCCATACTCCGGGGATATTTGTCTCCATTTCATCATTTGCGCGGATATAACCAAAGTTGTCCATGTCTATTGAGGACTTAAATACCTCACTGAGCGGCTCATATCCGACGAACACAAAAACCCCAAAACCGCTGTCACCTTCACCGACGTGGTGCTCCCAAGTCTCGCCTGTACGGTTATCGATAAATTTTGCCTCTGTTAGCGTTTTATCGCCTCGGACATATACAATCTCTGTATTAAACTTGACCCGTATCTTTTCATGTGCCAGCACTTTGTCGGCAATAGTCTTTGAGCATGTAAATTCCGGCTCACGCGCAATGACTGTCACCTTACGCGCAAATCTGGTCAGGAAAATAGCTTCTTCCGCCGCGGCAAACCCCGCACCGATAACAAAGACATCTTTTCCCGTGAAAAACGCACCGTCACATGTGGCGCAATATCCGATGCCGCGCCCGGCAAACTCCGCTTCACCCTCGAATCCGAGTTTGCGAGGTCTTGCGCCTGTTGCAATAATGACGCCGAGCGCCCTGTATGTCTCGCTTATTGTGGTCTTAACTTCTTTTATATCCCCCGAAAGCGATACATCAACCACATCGTCGGTTACAAACTGCACACCGAAGCTCAATGCTTGCTTTTTCATCTCCGAGGTCAGTTCCTGACCGGATGTTGTAAATATTCCGGGATAGTTGCGAACCTCTGAGGTTATCTTTATCTGGCCGCCGATGTCGGATTTTTCAATAACAAGTGTTTTCAGCTTTGCCCGACCCGCATAAATGGCGGCGCTGAGCCCGGCGGGCCCAGCACCAACAATTATGAGGTCATACAGGTTTTCTGTATTATTCATAAAATGCAATCCATTCCTTTCGATTCTCTGCCGGATTCCTTAAAGCTTGCCAACCAAATCAAGGCTTGGCTTGAGTGTTTCTTCGCCGGGCTTCCACTTTGCGGGGCATACCTGGTCGCCATTTACTGCGACAAACTGTGCCGCCTGGACTTTTCTGAGTAACTCCTCGCTGTTTCTGCCGATGCCCAGCGAATTGACTTCATAAGAAACGATTTCACCCTCCGGATTTACGATAAACGTCCCTCTCAGGGATAGCCCCGCTTCGGGAATGAGCACGCCAAAGTCACTCGAAATTTCATGCGTCGGATCGGCAAGCATCGGGTATCTGATTTTTTTGATGGTGTCAGATGCGTCATGCCATGCTTTATGCGTGAAATGCGTGTCCGTCGATACCGAATAAATCTCACAGCCGATTTTCTTGAATTCGTCGTAGCTGTCTGCCAAATCACCCAGTTCGGTCGGGCATACGAACGTGAAATCTGCCGGATAGAAGAAAAATACTGACCACTTGCCTTTGATGCTCTCGTTTGAAACATCGATGAACTCATTGTTTTGATAAGCCGTCGCTTTGAAATCCCCTACTTTTTTGCCGATTAGTGACATACCCTTGTTCCTCCTAGATTTTTATGTTATATTGTTGCTAATGATAACTGTTCTCATTAGCAACAATAATCTATCATGCCGCTAAATGGTTTGTCAAGCATTTTTTCCGGGACTCTTTCCCTAATTTGACTTTTGGTTACAGTTTACAGTACAGACGGTAGCCGGAATCAAGCGGTATGCAACTAATTTTTCGCGTAAGTAGGGCGACAAGACCCGTACCAGCGAAAAATTCGGGGCATATTGCTTGATGTAGGCGGATATTTTGGTGATCTCTGCACTGTAACGACTTTTACGTTACTGCTTATACGGCACTCGAAGCGCGATGAGACACAAAATAAAAACCGCCGGACTGTTCAGCGATAGACGCAGTTCGGCAGTTTTATACTATACTTTTACAATCCGCTCGCTATACCAGCTCAAGTACCGCAAGCTCCGCTCCGTCGCCGCGGCGCGGGCCTGTTCTTGTTATGCGGGTATATCCGCCGCTGCGCTCTGCGTAATCCGAAGCTGTTTTTGAAAACACCTTCGTTACAACATCCTCACGTGTCATGAACGAGAGTGCGCTGCGACGTGACGCCAAGGTGTTTTTCTTACCCAGAGTTATCATTTTCTCGGCAAGCGGCGCTATCTCCTTACAGCGCGTTACAGTTGTTTCAATCCTTCCTGTATCAAGAAAGTCGGTAACCTGTTGGCGAAGCATCGCCATACGTTGATCCGTCGGTTTCCCTAACTTACGTGTTCCGGGCATATTGTTCTCCTCCTAATCTCTAGCTGATCTTTGACTCAGTTCTCATCGCCTTTCAGGGAAAGTCCCATCATGGCAAGCTTATGAATGACCTCTTCAAGCGATTTACGCCCAAGGTTGCGAACCTTAATCATTTCGTCCTCTGATTTTGATACCAAATCTTCGACTGTGTTGATATTGACACGCTTGAGGCAGTTGAAGCTGCGAACGGATAAATCCAGTTCCTCAATAGTCATTTCGAGAACTTTATCCCTTTGCGCCTCCGCCTTTTCGACGACCGTTGATTGATGACTTATCGTTTCCGATAAATCCGTAAACAGCGTAAAGTGGTCGCAAAGTATCTTTGCTCCGAGCGATACCGCATCTCGCGCAGATATGGTTTTGTCTGTCCACAACTCTATAGTCAGCTTGTCAAAGTCTGTGACATTGCCGACGCGAGTATTCTCAACCGTGTAATTCACCTTATGAACAGGTGTGTATATTGAGTCTATAGGTATTACGCCTATCACAGGCTGCTGAAGCTTATTGCGCTCTGCTGACATGTATCCGCGTCCATGATCGATTGTTAATTCCATGCTGAGCGACGCGTCGGGACTCAGCGTGGCAATATGCATTTCCGGATTGAGAATCTCAACTTCACCATCGGCTCTTATATCGCCGGCGGTCACTTCACATTCTCCGGAGGCTTCAATGTAAACTGTTTTTGCTCTTTCCGTGTGCAACCTTGCAACTATGCCCTTAATATTAAGGATTATTTCCGTAACATCTTCTTTAATGCCGGGAATTGTTGAAAATTCGTGTTGAATGCCTGCTATTTTCACCGTCGTTACCGCTGTTCCGGGAAGGGATGAAAGCAGTATTCTGCGAAGTGAGTTGCCAAGTGTCGTGCCATATCCGCGTTCCAGTGGCTCAATTACATACCTACCATACGATTCATCATCCGGGGATTCTGTACACTCTATACGCGGTCTTTCTATTTCAACCATGAAATACCCTCCTTTAATAGATTCTTGCTTTGCTCCTGCTTCTTTGTTCGTCTGACAAAATCCACTGATTTAATCAGGCATGAGGGTCCAAAGTGACTATATTAAAGCTACTGCGCCTCAGCCACTCTCATATTACTTTGAGTAAAGCTCGACTATGAGCTGCTCCTCGATTGGGATGTCTATATCATCTCTTTCCGGAACTGTCGATACTTTCGCAATCAGCGCATTGGCATCGTAGTCCAGCCACTTGGGAGGAACTCTCGAAGAGTTTGCTTCTATGACCGCTTTTAGCTTGTCGAGTCCCCGGCTTTTATCTTTTAGAGATATAATCATTCCCGGCTTAACAAGGAAAGACGGAACGTTGACTTTCCTGCCGTTGACGAGGAAGTGTCCATGCAATACAAGTTGCCTTGCTTCTGCACGGCTCATCGCAAAACCGAGCCTGTAGACCGTGTTATCAAGTCTTGTTTCAAGAATCGCAAGCAAGTTTTCACCCGTTTTTCCTCTGCGCTTGCTTGCCATGTCAAAGTATCTGCGAAACTGGTTTTCGAGTACACCATAGTACCTTTTGGCCTTTTGTTTCTCGCGCAGTTGCAGCCCGTAATCGGATGTCTTTGAGCGCCCCTGACCATGCTGCCCCGGAGGATATGGTCTGCGGTCTGCCGCACATTTTTCTGTATAGCATCTGTCGCCTTTTAAAAAGAGTTTTTGGCCTTCCCTGCGGCAAAGGCGGCAAACTGCTCCTGTATATCTAGCCATATTCTGTTTACCTCCTTTATTAAACTCTGCGCCGTTTTGGCGGACGGCAGCCATTATGCGGTATTGGCGTTACATCTTTTATCATTGTGACCTCAAGCCCCGCTGTCTGCAAAGCCCTTATAGCGGCTTCTCGGCCCGAACCCGGTCCTTTTACAAAGACCTCAACGGTTTTCAAGCCATGCTCCATCGCCGCCCTCGCCGCTGTTTCCGCTGCGGTTTGTGCTGCAAACGGAGTTGACTTTCTGCTTCCGCGAAAGTCCATTCCGCCCGAAGACGCCCAAGAAAGGGCATTTCCATGCACGTCCGTAACAGTAACCATCGTATTGTTGAAGGACGATCTGATATGGACTGCGCCCTTCTCAATATTCTTTCGTTCGCGGCGTCTCGTTCTGGTTTTCTTGCCTTTTTGTGCTGCCATATTGTATCGCTGCCTCCCTTACTTCTTCTTATTGGCTATTGTGCGCTTGGGTCCTTTGCGTGTACGTGCATTTGTCTTGCTGCGCTGCCCGCGCACAGGGAGACCGCGTCTGTGACGCAACCCTCGGTAACTGCCTATTTCAGTCAGACGCTTAATATCAAGCGCAACCGTTCGGCGCAAGTCGCCTTCCACCATGTAGTTCTTGGTTATGCACTCGCGAAGTGCGGTTTCCTCTGTCTCCGTGAGATTTTTAACCCTTGTATTCGGATCAATGCCCGTTTCAGCAAGGATTTTCTTTGCACTTGTTCTTCCTATTCCGAAAACATAGGTGAGTCCGATTTCTATTCGTTTGTCCTTTGGCAGGTCAACGCCGGCAATACGTGCCATATGTACTCTTCCTTTCTTTTACCCCTGTCGTTGTTTGTGTTTCGGGTTTATGCAAATCACCATAACCCTGCCCTTGCGCTTTACGACTTTACACTTCTCGCACATGGGTTTAACTGACGGTCTTACTTTCATTATACTCCTCCTATTTGCTTCGCCAAGTGATCCTGCCTCGGGTCAAATCATAAGGTGACATTTGCACTGTCACTTTATCGCCCGGAAGAATCCTAATAAAGTTCATCCTGAGTTTTCCGGAGATATGCGCCAAAATCGTGTGTCCGTTGCCTATATCCACATGGAACATAGTGTTCGGCAGCGAGTCAATAACTGTTCCTTCCAGTTCAATCATATCATCCTTTGGCATTTTGCATCCCTCCTTCATCCAGGTGCTCTGCGGCGTACTGTGCCAAATAGCGTCTAATTTCGTTGTTCGTGACTTTCTCGCCTCTTAGAAGTTTTTCTGCGATGAGGCTGTCTGCTTTATTTTCATGCCTTAGATGCTTATTCTTCTTTCGTTTTGGCTTATCGTATTTTCGCCCTTTTCCGTCTGCAAGCATTGAGTATCCGGCGTCAACTGCGATCACTATGAATCGTTTGCCGGCGTCCCTGCCATTTAGAGAGATAACAATATCCGCTATTTTCATGGCATTCCCTCGCAGAATGTGAGTATCTGAGGCTCTTTGCCGGTGATGAGTATTGTGTTTTCGTAATGAGCAGAGTTCATCCCATCGGCTGTGACGACTGTCCATTCATCATCTAACACTTTGATTTTGGCACCTCCCGCGTTTATCATGGGTTCAATTGCAAGTGTCATACCTTCTCTGAGACGAGGGTCGGGGCCTTTGCGAGGAGTCTTTACATAGTTTGGAACTTCGGGCGCTTCATGCACACTGGAACCGACGCCGTGTCCTACATAGTCCCGAACAACTGAAAATCCGTTACTTTCCGCATGCTGCTGTATCGCTCTTGATATATCCGACACCCTGTTGCCCGCTACGGCATATTTAAAACCTTCGTAGAAACATTCGCGTGTCACTCTCACCAGTTTTTCCGACTCTGCACACCCCTGCCCCGCTATAAACGTCGCACTGCAGTCTCCAACGTACCCATTCTTGGTCGCTCCGATGTCTATACTGACTATGTCGCCTTGCATGAGTTTCCGCCGGGATGGGATTCCATGTATCACTTCATCGTTTACTGATATACAAATACTTGCCGGATAATTTCTGTATCCCAAGAAAGAAGGTATAGCTTCTTGCGAAATTATAAAGTCGTGTACCGCCTTGTTGATGCTCCCGGTAGTCACGCCGACCGCTACCATCCGCCCTGCCAAACTACGCGCCAGAGCCGCTACTTTTCCGGCGCTTCGCATTAAATTTATCTCTCGCTCGGTTTTAAGCCTTATCATATTCCCAGTTTTTTAAACACCTCAACAGTTTGCACGGCAATTCCCGGTTCTCCGTTTACTGTTTTTAGTTTTCCTTGTGCCTTGTAATAGTCGATAAGAGGCGCTGTTTCTCTCTGATAGGTTTGAAGCCTGTTGTCGATGGTTGAGGCCTCATCGTCTTTTCTTATTACAAGCTCTGTCCCGCAAACATCGCAAATGCCATCCGCCTTTGGTTTCTTTGTCTCAATGTGGAATATCGCTCCGCATTTCGGACAGGTGCGTCTGCCGCTGAGTCTTTTTATAATCAGCTCATTGGAAACCTCAATAGATATCACGGCGTCGATTATCACGCCCTCGGCGTCGAGCGCCTCGGCTTGGGCAATCGTTCTCGGAACGCCATCAAAGATATATCCATTCTTGCAATCATCTGAGGTAAGTCTCTCTTTGAGAACCCCTATTATAATGTCGTCGGGAACAAGGTCACCGGCATCCATGTAAGCCTTTGCCTTTAAGCCAACAGGCGTTCCGTTTTTGACTGCGTTGCGGAGTATATCGCCGGTAGATATCTGCGGAACCTTTAGCTTTTCTACCAGAACTTCCGCCTGTGTACCTTTGCCCGCTCCCGGCGGACCCAGTAGTATTAGTCGCATAATTACAGCTAACTCCTATTCTAAGAATCCTTTATAGTGCCTCATGAGCATCTGTGACTCAAGTTGCTTGATTGTTTCAAGGGCAACGCTGACTACGATGATTATGGATGTGCCGCCCATCGCTATGCCTGATTCACGTGCAACCGGCGAAACTGCGCTGACTATTATCGGCGTTATTGCAATTATGGCCAGATAGAGTGCACCGAAGAGCGTGATTTTTGTCAAGACCTTTTGAATAAACTCACTGGTAGGCTTACCCGCCCTGAAGCCCGGTATAAAGCCTCCGTTCTTCTTGAGGTTATTTGCTATTTCAACGGGATTAAACTGCACCGTTGAGTAGAAGTACGAGAAGAATACAATAAGCAGAAAATATAGCACCATATATGGTATGCTGGTCATCTCAAACACATTGTTCATGAGCCAGCTATCTTTCCATCCCGGCACAAATTCTGCAATCGTTGCCGGTACAGATGCTATTGACTGCGCAAAGATAACGGGGAGAACACCTGACATATTGACTTTCATAGGCAGATGCGTTGATTGTCCGCCATACATTTTTCTGCCGACCACACGCTTGGAATACTGAACCGGTATCCGTCTTTCCGAGTTTTGGACTATTACTATGAGTATTACTATCGCGAGCGCACCGAGCAGCATCAGGGCGTAAATCCACCAGTTGCCCGGATTGTTTATAGTGCCTGTAATCATAGACCATAGCTCAATCGGAAAACGTGCTACTATGCTCACAAACAAGATGATTGATATACCATTGCCTATACCAAACTCCGTTATTTGCTCACCCATCCACATGAGCAGAGCACTGCCCGCCATGAATGTGAGAATAATGACAAGTGCCGGTAAAAAGCCTTCGGCGCCATCCATAAGCATAGAGCCTCCGCCCTGTGCGGGGTCGCCTCTGCTTATCATTGTGTAATAAGCATAACCGGTGAGTGCGGCTATTCCCACAGTGCTGTAGCGTGTAATTTTCTCAATCTTTTTCTTTCCCTCTTCGCCGCCTTCTTTACGAAGCCGCTCAAGAGCGGGAATAGCAATGGTGAGAAGCTGCATAATGATCGATGCATTGATGTACGGCTGTATAGACAATGCAAATATTGATGCGCGCTCCAGCGCACTTCCGGACATCGTGTTCATGAATCCAAGAACCGTGCCGCTGAGTGCCTGAAAATGCAATTGCAGTGCCGCGGTATCTACATATGGTACTGTCACCGCATTACCAAGGCGGTATATGAGCACTATAAACGCCATGAATAGGAGCTTTTTCTTAATATCTTCTATTTTCCATGCGTTGCGTAATGTTTCTAACATGCTAACGACCATTCCTTTCGCCAGAGTTGGGGCATAATTTTCTAACCTTTCTGTCGCTGTTTTGTTACCATCGCAAGCGACACGGCATCTTTACACTACTTCCGCTTTCCCGCCGGCCTCTTCAATCTTGCGTTTGGCCGTTTCAGAAAATGCCGACGCCTTTACAGTCAGTTTCTTTGTCAGCGAGCCGTTTCCAAGAATCTTGAGCCCATGCTGACATTTACCTATCACACCCGCCTCCAAGAGTTTCTCGGCGTCTACGCTTGAGCCGCCTTTGAATCTGTTGAGTGTTGTGAGGTTCACCGCTGTCAGTGGTTTTGCAAAAATATTGTTAAAGCCTCTTTTGGGAACCCTGCGTGAAAGCGGCATTTGCCCGCCTTCAAATCCAATCCTTGTTCCGCCGCCGCTTCGTGAATTTTGTCCTTTATGTCCGCGTCCCGATGTTTTGCCGTTGCCTGTACCATGACCGCGGCCTTTGCGTTTGCCTGTGCGTGTTGAACCTTTTGCCGGAGAAAGTTCGTGTATGTTCATTTTGTAACTCGCTCCTATTCTTCCGTTATTTCGAGCAAATACTTGATTTTCTCGATTTTTCCTCTTGTTTGCGGGTTGTCGGGCTGAGTTGTTTCACTGCCTATTTTTTTAAGCCCAAGGGATTTTGCGGTTGCGATATGTTTCTCAAGCCGCCCGCTTAAACTCTTGACGAGCTTTATCTTCAAGTTAGCCATTGTAACCTCCTAAGTGCCGGGATCAATTTTATCCAATAATTTCTTCCACGGTTTTGCCTCTTGTTTGCGCTACTTGTGAGGCGTCACGCAGCGATTTAAGGCCTACCATCGTAGCTGCCACTACATTTTGGGGATTGTTTGAGCGCAGGCACTTTGTTCTGATGTCTGAAATACCCGCCGCTTCAACTACCGCGCGAACAGCGCTTCCCGCTATAACGCCGGTACCGGGAGGCGCCGGCTTTAAAAGAACCCTGCCGGCTCCGAACACGCCGATAACCTCATGCGGAATTGTTGCGCCCGACACGGTTATTGTTGTAACATTCTTCTTTGCATCCTCAATACCTTTACGGATAGCTTCCGATATCTCGCCCGCTTTGCCGAGTCCGAATCCGACTCTGCCCGCACCGTCTCCGACGACACAGAGTGCCGCAAACTTGAATATCCGTCCGCCTTTAACTGTCTTTGCAACACGGTTCAAGGAAACGACTTTCTCTGTAAATTCCGATTCCGCTTCTTCTTTTCTGTTGTCTCGCCTGTTATCTCTTCTTTGATTTCCGTAAGTCATAATGTTTCCTCCTCCCGTTTAGAATTTCAGTCCGCCCTCACGGGCAGCCTCGGCCAGTTCTTTTACACGTCCGTGGTAGATATAGCCGCCGCGGTCAAACACCACATTTTCTACTCCGCTTTTCACGGCGCGCTCGGCAACTTGCTTGCCGACCTTTTTTGCGCCTTCTTTATTCGACCCCGAGCCCTCAAAGCCTTTCTCAAGCGAGGATGCCGAGCACAGAGTAACACCTTTTGTATCATCTATGATCTGAGCATAGATATGCTTTTCGCTGCGAAACACGTTGAGTCTCGGCCGCTCCGGTGTGCCTGTGATTTTACTGCGCACTCTTTTATGCCGCTTTTTGCGCTGTCCTTTTGTATCCGGTCTTTTTATCATATCACTTCACCCCTGTCTTGCCTTCT
>Ga0209755_10006292_pt1 | contig 13204 bp, 8 predicted proteins | sample TergutCo191P1_FD_187301 | JGI IMG/M metagenome (GOLD analysis project Ga0209755, IMG submission 187301) | Cornitermes sp. P1 segment gut microbial communities from Petit-Saut dam, French Guiana - Co191P1 (SPAdes) (version 2) | ecosystem: Host-associated > Arthropoda: Insects > Digestive system >... | reverse complement strand
TACAGGTAACTGCGGCAATCCTTCTCCGTTTGAAACTTTGTCGCAAACTCGTCAAACGTCATGGGGTATTCTACCATGACCTCACTCTGTCTTACATTGGCACCTTAGTCAAGGTAATACCCAGGTCCTCGCTTTGCCCGGCTACGCCAAGCGCGCGCACCCTTACCTGGTGAATGCCGAACGGAAGTGGCGACGTGCCGTCTTCCAGCAGGTCAAAACTGTTGACGTTGGCCCCTAAGTCATACGTCGTGGTAGCGCCCGCATGTGTGCGGTACACGCTGTAGCCGCCCGCTCCTGGAACCGAAGGCCAGCTTACCACACCGTCGTCAATCGAAATAACCGGCGTAGCCAGAGGCGACGGATCCGTCTGCGAACCTCCGTTTGCCGGGTTGTCGCACGATGCCATTGAAAACCCGACCATGGCCACAATCGCGGCGAACAAAAAGGGAATCCCCGGCCTTTGCGTTTGGCCAGGATTCCGGAAAAGATTGAGGATGTTCTTCATATGAACAGCTCCTTTTTGCGATTGCCCACTTTATCCCTTGGGTGGGCAATCAGTAAGATTACCGCCCTATATGGGCACCCCTATCAACGATGGGGTTTTCCTCGATGAGGATATATGCATACATTCTGGAAGCCAGACCTGTATCCGAAGAAGGGGAAATATTATCCCTGTAAGATTTGTAAAATATGCCGCTAGGCGATTGTCAAAAACTTGACAAGTCTGTATAATGCTTCGTAAGCGAGCCACCGAAGCCCGAAGCCCGAAGCCCGAAGCCCGAAGCCCGAAGCCCGAAGCCCGAAGCCCGAAGCCCGAAGCGTGTTGGCGTGTCTTGTGCGCATTTGATGAGTTTGTGGGTCACCCTGTGCCTCATTATTACAGAATACCTTTGTTTGAAAAATTCGTCAAGCCAATTGGAAATAGGTTTGAGTCCCCATACAGCGCCATGCTTCCAAAGAATTTAATCCTGCCCGTAGTCCTTCACCACGTTTTCACCCTATCAATACCGTCATATAAGTCCCCCGATGTATGTTCTCGACTTGACCACGGAGAGCAATATCGGAAGTGGCGAGTACGTCAGAATAATGCGGATGGAAAGGGTCAGATAGGAGAGCCTTGGACACCAACTTCCTTCGGTTACCCTCCGGCGGTTTTATAGCGTCCCAGCCGCAGCCTTGCTAAACTGTCCCAAGGTTTCCTACCGATGGTTACAGGTTAGGCTATACTGGCGTGGGCATCAAGGCCCCTAATTGTCCCTCCCTGCCTTTCTGTGCAATAATATCCCCATGGCTTTAAACTGCGGTATCGTAGGGCTTCCCAATGTAGGCAAGTCCACCATTTTTTCAGCTTTATGTTCCGCTCCAGCGGAGGCGGCAAACTATCCGTTTAGTACTATTGTCCCCAACATAGGAATCGTGGACGTGCCCGATGTCCGGCTGACCAAACTAAGCGAGATTTTCAATCCCAAGCGCACAATTCATACAACAGTAGAATTTGTCGATATTTCGGGGCTAAAGAAAGGTTCCTCCAAAGGGGAGGGGTTGGGAAACCAGTTTCTGTCCCATATTCGGGAGGTCGGGGTAATTGCGCACATAGTCCGCTGTTTCGACGATCCGGATGTCATCCATGTCAGCGACCGCATAGACCCAGCGTCCGACATTGAAACGATAAACATCGAGTTGGCGTTGGCGGATCTGGACACTCTGGCCAAACGCAAGGAACGAGCGGAAAGGGCACTAAAGATCAAGACCGAGCAGAAGGCGGCGGAACTGGTGCTTGGCGTTTTGGAGAGGATAGCCCCGGCCCTGGAAAACGGCAAACCGATTCGGTCGGTCGAGTTAAGCGACGAGGAAAAGGCCGCAATCTACGACTGCCATTTTATTACCGCCAAGCCCCAAATTTACGTGTGCAACGTGGACGAGGAATGCATGAAAGCAATCACAAGCGGCGGCGGAAACGCCTACGTGGATGCCGTGAAAAAACAGGCGGCGGCGGAAGGCTCCCCGGCGGTGGTTATCTGCGGCAAGTTCGAGGCGGAACTTAGCGTCATCGAAGACCAGGAGGAAAAACAGGCCTTTCTTGAGGAACTTGGCCTTAAGGAGCCGTCCCTTTCTTCCCTGATACACGCCGCCTACGACCTTTTGGGCCTGCGTACCTTTTTCACAACGGGCGAGGACGAATGCCGTGCCTGGACAATCCATGCCGGGGCTCCCGCACCCAAAGCAGCAAGGGCCATACACTCGGATTTTGAAAGAGGCTTTATCAAAGCCGACGTGTACACCTGCGAAGACATTTTTCACTATGGAACCGAGGCGAAGATAAAAGTGGCTGGCAAGTATCGCATCGAGGGCAAGGAATATATCGTGAAAGATGGTGATGTGATGTTCTTCAAGTTCAACGTCTAGATGGGGAAGCAGGGTGCCGCTTTAAGAAACAAAACCGTTCCCAAACCCATTTTCATAAATTGCCTAGAATCGCCATGTAATATGGCACAAGGGGAATCCAAAGGGGAAATAATGTGTATTCATTGTTGCTGATTATCATATATATTGCATTCATCAGCCTGGGACTCCCGGATGCGCTTCTTGGCTCCGCATGGCCTACCATGCGGACGCAGCTGGATGTACCTATCCATTATGCGGGTATTGTTTCCATGATAATAGCCGCCGGTACAATCGTTTCAAGCTTGATGTCGGACAGACTAACCAAGAAGATGGGTGCGGGGCTTGTAACCGCCGTAGGCGTTTCCATGACCGCCACGGCGTTATTCGGTTTTTCGGTTTCCAATTCATTTTGGTTGCTTTGTTTATTTGCAATTCCATACGGGCTTGGTGCCGGCGCAATTGATGCGGCAATAAATAACTATGTAGCCGTAAACTATACCTCAAGGCATATGAACTGGTTGCATTGCTTCTGGGGCCTTGGCGCAATGACAGGCCCTTATATAATGGGTTTTTATCTAACCCGTGGGCTGGAGTGGAACAGTGCCTATAGGACGGTGGCTTTAATTCAGATTGTTTTTTCCGCCGTACTATTTATCAGCCTGCCCTTGTGGAAAAAACGAGAGAGGGATCCATCCGGCAAGCCTGTCCCAACAAAAGGGCTTTCCCAGGTTCTCCGCATTAAGGGCGTGAAATACATCCTGCTGGCTTTCTTCGGATATTGTGCACTTGAAAGCACGACGGGATTATGGGCAAGCACTTATCTCGTTTACCACAGGGGTATAGGTGCCGAAGCCGCCGCGCTGTTTGCTTCTTTCTTTTTCATGGGAATAACCGCCGGAAGGTTTATATCGGGCTTTGTCTCAAATAAGCTGGGCGATAAAACGATGATAAAGATAGGTATATTCCTAATATTTGTTGGCATAGTGGCGGTATGGCTCCCGCTTAAAGCCGATTTTCCGTCTTTAATAGGGTTAATAATAATAGGATTAGGCTGTGCGCCTGTTTTTCCGGCTATAATTCATTCCACCCCAGAAAATTTTGGAGTGGAAAACTCCCAAGCGATTGTAGGGGTGCAAATGGCAAGCGCGTATACAGGCTCTGCTTTAATGCCGCCCTTATTCGGTTTGCTTGCGAGTACTGTAGGACTGCATGTGTACCCTATAATTCTTTTGACCTTTGCGGTACTAATGGTGGCTATGATAACCTTGCTGAATAAAGCCGTTGCAAAATCAAACAGCAAGGAGAAGAGTTGACTTTTGAGCTAAATATGTTCGCTGTGGATTCTGCAAGGAGGGGGATGCGGTTACCCTTGCCAGTCTTTCGATTTTGCAAGGGTAACCGTCAACACTGCTAGCCAGCCACCGGCGCAAGCGTTGCGTGGGTCTCCTGCAACTGCTTGATGATCGGCAGCTTCTGCGGACACTTCGTCTCGCACACGCCGCACGCCGTGCACTTTGATGCATCGGCGCTTTTGATCCAGCTCCACCCGTTCATCATTTCATTGTATGCGCTTTTTGCGTGTTCCGTCAAACCGTAGACACGGTGGCGATTCATGATTTCAAAAAGGTACGCAATGTTGATGTCCTGTGGGCATGGTTTGCAGTAATCGCAGGCAGTGCAGTACAGTTGGGCAAGGTTTTTGTTCTCCTCCATCATCACCTTTACCTTACGAAGCTCCTCCTCCGTCAAATGTCCCGTAAGGGATGCAACGGCGGCATTTTCCTTTACCATGTTTAGGTCGCTCATGCCGCAAAGGGCCATGTCCACGTTCTCGTTTGCAAGCACGAAACGCAGGGCCATCTCCGCGGTGCTGCTAAGTTTGCTTGCAAGCAACCCCTGGATTTTCTCGCTGGGCGCACCCAGGCGTCCGCCGCCGACGGGACCCATGATCACCGTGCCCAGGCCCTTGGACTTGGCGTAGGCGATGTTGTCCTCGTTGGAGCGATCAAGCAGATTGTACTGCACCAGAACCGATTCGAAATAACCGCTGTCAACTATGGGTTTAAAGCCTTCGGGCGAATCGTGGAACGAAAAGGACAGGTGTTTGATAAGCCCCTGTTCCTTCGCCTTCCGCGCCGCTTCCAATGGGCCGTAAGACAAACCCTGCCAGCCGTTAAAACTTTTAACGTTTATGCCCCAGAAATGGTAGAAGTCGATGTAGTCCGTGTCCAGGTTGCGCAGGGAGTTTTCCAGCCGCTTCATCCAATTGTCGCCGTCGTTGTCCTCGATTGGGTTTTTGGTTGACAGATAAACCTTGTCTCGGTAGCCCTTCAACGCCTTGCCGACAGCCGCCTCGCTTAGCTTTTCGCAGTACAGCGGGGCCGTGTCAACATAATTAACACCCATGTCAAACGCCTTTTGCATCAGGGGAACGGCAAGATCCTCATCAACAATCTTTCGCATCGTTGATGCGCTGTCACCCTCGTCACGCATGGGCAGACGCATCGCACCGAAGCCCAAGGCCGAAACCTTCACGCCAGTTTTTCCGAATGTTTTGTATACCATCACTTACATCTCCAGAACAATTTCATTTTCCGCCTGCAGCATGGATGCAGGGATATACCCACCTTCCACCGCCGCACCGTTTACCGTGAGCTTGCGACAACCGCTTTCACGCCCGTCGGGATTGTTCACCTTTATGTTAAGCTTACTGCCACGGAAGGCCTTCTCGATCTCAAGCGATTTCCATGTCGAGGGAATCGACGGGGACAGAAGCAGGCCGTTCATGTCGGGCCGCAGTCCCAGAATGCCTTCCACGCAGCCGACCATGACAGTGCTTGCCGTACCCGTCAGCCAGTGCACATGACTGCGCCCCTCGAAAGGACTTTCCGAACTTTCCGTAAACTGCGAGTAAACGTAAGGCTCCATAAGGCGGGTGTCCGCAATGCCGTTCTGTGCGGCGGGGCAGCTTTCCAGATAGTACTCCATCGCTCGCCCCCCCCGGCCCAACAGTGCCTCCGCCAGAATAAGCCAGCCCTGCGACTGTAGGAAGATGCCGCCGTTTTCCTTGGTGGAAGGGTTGAACAACAAGGCCAACGCACCTTCGAAGGCGTGTTTCTGGTACGAGGGTGCCATAAGCCGTGCGCCGTATTTTGTGTTAAGTTCCTTATGAACCAGATCCATCACCGCCTTGCCACGCTTCTCGTCCGCAAAGCCCGAAACCACGGCCCAACTCTGCGGATTCAGCCAAACGCTGGCCTCGGGATCGCCGGGCTTGCCCACGACCTGATCATCCTCGGTAATACCACGCACGAAGCGATCTGTGTCCCAGCAACGTTCCTCGATGATTTTGCCGAAGCGTTCCTTCAATCCCACCATCTCTTTTTCCGTGGCGGCATCCTTTCGGAACTGCGCAAAGCGAACCATGATTTCGAAAGCGTAGTAAAGTTGCAATGCCACGAACACCGAAACGCCCTTCGCACCAAGCCGCAGACAGTCGTTCCAGTCGGCGTGAAGCCCGGCAGGCAAACCGTGTATGCCAAGGTTGTTAAGCGAAAAGTCGATGGCCTTTTTCATGTGAACGAACAGGGTATCCTCGCCCTTGTCCGCATAGGGGATTATCTCGTCCAGCAGTGCGGTATTACCCGTTTCGGCAATGTACTTCCACACCGTGGGGAACAGCCAAAAAGCGTCGTCGGCACGATAGGACGGGTGTCCGGTTGACGCACCGTAGGATTCGTCCTCGGGCTTGTCCTCGTGGCCTGGATTGTGGGTGTACTTTACCAGCGGCAGCGCACCGCCATGGTGTACCTGTGCGGAAATCATGAACTTGATTTTCTCCAGGGCCATGTCCGGATCAAGATGTATGATGCCCTGAATGTCCTGCACCGTATCCCGGTAGCCGTAGCCGTTGCGCAAACCGGAATAAACAAGCGAAGCCGCACGGGACCAGTTGAAGGTAATAAAGCACTGATATGCGTTCCAGGTGTTAATCATGTGGTTGAAGTTTGCGTCCGGGGTTTTCACTTTAAGGTTCGCCAGCTTGCCGTGCCAGAAGGCCTTAAGTTCGGCAATTTCCTTTTCGGGAAGGCTTGCGTCATTGTAACGTGCCACCAGTTCCCTGGCCTGGGCCTCCCGTTTCTGCCCCAGCAGGAACACGAACTCGGCGCTTTCGCCAGGCTGCAAAACAAGGGCCGTGTGCAGCGCGCCGCAGGGGTTAAGGTTGTAGTTGAGGGTTCCGTCCAGGCGGCCTTTTTCCACGGAAACGGGGTTTCCGTAATCGCGGTACTTGCCCAGGAAGGCGGCCCTGTCGCCGCAGAAACTTGTCACCCCAGCCCCTGCCAAGCCGAAGAAGCGAGTCTCCACCCGGCTTTCGTTGACGGCGTTCAGGCAGTTCTCGTTTATGGTTTGCAGGACAAAGCTGTCCTTGAAATAGGTGCGTGTGATGAACTGCGTGTATTGCAGATTCACCTGATCCTGCTCGTAGAAGCTCTCGCAGGTGAATTCGGCGAAACCGAAGGCCGAAAGCTTACGTGCCTTGGCGCCCTTGTTGGTCACCTTGACCTTCCACACCTCGTAGTCCTTGCCGTGCGGCACGTAATACCAGGCCTCGGAGCGCACTTCCTTGTATTCCGCCTCCAGCACCGTGTAGCCGGTTCCATGCCGACACACCGACTTGTACTGGTCCAGCGGCTTGCCCACCGGCTGCCACGATGCCGACCAGTAATCCCCGGTTTCATCGTCTCGCATGTAGATATAGCGTCCAGGCCGATCCTGCTCGTTAAAGCGGTAGCGAATCAGCCTTCCAGCCGCACCGCTCTTTACAAAGCTGTATCCGCCTGCGTTGTTGGAAATGATAGCACCATAAGCTGGAGAACCCAGATAGTTTGCCCAGGGCGCGGGCGTGTCGGGACGGGTAATGATGTATTCCCGTCCATTAGGATCGAAATGGCCGTATTCCACGATGGAACCTCCTCAATTGCGTCGATTTGTTGTATTCTACCCCATTATGCCGAAAATCACAATTCGTGGAGGGAAAAAAGGTATCCGACGGCAAAGTCTGCCCAGGGATCGCAAGGGAGTGTCAAACCAGTGTCCCCAAAAAGAGTGAAAACCGCCAAGAAAGCCTTCAGGCGGCTTTTTTAGGCTTTTGGGGACACGCCTAAGCCACTCTCGCTAATTGTCGTGCACCCTTGAGAATCCATTCCCCTTGCGTTACGCTAAAAGTATGCGGTTTGGCTTGCTGTTGCTGTTGCTGGTGTTGTTGTCGGTCTGTTCGTTTCGGCTTTTTGCCCAGGGCCATACCCCCACGGCTGGTGACGAGAGGATACGGGATGGCGAAGCCTACCTTTGGCGGCAGGCGCTGGGTGGGGTGGTGCTTGGACAGCCCGTGATTCGGGGGCAGTCGCTGGTGGCGGTAACGGACGGGGGGATCCTACGGGCGTATTCCCTGGCAGGCAGGCCCCTTTGGAGCTTTTCGGCAAGGGGGCGACTAAGCCCTTTCCTTACCCGTTCGCCCGAAGGCATTTCATACGTAGCCAGAACCGGTGGAACTTTAATCTCGGTGAACAACGGTGGGCGTGAACTCTGGCGGGCCAACCTTGGCGGCGAGCTTTCGGGGCCGGTGGTTCTGGGCTGGGACGGCAGGGTGTTTGCCCCCACCGCAAGAAGGCTTTACTGCTATACCGCTTCCGGAACCCTGCTTTGGCGACGGGATTTTGACCACGGCATAAGCGCCGGCCCTTGGCTGGATCGGTCGGGCGGTGTCCTTCTGGCCCTGGAAAACGGCGATGTCCTGCGTATCGGCCCCTTTGGCGATGTTACCGGGTGGCGGCTTCCTTCCGCCCCTTCCTTCCTGGTTTCCGTGGGGACGCCGGCTTCGCCTAACCCCTCGCCTGGAAGTTCCGCAATACTTGCCCTCCACCATACGGGCGATGTCCGAATGATTCATTTGTCACGGCCCAATGACGCACCGATCAGTCTTCCTTCCATGCCGGCCAGGCCCCTTGCAGCCGTTGGCGGTGGTTCCAGGGTGGCGGTGGTTCTTTCCAACGGGCAGACGCTTATGCTTGCTGCCGACGGGGAGACCCTGTGGACTGCGGACAGCCATATCCGCGTGCATCAGCAGAGGGGCATGGGCACACCGAACGAGGCGGCATTGATCTACGACGGACGTGGAGTGCATGTGCTTACCTCCTGTGGGGTAACGGGCTTTACCGCCGACGGCAGAAGGCTCTGGTTTACCACTCTTACAAATGCGTCCGGGCTTCCTGTCCTGGACGACAACGGGGTGCTGTTTTCGGGTGGGGCAAACTGGATACTCTATGCCTGGAGGCTGGACGACAGGGTTTTGGCGCAGGGGAGGAATCCGAGCGGCTCTGCTCGGGAGGCCCTTTATGGAACGGGGGATCCGCCTCCGTCTTCTTTTTCGGCCTCGCCAATGCGTTTCAACGAAAGCATGGTTAGAAGGGAACTTGACACCATTCAGCGTGGCATTTCTTCCGGCAACGTGGGAAGGAACGAGCTTGAGTGGATTGCCTTCCTAAAGGAAACGGCCGACGGCGGCACGCAGCCACGCATGACGGTTGCACATAGGGTTAGTGCCCTGCAGCTCCTGTCCCGTATTGCATCGGGCGAAAGCGTTCCGTGGCTGGTTCAGCTTTTTAGGAGGGAGCGGTATCCCGTGGTCAGGGCCGCCGCAGCCAGGGCCATAGGTGCCATAGGCGTCGATCCCGGGGGCAGAGCGATCGGGGAATTTGCCGCCCTTGCAAGCCCGGGGAATTCCTTCCGTGATGAACAGGTACTTCTTTCCATTGTCGAGGCAATCGGGGCGCTGTGCCGGTTTTCGGGGCCTGCGGTGTATGATGCTGGGATACCGGTGTTGGTCATGCTGAACGGTGCGAACCAGCCGCAGACGGTGCAGCGGCAGGCTCGCCGTGAGTTGGAAAGTTTACGCTAATTCAGAGTGGTTAGTACAATGCCAAAGTCCTACGAGAAATGGCACACCATGACCATACGGTGGAGAATGCCGTGGAACACGAACGCAATATGTGGCAGGGCGTGGTCGTTGACAAGGATGCGGAAATCGCAAACCAAAAGGCGGAAAATAAACATCTGCGAGCGCAGCTTAGGGTTTTCTCCACCATTAAAAACTGGCCTTTCAAGTTTTCCACACGTTTGGCGAGCCTAAAGCATGGAAGACAGTTACAGATCCGCTTTCGCTATAAGCAGTTGGGCGGTTTTCAGGTTGCCAGCTGCCTGTGCCTGTTCACCAGCAATCACTGCCTTGTCCGTCCAGTCAACGGTGTAGTTCTTCATGTCACTTATCTCATCGACGGTCCCACCCCTAGTTCTGGAAGCGCAAAAAAATATGTCGCAGCCTTCGGGGAAAGGCTTTTTGGCAATGGAACAAGCAGAACCGCATCTGCCACTTCCGGTAGTGAAAAAGTGCTGGTCACCCCTACAAAGAGGGGTCGAAAAATCGGTGACCGTCATCGTTGCGTTGCCCTTGTCATTTTAGGCCCACCGTAAGATTTGTGGTAAGTAAAAAGGTGCCGGTCACCCCGCAATACGGAGTTGAAAATCAGTGACCGACACCGTTGCATTGACCCATACGGGACCGCCAGTCCGTTTACGTTTCCCCATTCCGTACGGAACGGAGTTCGGCTGCCATGCAGGGTTTTGTCGCCTAAGGACAGCCCCGAAACCGTGAACCCTGGGAGCCGAAGCCCCCAGGAGTTTCCCCAAAGGTCTTAGTCCTCCAGGGCGAATGCCATCCGACCATGCGTGCCAACCGCAACCCATGTGCCGTTGCCGTAGGCCACGCCAAAGATAGGGGTGGGCCACGCGCGAAAGGGGAACGTGTTGGTTCCTTCTCCCGTGCCGTGGGGGATTCCCGTCCAGTTTATGCTGTCCGTGGAGTGCGCCATCCGGCTCGCCGAGCCGACACCAACCCACCTGCCGCTGCCATAGGCCATTCCTGTGATCCATTGTGCACTGGGATTTGTGGCGCCCGGAAACACACGGTCGGAGATTGCCGTCCAGTTTATGCCGTTCATGGAACGTGCCATCCGGTTGCCGCCACCGAACGCGAGCCATATGCCATTGGCATAGGTCACGCCATAGATTGTGCTGTTGACTGGGAACGTGCTACCCCCCCAATCCCCAGCTGGGATTGCCGTCCAGGTTATGCCGTCCTCGGAATGCGCCATCCGACCCATGTTGCCGACCGCAACCCACCTGCCGTTGCCATAGGCCACGCCAGTTATAAAGAATGTTCCTATGGCTGGGAACGTGCTGGCCCCTTCTCCCGTGCCGCCTGGGATTGCCGCCCAGGTTATGCCGTCCTCGGAATGCGCCATCCTGCCGCTCCCGCCGGCCGCAACCCACCTGCCGTTACCGTAGGCCACGGCCGAGATGGAAGCGTTGCCTGGGAACGTGCTGCCCTCATCCCCGGCGAGAATAACCGTCCAGGTTATACCGTCTTCGGAATGCGCCATCCTGCCCTGTCCGCCAGCCACAATCCATCTGCCGTTGCCATAGGCCACCCTGCTGAATCCGCCATCGACAGAGGCTGCCGTCCAGGTTATGCCGTCCTCGGAGTGTGCAATGCGGCCACCAACCGCGACCCATCTGCCGCTACCGTAGGCCACGGCCGAGATGATCTCATCCCCGGTAAACGTGCTGGCCCCTTCTCCCGTGCCGGCGGGGATCGCCGTCCAGTTCATCGGGCTGGGCGGGCTTGCCGTCCATCTTGCGGTAAGCGTTATGTCTGCGGTGACGGGCGTGGTGGCGAAAGCAAATGCCGTTGCCGCGCCCAGAGCGAACCAGCCGTCAAATGTGTGGCGGGCTCTGGTTGGCTCGGGGTTTGGCAAGATGGCGAAATCGCCGGTCGTTATCGTCTGCGGTTCTGGTTCAGGGCTTCCACCAGCCACGTCGAATGTTACCGTGTGCTGTTCGGCGGCCACGGCTGTCCACTGTGCGGTAAGCGTTATGTTAGCGGTTATCGGCGTGGTGGCAAAGGCGAATGCCGCAATCGCGCCTGGTGCGAACCATCCGTCAAGGGTGTAGCCAGTTCTGGTGGGCGCAGGGGTCGGCACGGTGACGAAATCGCCCTCCGCTACGGTCTGGTTCCCCGGAGTCGGGCTTCCACCGGCCGCATCGAAGCTCACGGTAAAGTTCCCGGCGGCCACGGCCGTCCACTGTGCGGTAAGCGTTATGTTAGCGGTTATCGGCGTGGTTGCGAAGTCGAACGCCGTCGTAGCACTGGGGACGAACCAGCCATCAAAGGTGTAGCCGGTTCTCGTGGGCGCGGGGGTCGGCATGGTGGCGAAATCGCCTTCCGCTACGGTCTGATTCCCTGGAGTCGGGCTTCCCTCGGCCGCATCGAAGCTCACGGTAAAGTTCCCGGCGGCCACGGCCGTCCACTGCGCAGTAAGCGTTATGTTAGCGGTTATCGGCGTGATTGCGAATGCGAATGCCGCTGTCGCGCCTGGTGCGAACCATCCGTCAAGGGTGTAGCCGGTTCTCGTGGGCGCGGGGGTCGGCATGGTGGCGAAATCGCCTCCCGCCACGGTCTGGTTCCCCGGAGTCGGGCTTCCTTCGACCGCGTCAAAGATTACCGTGTAATAGTCGGCGATCTGCGCAGTCCATCTTGCATGGACGGTCGTGGGTCCGGTTATCGGCGCAGTAAAATCGAACGCCGCGCCACCGGTGGGGGCGGTGAACCAACCGGTAAAGGTATAGTCCTGCCTTGTCGGATCCTGCGCCGGCCTTGTCGCCGTCTGGCCTTCTTCCACGGTTTGATCAGGGACGGTACTGCCGCCGTGGGTATTGAATGTGATCGTGTGTGAAACAGGGGGTGCGTTGTTGTTGTCGCAACTCGCCATACCGAATCCGATTAGCGCGATAATGGCGGAAACGCCTATCGTCCGCCATAATGTCCGTGTGGTTTTCATCCTGAAAAACCTCCTATTTGGTGTGTATATGAAAAAGCCCTTCTGCAATCCCGACCGCTGGAACGGACGGATCACCGAAGGGCGTTTCCAAAAAAAAGAAAAAATATTTGCCGCTAGGCACTTGACACGACGGTATGAGATGCTACATATTAGAAGCCAGAAGCCAGAAGCCAGAAGCCAGAAGCCAGAAGCCAGAAGCCAGAAGCCAGAAGCCAGAAGCCAGAAGCCAGAAGCCAGAACTACCTTCATAACTTGCTTGTGGGAAAGTTACGCTTGGAAAGGCGATAGTCAACCTCATGGTGTAATATTATCATCCTCTGGCGAAAGCGTCAAGGTTTTCCGTCCACTCACTAACAACTTCCCCCAAGACGGGGCAACGCCAAGTTGGATTTATACATTGAACACGCAAATTTTACCTTGCGAGAATCCCATACCAGTGTTACGGTGGTACATTGGCTGGCATGGCGATACGATCATTGTACCCCTTCCTTCCTAACTAACGCGAGTTCGATGGAAAAAAGAAACCCCAACCCACAGTATAATGGGATAAGCAAAAAGTCATTATACGGAAACGGGAGGGGTTTCTATGAACGAAGACATTATAACAAGAATATTCTGCGAGGTCGACGACTTCTGCAACGCGCTGGAGGCGTACCTAAAAAACCGTCCGCTGCCTACCGACACAGGCAAGGCGTGGTTTCCATGCGGACGCATGGCCCTAAGCGAGGTAATCGCGATAACGCTGCTATTCCAGCTTTCAGGCTACCGATGTCTGAAGCTGTTTTACAAACAGGCGGTTCAGGGGGCGCAGCTCGAACGGTACTTCCCCCGGACGGTCAGCTACAACCGTTTCGTGGAACTGA
>Ga0209755_10006290_pt1 | contig 13207 bp, 7 predicted proteins | sample TergutCo191P1_FD_187301 | JGI IMG/M metagenome (GOLD analysis project Ga0209755, IMG submission 187301) | Cornitermes sp. P1 segment gut microbial communities from Petit-Saut dam, French Guiana - Co191P1 (SPAdes) (version 2) | ecosystem: Host-associated > Arthropoda: Insects > Digestive system >... | reverse complement strand
TCACCCACCATCCTATTTCTAGAAGATCTAAGTGGTCGCTTTCCCGTAGGTTTTACACCAAAACCCTGTATGCACATCTGCTGTCACTGTTTGTGCCATATGCAGCACCCATCTGAGTGTTCTTGATTGGTTTACCCAAATACCGTCTGTTTAGGAGTACAGGTCTTGAAATTCCTCATTATGTAGTCTCCTTCAGTCCACTGAAAACCCTGTCCCTCTTAGGCCCAAATATTTTCATCAGCACCTTATTATCAAAACACCATCACCCTTTGTTCCTCAAGAATGTGGAAGTAACACAAATGCCAGTAGTTGTCATGGCTGCGGATAGGTTAGGAAATTTGTGCATAGTCTAACAAATGTGGTGCATTCACTTTGGACACATGAGTAGACAAGCATTATCATACTTGTTTTTCATCATCACCATTATCTTGTTTCATGACTCGGCAGCCATTGTACTACAAAAAGGAAATATGCTGCTTCATATGGTTGGTGTTTTCCTCGTATTCTGGCCACATCACTACAGTTGAGCATGATAATTTTCCAGTTACTGTAGGGGAAAGGCATTAATTCGGGTTGTCTGTGAGCTTTTTTGTAATTAGCTGTGTGAGTTTTTTTTAGCAATGCTTAATGTATTGTAAGAAGGGTGCATGTCCAACAATCATTAAAATTGGCTGCTCTGAATTTCAAGCAGTCATTATTTGACAATAGTTTATATATACACAATTGCTGATATTTCTGTACATTATTGAACTAACTTTGCCCACTTTCCCTGCAGATATGACATTCCATATCATGTATAAGAACTGCTAGTCCATGATGTGGCTGTTGTCTGTCTAGTGTTACAGTAATTGTTCATGTGGATTTTTCTCCATTATTACCCCTCAAAATAAAATTGCTGTACAATAATGGAAGATCTTACTGTCTCTTTCTGTTGTACTTCTTTACAGTCTTCCAGTTTTGTTTTGTACACCCTGGACACAATTGGGATTTTCTTGCCGCACATCATTATCCCTTTTAAAATGAGTAGTGCTGCAGGAAAGGTTCTTTGTATGGGCATGTAAAAGGCTTCTTTCTTTTGAGCTTCCGCTGTGTATTCTGACATTCACAGAAAGTATTTTAAGAAACAAGAGAAATCTTTGTGGACCTACATTTCAAAATAAAATTTTTCCTATTTCTAAGATGTATAAGTCTTTCTTTCAGTAAGCAGGATCCCCTCTTTATCATATCCCTGTCCACAGCATCTTTGTCCCATAGAAACCCTGAATCCACCAGAATATCCTGTGACGGCTGCTGTGCTTATAGTAATTATAAAAAGTACACCCTGTAGAATTGTCAAATGTAGAAAATGGTGCTAGCATATAAAGAAAGTCACTTGTGCTTAAAAATCTAAAGAGGATGTAGCTTGTGCATTTGTGCAAGATTTGCCTATAATGTTCTTGGTTGCTGTTATTGCATATAGCTGTATACATAAAGCTTAATAAGTGGTTTGACCTTCAAAGAACTGTGCTTGAGCAATGCAGCCACTGTTAGAACCATGTATGGAACTCTCCTTTTGGAATTGCCTTGAGCACATTTTTCTGAACATCTTTGATGGCCTGAAATGTTCATTCCTTGAAGGTGGACTTTAACTGGGATAAAGTGGGTGAATAAGGTGGAGTGAAGTCCAACAATAGGTTTTCTTGCCATAAGCCTCTTGACAGTGCCTGGTGAACTGGAATGTTGTTATGATGATATATTTTAAACACAATTTTGCATAGCCTTGTCGATATTTCTACGTGATAAACCAAGTTGACTGATATGTCTTTTTGGAATAAACAAGATCCCGTACCTGTAAGTAATAAGAACCAACAAAATGCACACTTTTTACATTAATGTTTTAATTTAATTATAGTGTCCTTGACATATTTCAAACATCCAAGTGTTCATCCTCAGGAAGACTTTTACACACAACTTTATGGCATTTCTTTCATGCATCCATATAAGCAGTCATTAATGCCATTGACCAGACTGCTTATATGGCTGCATTAAAGAAATACCATAAAGCTGCCTGTACTTGTCTTCCTGAGGATGAACACTTGGATGTTCAAAAACTTGTCGAAGACACTATAATTGAATTAAAACATAATGTGAAAAGCATGTATTTTGTTTGTTCTTATTACTTAGTTGTATCATGATGCACAGTTCAAAAAATGGAAAATCCACTACATCACACATTTTCATTGGGTCTCTGCATTTCAGACAACCATTTCTTTCGGTATCTCCATGTTTTCTCAACCCTCTGAACTGTTTAGTCTGCTCAAAACACCATTTCTTCACAGAATCTGTGCCTTACCCTTCAGAGAACAGTGCACTTATCATTTTCGCTCTTAGTTTCACACATGTAACACACTTTGCTCTGTATTCCAGTTGCCCATTTTTGGTGAGAGGTACGTGCCACTCCTTTCTGCCACACCTTTGACACAGCTGATGTTAGCATAAAATGGCAGCCTGTGCCTATTCAGTATATGCACAGACGGGGTTTTTACACGATGTGCTGCTCACAGAAAGTATTATTTGATCTTCATGACAGCAATTTGTATTTCTACAACCAACATTTCTTGTATTCACCAAATGTAACACTACAGATATTCACTGTAGCTGTGATCCTGCAGTGTCTTCATCATACCAAACTGCATGTAACACACAGTCTCAGTCGCTGTTTTCATGTTAATTTGCATTGTATTTTTCTGCATATTGCTGTTAACATTGCCCTAAACATCAGTGTATGAAATCAAAACATAATTCGGTGATGAGGCAACATAAAGTTGTAATGTTATGACATTAACTGAGAAGATCAAGATGCGTATGTTGCTCCTGGACCATTGACACGTGCTTCCATTAGGAATGAGTTGATGCCAAATTTTGTACTGATGGCTTATTTTAATACCTAGTAGTATGTTGATTCCTTTTCTGTTGATACTTAACTTTCTTATGATACTTTATAGTAGTGCTCAGTTTCTTCATTGAATTTATCGTAAGTAAAATTCAGTATATTTAACAGCATATTTGTGAATTTATTGTCATTTACTTAGACTTCATGCACTTGTGTTCCTGTATCTCCCTTAATCCCAGGCATGCAAGTTTTGTCTAATGCAGATAGATAGAACCTGATGATTTTGACTCATATCTGCCACGCTGGTTGAGGTTTACACTGTACTTTTTGAACTTGATAATGTCAAGTATGATGAAGGTCTGTAAAAGCAGTAGTTTTGAACCATGGGGTACATGAGGTGTATTCCATACACTGTCAGGCAAAGACTAAAAGTGCTTACAACAGCTTAAATTCATTTCATGTAGCTGTGCATTGGATATATGTCCACAGAAGGATGAACATGAATTTCCATTCTGATGCCACTGGGTTTATTATCTGAGTGTGAACGGATTCAGAAACTATCTTTAAAGTGCAGACATGTTTAATATTGATGTAAATAATTTTTTTCGCCAAATTTACTAGATATGTCTTCTGTATGTGAACTGTACATTGCCCCCCTCCCTTGCGAGAAAGTTCTGTATTATAAAAGAGAATCCTTATTAATAGTGACTGGAGGACATAGAAATAGTGCAACCATCGACCTGCAGAAGGTTGCAGGTTACTTCATTATACTCTTATTAACACTGGCTGATTATTCCAGAAACTGGCTCGTTGGGTCGCCTGAATGAATAGTAGTTTTAATGATGCTGACAGCTTCGTTGCCCTTGCACAGGTGTGGGTTCCCATGTGTGCTGGGTGTCATGACCATTTTTTTTCTCGAATCAAGTAAGGAATGAACTTTTGCACATAAGTTCATTTTAACAGTTTCTACAGCTTTGTGGCTGAAATCCATACGTACAGCTCGAAACAGCCAGTGCCCTTCGTCTTTACTTTCTGCCTTTTTTCATTTACTGTATGATGTGGAATTTAAAATTCCTTTCTTTCTGTGTGATGTGTTCGTATTCTGGGCATTAATTAGGTACATAAAATGTATTTAAAACCCAACATGTTTCAGCCACTCATGGCACCTTCTTCAAGGTGATTTCTTGGAGAACAAGAGAACAGTTATAATCAAGTTGTGTCTGAATCACTCCACAGCATTAACAAAGAGTATAATTTCTGGCTAAAATTCTTTGTTATAGTATATGGTTTGGCCAGAAACAGTTAACTGCTCCTGATACATTTGTGTATCCATTTACCAAATTATATGGTATCATAGCTCATCATTGAGGACCTCTCATATTTTTCTCTATTATATTTGATTTAGCCTCAGTCAGATCTGTTAATGTGGTGCTGTGTATGCATTGATACACTGGCTATGTTGAAGCGTGGTTGTTCCATTATGTGCTGCATTTAAGGAAACCATATTTTACTTCACCCACTTGAGTTTTGTTGTATTCCTTTTGATATTCATTCTGTTGTCTGTCTTGTGATAGGTCCATAGCCCCTTCCAAGGTGAGTTCACCACAGAGTGCAATCTAATGCATCCCCTTTAAGTTTGTTTTAATAGACATAATAGTATGTACAGTTATGAAGGATAATAGTTTATGGTTTTCTGAGTAGTAATTGCTGACGTGAGGATATCACATTCATGAGTGAAGATAAGTTCTGGGGTGTGACAATAGTTTGGTACCAACATTTCAGAAGGACTTGCTACTTACCCTAATTGTGGCGGATTAAATAACAACCCAGATGGAGCCAGCAGGTATTGGCACATGTCTAGTGGACTACATGACAGCACATCTCAGAGGGCAGTTGTCTTAATATTCCATTTTAATGCAGTATAGAAATTACAGTGTTTTGTTTGCCATACAGGCTACATACAGGTTTTTTTTTTTATATACATGTGCTTAATGCTGCTTAGCCATGAAATGATTAATTTTGATTAATATGTGGTGAGTCTTGTCTATCAATAAACAGTCCAGAGGAGTGGTATTTGAAGTATAGGGAAATGGTACACAGATTCGATTGAATAAATGTGATACTTTGATATGAAGTGAGCAGTAAAATCATTAGAGTGACTGTCTAAGCTGTGCAAGCACTTCACTTTACACCAGTCACTGTGCTAGTAAATGAGACTTTGTTGTGGAAAAATTATGGTTTAATATTATTTGGCTCATTGATTTAAATGCGGTTTCATATTGAGAATGTTATGCGTGCGTACAGCAGCAGTAGGGCATGACATGACTGTTAAATGTGAATGAATAGTACATATTTATTACATTGTAATTCCTTGAATTTTGCCATAGTTGATTAACCTTTAAGCAGCCTACGTTTGCATATGCAAATGCATGTAAAACAACACCCACTTGAAATTCATTTGTTATATTTAGGCAAGAAAAAAATTTACTCCTTTTGTAAGACATCCAGCATAATCTCTTTTATTTCCCATAATATACTGTTTATTTCATAATTTTGTCTTTTTCTGTTCAAATAATAGTCACTTTTTCATAAATCATGTTCATAAATTTAAATACCATTGTGGTTCTTTAAAGGTTAAATTAATGTGTGAGTAAATGGAGTGATCCATTTGTAAATGGATTACATCACTTAATGGTGTGTGTAATAGATTACTGTAAGGCATTTGATGTTTTGTTTGTTCGTCTTAGTTATAAGACTTAGTAATACAAGATAATGTTTTATAAATTTTTAGGATTTGTTACATGTTGATTTGATGCAATTTTTATTTGTGGTTTCATATTTCATATTGTGGAGTTATCAGAGAAATAAGCATGAATCTACACAAAAATTATTTAATTTCTAGTTGGTATTGAAACTGTGTTTTACCCAACTCATCTGGTTGAATGTTAATTTTAAAATGTTTGAGGGGGTGCATGACAGCCTAAAACATGAGGGAAAATGTATAAGAGCATCTCACTTTCATGTCACAGATGTATATAAGTTGTGCGTTGAATATAAAGGCCCAGGACACACGTGCCATTGAGGTACTGGATGTATCATGTTGACATACTTGGTGGTATGTAATGATATGCAAGTGCAGTAGCTCACTCCCCCTCCTCCGATATCCTTTGACTCCTTAAATGCACATGAAAAGCGAGGGAGATGTAACAGTGTTACAATCATAGCCACATACTTCAGACAGGGCACGGAAATGACCAGACTGGTTATAAGGGGATACATTTGTGCATTCAAGAAAGTTGCTATCACATGCTCCAAATTAATTTATAATTTGGGGATTGGGGATTTGGACGTTGGAAAAGTGTGCATCTGATAAAAATACTGGAACTGACCTGTTGCCCTTTTCACATTAAACAAAAAATTAGGAATTTGGAAATACAGTATTTCCTGAAGAAGAGATTTTTTAAGAGACCAGTGAAAAAGGAATACAGCTAATGTATAGTATCTGGTCTCTGGTCAGTTTGGAGGTACAGTTTGTTAGTGCTGAATAAAAATTCATAAAACAAAATATTATGGGCCACCTAAAAATATAAGCCCAGTTATTTTAACACTTGTACCACTGCATCTTTTATTATTTTGTACAATGAACCAACAAATGCACAATTAATTGACAAATTATTATACTGCTCCTACATGTTTTGACACTTCTTCAGGGAGCTCGTAGTTCGTGCCTTACTAAGTTACATAAGTATGTCACTGCAGTCATTGGTAATACAATTGTAAATTGTATTACCAATGACTGCATTGACATACTTATGTAACTTAGCAAGGCACTAACTATGTGCTCACTGAAGATGACACAGTAGTGTCAAAAACATGTAGGAGCAGTATAATAATTTGTCAACTAATTCTGCATTTGTTGATTCATTGTACATATACATATGTATGTATATATAAGCCGAGCTATTTGTTGTCAGCATAGGTGCAATTGACCCTTCATTTACCTCACTTGTGTCATCCACCAAAGGGCTGTAATTACACAGGTCTTCAGTTCTCATTGAGTCACACCATGTTTTTTATCTGCTACAACTACATTTTTAACTACACTTGAAGTTCAAATACCTTCCTGCAACATCTTTGCGTTAAACCTGCAGTTAGTGAAAAATGAATAATGTGTTGTGGAAATGGGAATGAACAACCAACAGGTGACGCACAAGCACTGAACTGTTCCGCAGTTTTTTATGGACTGAGGTGCAGTTAAGTCATAAAAAATTATTGTTGTAAAGCCCTTTAAACATACTGAATGTGAAATTTTTGTACAAGAGTCCAAAAACAGGACAACAGGAAAATGTTTTTACATGAGTACTTTGTATGTGGGAAAATTTGATATTATCTCATGGGAGTTTTGGTGGGACTCCTGATGTCCTGGCTAATTACATGGGAAAACCTTGTGTCTGGGGACTTCTTATCCAGTAAACACTATGGAAGTTCATCATGCTGTGTTGAATGAAGAATGAGTTTCCACATCATTATGTATGAATGTTTCCAAAAAAATCCTTTTTGCAGAGGTATTGATACAATTACATGTTTTCCATGTAATTTAAATTTAGTATATTGTTAACATTATGTTACAAGAGTGATAATAGCCTCATATGTTGACAATGAGAATTATAAGTTCTTGTCTTGTGGGCAGTGTGCGTATGTGCGTGTACACAAATGTTCTTTGTTGTAGGGGGCCACACTTATGAGCATGTTCTACAGGTAATTTCTAATGGAATAATTGGAATAAAGTGTAGTTTATTTTGATGCCATATTGAGTTGATTCCTACTGAAGCATTTTGAACACATTTTACAATAATCTTGATTCTTAACTATTTGTTGTAAACATTTAAAATGATAACATGGGTGAGTCTAAAAAACATCTTTTGTTTAGTGCCACAGTAAGCTTGTGGATAACTCATTAATTATGCCCAAATAAACTACAATTTTTTTAGAGCTTTTTGCTCTGAATGGCATGTAAAACATGCTCTTGAAGCTTAGCTGTTACATCGCGGAATATTGTGTACACATACACAGTGAGGGAGATGTTGGAGGTTTACAATACTCGATATAATTGCTAAGGCATGTCCAGTCCTTGGTGTGTTTCAGTACAATGTTATTGTTTCAGTGTGATTGTGGTATGTTGTGTGCTAGCCCTAAGTTGTGTCAACAACTTTAAACAGGTTCTGATTTCGTATTTAAGGTTATAATTATGACAGATCTATGATGAATTATGCAGAATAAAATTTGTCACTGTGAATGTTAAAAGTTTACCAAATATTTACCACTTTGTTCACTCACCTAGAGTTAAGTAGTACAGATATTCTTGTGGTATTGAAATTCTTTCATTCATGTTCCTTTCGAAGTATAAATTAAGAAAGTTTATTGTATACTGGTGGTTTAAAACATTTATTTTTGATTCTGCCTTGTAAACCTGAGTGAAGGTCATGATGTTTAACAGAGTTCTATTGTATGACTTGTTGGTATTTCCATATAAGAAAGTATCTTTTTCAGACAGTACATAAACTGCAAGATTAATTTTCACAGGACACATAAGGTAAGGTGATCAAGTGGCATAGTTTTCCCAAAATAAACAAGTAACAGTATTTAGAATGAACTACATCATCAGATGTGCTTATGTACAGTTATGCCATTGTGTACTGCTAAGCCATGGGCAGTAAAAACGCTCTAAACAGTCACTTGTGTGGTTTTTGGTGTGTTCAAAATTGATGGCGTTACCACATTTCCCCCAGTTCCAGCATTTATTGGGATGATTATTGTATCAATACAGCCCAGGTATGAGATTAACTGTTGTTGATTTTGCCAGTGAATGGCAGGGAAGTACTGTGGGCATTCACACATGATTTATATTCAGAAATGGACCTTACTCAGAAATGTCTAGTTATGAGGAACAGTACTACACCAGACCACACATGAGCTGAAGGAGACATGTAAATGAAGATTGTATAATGCATTGAAATTGCTGTGCACTCTTACAGTTCATTCTATATTTGTTGTACAGTGCTCCCTTTTTATACTATAGTTGCATTCTGAGAGTGGTTGGTCTTTGCGCCACAGAGATGAAGGCCTCAAAGGTCACAGCCCCACACCCCTCCCTTTCCTCCACCTTTGGCCAACAAGAAACATCAGTCATAGAGGGGTGTACATGATTGTATATGTAGTGCACGTCATATCATATTTTTGTGGTGATTGTTATGGACCAGTATATTTAGGGAGCGCTGCTGAAATACAGTCTCAGATTAATAACATATATTAAAGCTTACCTGTGTAATAATTTTGCACACTGATATTAGCACTCTTTTAATTGCCAAGTGGCAACATAACATGTTTGAGTGTTGCCAAGATCATGCCAGATTTAGTGCAGTGTTTGGTGTGTAGTTGAAGGAAGAAAAAAGGATCGTGTTGAGGATTCATACACAAATATGGAATAAAAGTCTTGTGTTTGTAGTGACTAGTTGAATTTTCTTTCACATGTTCTTTCTTTGGCCTAGGGTTACTGTATATCATGTTTAATTAAGTTTTGAGTATCCCTAACAGAAGACGGTAGAAGGATTAATAATAACGAGGAGCTTACAAGGTGTCACAGTTCCCAGAATGCCCGTGCAATTGCTACTTCATTGAGTGATTGAGCACTAAATAAACAGTATAGTGTGTAGTGAGATGTCTGTACTTGGGCCTTGTTGCTGTAGCAAACAAAGCAGAAGTATGTTATGTACTGGTAGTGTTTATACTCGTACAGTGGTGAGTGGTAGGTGGTTAGAGCAAGGCAAGTTTTGTGCAAAGTTAGGAGAAACTCTTCAAATGTTAACTGAGATGTTCGGTACATTCGCTATGAAAAGCCAGAATGTGCAGTCTTAACACAGCATAGCTAGGACCAAAAGGCATGCCGTTCACAAGTCCAAGTGGAGACTTCGTTTTGTTAAATCCCAAGGTCACTGTAAACTTGAGTTTTTGGTACAAGGTTGAACAGTAAACATTTTTTGTTACTGGATATGTTGGCAAGGCTGTATGAGGCTGTTTTTATAAGAAATGACCTGAACCTAAACCAGATGCTTGAAAGTGTCCTCATGATGCTCTCACTCTCCAGAAGTATTTTTTTTTATTTGTCCCACAAAAGGATAGTGAAATTGGACCATCCAAATTATTTACCAGACTGGTTCTTTACAAATTTTGGCTATTTCCAAAACTGAAGACCACGTTGAAGGGCCACAGGTTATTAGATGCTGTTAAAATGTGGCAACCATCCAAAGGGCATTGCAGGACAGTGGTTCCAGCAGTGTTTTGAACACTGAAAATACTGACTCGTGCAGTGTGCTTTTGCACAAGCGGACTACTTCAAAGTTGAGAGGAACTGTTAATGTGTAATTACATACAGTTTTTATGCGGGTCATTCTGGGAACATGACACCACGTATAATTTGTGTTCAGCACTAAAAATATTAGTATTATCAACTGAAGGAGGTGAAGATGGGTGTGACATGTTGCATGCGTGTGAGATTCATGAAGATTTTGGTTAGCGAAACGCAGTGGACAGAACAGTTCAGAGGACCTATTCAAAGAATGGATCTTGCAACAATGGTTCATGGGAGAATGGACTGGATTAAGTTGGTTCATAATGGGGACCAGTGGTAAATGCTTGTGAATATGGTAATACACCTTTGGGTTCTATAAAAGTGGAAACTTCTTAATCAGCTGACTAATTGGTAACTCACTGAAGTCTCTTCTGTGGAGTTAGCATATCCAGAACATCTATAATGTGTAGGCAGTGGGTTTCTACTACTGTATGTTCCATTATTCACAATGGACTGAGAACACGAGAGACTTATCACCATTTTTATAAAATTAGCGTACAGCATGCCTTGAAGGAAATCTGAAATCAAAAGATTGGATTGATGTTCTCGCTTATATCAGTGCAGTAAATAAGAATACGTGCAAATATAAGAATACCAAAATTTATCTAGTACTGCAGCTAAGATTGCCTGGAACTGTCTTTCCTCTGTGCCTTCATGGCATGCAAAGGGACATATCAGCCTCCTAGCTTTATCTTTATGTTCAATGTACTTGCAGAAAAATTGTGCTGGAAGTAGACAGAAAAAGCTGAACATGAGGGCCATATGCAGTCACATAGGTAGCATGTACATGGGTGTAAGTTCTGAAGACATTTGAACAACCAACCACAAAGTCCAAAATGTTTTGGGTTTAAGGAATTTTGTAAGTCATTTGAGAATGAAATATTGTGGATTATCCATCTTTTCAATATTTGCATCATTTCCCCTTCTTTAGTGTGGATAAGGTAGTTATCATATCAGGTATTGAAAAATGTTCCATACGAATGAGCAGAGGATAGATTTGGAAAGTGTTGTATAATTTTGCCAGTTTTTTATAATCCATATGTTTTGAGTATGGTGATTTAAATGCAGTGTTCCATTGCTGTGATTTAAAACATGTATTTTGGTTATTCTGAGTTTACAAAACAAATAGGATGGAAAGACATCAGCCACTGTTTTCCTATGCCTTTTGTCAGTCCTTTCTTATTAAACTACGCTTTGTGTAAGTTATCGGTAATTCCCTGTTATTCATATTACGTTATTTAGATAAATGGAGAGGGCAGGATAACACAGTTTTTGCAGTCCAAATCTTGGCCAAGGTATCGGCTGTCCTTATGGGTTGTGGGTTTTTCTTTAAATTTAATTATAGTATTGCTCAGTCCTTCCTGACCTTTAAAAAGGCAGCTACTTCTTTTGTGTTCAACCTGTCAGATTTATTAGTCACCCTACCATTTGACACAGGTCTGAAATGCTGATGGCAATGTTAAATAATAAATAGCCATGCTTTTCTCAGTGTGTCCAAAATAAATTGTGTTCTTACCATTTTGCTCTTATCACGGACACCTCTGCTGCTGATATAAGGATTATGTTGTTTGTGCTGTCACAGTTTTCCAGGTATGTTTATCAAGTATGTATGAGAACATGTCTAAGAAAGCAATTAGGGTACTGATATCCCTTCTCTGCAGTATGCATATGTGAATCAGTATTTTTGTCTTAATAATGAGCTTAATGGGGACAAAAAAAATGTTATCAGAAATTGCACGTGAAACCTGACGTGAAATTGAAACTTTTTACAGAAAGGGCCATTGATGACTTGATGTCATGGGCAATGTTCACATTCGTCTCAATAACTATTATGTGATGTATGTAAAGTTCATTTACATAGATATGTATGTATGGGGGTGAGTGTTTTTAGGTGTGTTCGCATAATCGTGAAAAGCATCTGTTAGCTTCTTTATACCCATCTGTCTGCACATTTAAGTGTGACTCCCCCTGGACAGAGTTTCATGAAATTTTAAATTGGAGAATTTTATTGAGACACTTCACATTTGTTGGAAATCAGACAAAATTGCTGTGCACTCTACATGAAAGCCTGAGTGCATTTATTGTTGCTGGCAACATAAATTTGCCATAAAATCATTTGTTACAACACTTATCTCTTTATTGTTGTCAGTGACGTACCTCAGCAGTACACAATACAGTGCTGCATTTCCATTGCAGCAGTAGTTACATGAATGTTCCACAGTGTCACATTATGCATATGTTGCCTGTCTTGTATATGGTTCAGACTTTGCAATTTTCATCCATGCACAGTTTTCTAATGAGGTACTACATTTGATTGAGTTCATAGGTTCTGTGGCCAGAAACATTGTGTAAACCATACTTCAGCATATGGATAATAATTTTCCATGCTGTTATCTGAATACCACCCCCCATGTTGAAATTCTTTTGTAGGTTGATTTCAGTTACTATGCGACTTTATGTAGTAGTGTTCTTTCACTACAACTGCCATGTTGTTAGAGCGATGGTGTGCATTCTAGATGTTAAGGTAAGCTTACAGTGCTTATGGTTCTCCTTTGTGCAGTGTAGATGGCTCTGCATTCATACAGAATCCTGTATATTTGGCAGTTAATTGTCCTTGGCCCAGCTGAGAACATTATGTGCAGTTCAGTATTGTCCTCCTATACTTAGAATCTGGACTTGTGGCTGAAAGAAAATGCTTGTGTGTTGTATTTTTCATGTTATCTTGCTGATTCTTATAGAGTGCAATACTTCTCAACCCTGGGAGAATACGCTTTTTCTCAGATCTGTCTTGAGTTGCAGTGGTTGAATTTGGGAGGCTAGTACTATTCAGAAATAGTTTGTGAAATGTGTTCAGAAAGAATATGATCAGACTTGGAGCCAGGTTATTATTGTCACCATGTGTCAGCTTTCTGTACCAACTGATGAAC
>Ga0209755_10006289_pt1 | contig 13208 bp, 5 predicted proteins | sample TergutCo191P1_FD_187301 | JGI IMG/M metagenome (GOLD analysis project Ga0209755, IMG submission 187301) | Cornitermes sp. P1 segment gut microbial communities from Petit-Saut dam, French Guiana - Co191P1 (SPAdes) (version 2) | ecosystem: Host-associated > Arthropoda: Insects > Digestive system >... | reverse complement strand
AGGCGCTCAACACCATGTGAATATTTACATCTCGTAAGTTCACTCTTCCCATTGACTGCCTCAGTGCATGTATATCGATGGTCACTATAATGTGCATGAAGCTGCTCATTCCCAGTACACTGCAAAATACATAGGGGTTACACATTAGGATATTTCGTAACAAAAAGAACAATTATTCTGCATGCAATGTTTGAAATAACTACTTATTTTGAAGAATTATGAGCAAAGCAATGCATAAGCACAAACCACAAAACAATGAATGTTTTAATTAACATTTCTGAAAGGAAGTTTATGTTTGTACGGACTGTTTCTGGGGTCCATGAACATTCACAAAATCTTGCAGCAATCACAAAACTTACCTGCACAATGTGACATGGGAAACTCCAAACCTAGGTAACAAAATTTAGACATCGCCTGGAATATTTGGATTCTGGAATTTGTAAACCCTTGAACTACTACTGCAACATTACCCACAGCTGTGTATTATTTTCGTCTTTGCACATAATTAAGATACAGATTTGGTATGTATTGGGGACTTTACATAGTTGGAGGTGGAAAGGTATTCTAGAAAACGTGAAAAATGGGGTTCATAATTTGTCACAATTTTTTACAAGATATGAAAAATGAGTATACATAAGAGACCCTTCCTTAATGTGCTCAGGTTTTAGTTTTGCTAACATTTTGGATTACAGATATAAACTCCAAATTTATTTGCTTGCTATCACGGCTTTATGGTAAAAGGAACATCTACGTAAAAATTTCCCACACATATGACATGCTAGGCTTCTTTAGTGGGTTCAGAATATCCCTCTTTTTGTCTCTACTCAAAACAATAAGAATGCAGTGCACACAACCCAAAACAATTCACTGAAGATGAATTTCAATCTGTCCATTTGTGGCTACGTCTTCAAAGTAGCCCTTCTCTTCACGAATGCAAATCAACATTTCAAAATGTGTATGTCAACCACATCGTAAATGTAAGGAGGAAATTGTTAATAGTACTTTATTATTTAGACTAAAAACAGTACAATGTACATATTAATCCTTTGACGCATAATAACCAATTTAGTAGTCGTACCACATCGCTAACCACTAAACGTTGCATATTATATATTTATTCAACGAAAATAGTTACAGAATATTTTAAACATGGTATATACTCTCCATGCTTTTGTCTTCATAATGCAGTTTACTTAATTGCAACGTATTTGGTTCCTGAATTATTCACATTGTATATAAAGCGTGTGATATAATTAAAAAAATAGTTTAGCGCAAAAGTAAAAAGACATTTTATATAATAATTAATCCTACAAATTTTGATGCATTTGCACCAGTTTCAGGGAATATTATCTCTAAATGCAAAACACAAAAACTTGTAAGTTTATGCTAAAGAAATTTGTTAGTGTATGTTTTCCAATGGCTGGTCTGCATAATGAACTGTAAAATTCAAAGTACAGGGGCAATTGAATTGCATTTGCAGAATTTCTGTTTTTGTGGCAGTAAATGTTCCTGGAAGCATTAAACATTGCTGCCAATGCACAAAACCCATACACTTACCACAGGCTTAGGTTGCATTGGTGGAGTTATTGCTTATGGACTTTTTTCCTGAACTGCTATGTTGCATTCTTCAGTTCCATTGTCCAAAGTTGTAACAATTACCTCACTACCAGAATCAATTTTATCGTTAATCAAACCCACGCAGTTCTGTAATATCACCAAACACTTAAAAGTATAACTGTGCTCTGTTTATGCAGGAAACAATTTTTACTTCCTTTTCTTTTTGCATTGCAACAAACTGATAATAGCTACCTTGTACATATTTAGTACTATGTAACGTTCAAATTTGTTTAAAAATCAAGAATTCCAGAGAGAAATCTGTATCTCAAAGCATAACGCCCTCCCCCACCCAGAAATTCATTGTCCTTTACAGACCTTCAAGACACTTTAACATATTCAGAGGATTCACATGACACCCTTATCCTACCAACAGCTAATTCTAAACCTCTTACTCTTTCGGTAAATACCGGTTTTCATTTCATCCTTAAATGCATGTGGGTCGCCACAGTCAGCACAGTGAATTGCTATGGGCTGTAAGATCTGCTACAGATTTATCTTTCTTCCAAAATATCCATACAAACCACATCGTCCACACATTCTGTCATTGAATTGCTACCACAGGTCCTATTACTGAATTGGGCGGGGCACAAAACGACAGTCAGAACCTGCCACTACTGGCATAAATTCCCAGAAGGGTGCAGTTAACATTTAAATCGCAGCGGAAGCATGTAAACACGCACTAATATTATAATATTAAATAAAAGTACAAATGTCTTACATTTTGCACAGTTCAAATGAATCCTGAAATGCACATCTCCTGCAATTTCTGTTTCCCGCCGGCGTTAAGCTTTTAATATCTAAGATTTAAAATTATTAAATATTTATAAAGGCCATCAAAATTATATTACAATTTTAATTTATTCATTAGATTACACTTGGTTACTTAGGAAAAAATAGAGGAACAACATTCTTTATTAAATGATAACCATAATCCACTCTGCAGGAACATGAAAATTTAAGGTTTGAGGAATTATGTGAGAATACAGGTTGTGTTAGAGTTGGAGTCTACTGTGTTGATATGCTGTGATGTCTGAACAATAGAAGTAGGCCAAACGGAAAAACAATTATGAACTTGTTTCAATAGCTAAATTCGAGCTTTAACTGTTCCAACAGAATTGATCTCCTCCCACTAAACCCCAGGAACAAGACGTGAGTACAACCACCTTCGGTCCAGTTACCTCCCAAGCACACCCAACATACCCTCAAAAATGCCTTTCCATACATGTTTCAAGTCGTGCAGCCCTATGTGAGACTGACACCGTGACCCAATATGGCACCAAGCAACGAGATTCACGTATATAGTTACAGTAAAATTAAAGAAACAACCCCTCTAAATCAGAATGTCGGCCAACAAATAAACAAAAATTACGGAAAAACGGAAATATCTGCGTCATTCACAATTCTAGCCCAGCCATTGGAGCATGCAGAACTTCTGAAAAGTAGAGTTAAATAATGGATGTGTTACTGCACAGTCTATAGCTCGTGCTTGGAGGCAATAAATGGCCTAAAAGCACGAGCTGCCACAACCACACACACACACCCCAAAGCCTTACCTCTTGTTCAGGATTGACCGGTGTAAGTGTTACAGCTTCTGGAACTTCGTCTTTTATATCCACGGTGTCTTTAACTGTAGTACTGAATTCTTCCTTTATATCTATGGTGTCTTCAATTGTAGTACTGAATTCTTCCTTTATATCTACGGTGTCTTCAACTGTAATACTAAACTCTTCCTTTATATCTATGGTGTCTTCCACTTTCATACTTAATTCTTTAGTTCCATCATCACACGTTTCTCCTGTCCCACTACAGTTAGCAGTTTCCCCCTCCACAACATCCATGCAGTTCTGTAACACAAGCACACATATCAATGTTTTGCACTACCAACATACGGAACAGGGTAAATTTATTAAAGCATTTTCAAACACGAAAACTGACAACAGAGCTTTGGGGTTTATATATTAAAAATTTAAAACACAACCAACAAAGAACCTCCATGAAGCACTCTTATTTCTCACACCAATATGCCTGCTGCACTAGTCAAGATATTCCTCACCTCTTAAAAATCTAAAGGGTGATGACATAAAACACTGCATATAAAAATTGAACACAATATATATTGTATCGATATACCAAGAAAGCTGTCTGTGTACTCTGCTGCAGATTACTGTGTACAGAAACAACCCTCCCCTCACTCTTATCATGAGCCTAAAAAAACGATCCTATCCTCCCACTCTATTTCTTTCAAAGACTGACAATTTCGTTATCCTCTAAAGCTTCCAATGTATTTTCTTCTGTTCAGCGTTTCTAAGCAAACTTTGTATTCCGTCCCTCAATACTATAAACACGCACAATGACACAAATGTAATATCTTCTTCGCTATATTTATGTTAATTTCTAGTGAACATTAACAGACATGAAGCTCACCACAGAGCCTTCAGCATCCCTGTATTCCTGCGTCGCTCTCACACCAAATATTCCCCTCACTAACCTGCTCTCACAAACCCTTAATCTGTTTTCTTGTCATGGCATAAGACACCAAATTTCACACCAACACAAAATGACAGGAACAATGTCAGATTTATAGATGAGTGCATGCAACATTCTGAAATGAGTGGAGCAAGAATTGCCTGAACTAATGCTGCTCACTTTTCCAAGACCATGGTCCTTCTGAAATTTATTTGAGATTTAATGTATTTTAAACCAGAATTACAACAAAGTGTCGTCGGTACATCACAGGCAATGTGACAAAATACAAACTGTTCAAGACTTTACCATAAGAAGCGTTCAAAAATCCATTCTCCACGGTCCAACGGCATCTTCAATACCTATTACCAGAAAGGTCAGAAATTCGGAATACTTATTAAATGTGAACAAAACTCTCAACATAAACTTTCAAACTTAACTCAGGTTCCGTCATCATTACTTGATCTGCCATGGATTCATGATTCTCAACCTCTGCTTCTTCAGTGATCTGTGACGTCTTCAGATTTAAAACCAATCATCTAATTTCCACTATGAACAGATGTTAGACAAGATTCACTACAAGAAATTTTCTTTCACTGACGTCAAGTGAAATTACCATGCTCAGAGAAACTTTCCAGATAATCCATTCATGAATCCAACACATCGAATCCAATCCTCCAAATCCAATTTCAGTAATTTTTCTATTATCATCATATCATTACAGAGCAGCATAGTCATTACTATGACTAGGATGTATGTTGAAATGTCTGAGGTTCAAATCTTGTCAGAAGTGTTTTCATTCACTACAGTGCAGCTGTTCTATTTGTTCACAGAGATAATACGAGAGCGACACAATAAATGATGGTGTACAATAAAGCATATTCATAAAATGTATTCAATAATGAAAAATGCAGATCTAACTAACCTGTTCTTGTTCAGCCTTTAATGTAGGAGAGATTATGTCACCACGAAAGTCTTCTTCTTTTGTATTTACAAGCTTCTCCAATTCAAATTTTACAACACAATTCTCGTCTTCTTTAAAATCCATAAATATGTCCTCTTCAACTTCTATCAGTGACATTTCAACTTCCATTATATCCATATCTGTGGCCTCAACTTTAATCCTGACTCCTTCATGTACATAACAGTGTTACACTTTTCTCTCTAGACAAGGCCGCTAGAAATTCTTGTAAATTAGTGCAGCTCTGTAAAGTCAAAATATAATTCCCCATCAGTGTGTCCTCCAACATAAAACGAAAATTAAAACTCATTTATTTACTTACTCCATGAAAGAGAGCCTTTCACGAGAAACAAAGTGGTTCCCAGCTAATCAAGAAATTCCTTGTACTATATTGAACCCGAAAGTTCATTTCTGTATTCACACATTAACACTGGGTTAAGAAGCATTTTATCTGTTAGAATTTCTTTTCAAGTATTTACATTACAGATACTATACTAAACAAGATTTAACAGATTATCTTCAAACATATAATGGGCATTTTGATAGTATCAAGTCCTATATTTGTCAAACTAATGCTCACAAAATATTATAAATTTGTTAAACACTAATAACATTTAATATTATAACAGAGAAACTATTACAATTATAAATGATTTAAACCAGTTTACAATTTCATAAGTTTGTGTGCATTAGTTGGACAAATAATGGACTTGATTTAACAAAGTTATACATTAATAAGTCTAAATGAGATTAAATAAAAAAGTCTGGTTTCCCTGAGTTCCTACCATTTAAAACAAGGTGAGACTTTCTCCTACCTCACCCAATAATTACTCACAATATCTACCGTCCCACCTTGCTGAGCACTATCCACATTTGACGCACTAAAGGAACATAATTGCCTTCCGCACTTCGTGACAACCCCCCTAAATTCACAAGTTTTCTCGCTGTTAAGGCCCAATATTCACTCTTTCGAGTTCAGTCACATGCACTCATTTTTAATTCTAATGTACTTTGTGGTTCAAATTTTTCACTTGATATTTCAGATACGTAGAAATATAAATTGACAAATGCAAGCCCCATAAAGTGGGCAATCTTTTCACCCCTCAGTCTCAAGAAAAGTTAACCTCATTTTTCCAAAGTATTTGAGATTGAAACTTTTGGAAATGTTCATAAACCGTAGGAATTCAATTTATCTGACAGAATGAACAGAATAACATTTTTATGTTATCAAGACATTGAAAGGTTTTAGTAAATTCTCTTGAATTCAGATGAACAGTTTCTTGTGCAAAAAATACAGTAGTGCAGTATTTACTTACATTCCATATATCTTACAAATATGTGGAAATACTCATCTATAATTATATGCTAAATAAATAAAGTAATTAAAATAAACAGAAAACAGTAAATATAAATATTTAGATGGCTATCATAATTCATATGAGTAAGATATAATGTCAGGGTGAATATAATGGTTTGATTTAAAAAAACATTATAAATGAGATGTACCGAATAAGTTAGTTAATCTATATAATGTTAAGTCAAATGCATATACCGTCAATATATGCTTATAGATATAAGCTAAATGTTTAACAGAGCATCATTCATTTTAATTGTGAATTAATATTGAAATATTCTTTTACAGTGTAAAACGAGTTTATTTGAAAAAGTGTTCTAAAAGCTGGTTTGAAACGTTTAATATAATGTGACAATTTTTTCATCTTAATAGGGAAATAATTGTAGGAGTTAGCTCCTGAATAAAGAACTCCCTTTTGGAATATTTTCAAACTCCCTGATGGCAGTTGAAGATCGTTTTTATATCTTGTGTTGGCTGAGTGAATGTTAGTGTTGGCATGAAATAAATCTCGATTTTTTGCCACAAACATAAGTAATGGATATAAGCATCGTGAGTAGAATATTAAAATCCCTGATTCTGAAAAGCACAACGACAGCAGTCACTTACTCATACATTAGAAATAATCCTAATCATTCTCTCTTGAATTTTGAAAATGTTTTGACTTCATACCGAGTTTCCCCAGAAAATATTTCCGTAGGTCAAGACTGAATGAAAATCTGAAAAAAATAGTGTTTTCAAGATTTCTGTTGTCATATATGGATTGACAAAACTAATTGCAAAATATGTCTTATTAATCTTGGGTATAATATTGTCAATATGCTGTTTCCAAGAGAGCGATGAGTCAATTATTATCCCAAGAAACTAGATTGTATTTACTGTGGTGTTTCATTTGATTTCGTAATAGATTCGAAGGTCCTTTATTTGATCAAACTTGGTACAAACTTGTAGTAGATGAGTTTTAGCAGTGTTTAGTGTTAGTAAGTTACTTTTAAACCATTTATCTGCATTTGTAATATTTCTTTGTAGGGCACTAGAAAACTGTAGGGCTAGCTGATTTTATAATCAAACTTGTGCCGTCCACAAATAGAACTGTATTAGCTAATGGATGTATATGTTGAGGTAGATAATTTATGTATATTAAAAAGAGTAGTGGACCTAGGATGGAACCCTGCGGAACACCTTGTTTGGTTGTTTTCCGTTCTGAGTAGTGTGGTTTGACTTGCTAGTTATAATTACTCTTTGACTATTATTTTCTAAATAGGATGTGATTAGTTTATGACTCATACCTATGATGCCATATTGGTACATTTTTGCTAAAAATATCTCATGGTTCACACAAACAAATGCTTTTGTAAATCAAAAAAATTACTTCCCACTATTATTTCATTATTTAGTACCATGAGTATCTCATTAATTAGAATAAAAGGTGCTAGGTCTGTGGATGATTCACTTCTAAAGCTAAATTATTCCTTAGTATCTTATTACAATTACAATGTTTAAGTTACCTAATGTAAATAAGATTTGATATATTTTTGAAAAATTTGGTAATAGTGATATTGCTCTGAAGTTGGTAATAACCATTCTTTCTCTATGTTTATAAAGAGATTTTATTTCTGCAAATATTAATCCACTTCGAAATACACCAGAGGACAACATCAGGTTACACGTATATAGGACAATGGGGATGATATGTGTGAAAAGATTTGTTTTACTACTTCTTTGGGATTTCATCGTATCCATGAGATTCTTTACTTTGTAATGATTTAACATCATTTTCAATTTCTTTAGGAGAAACGAACTTACATTCATCAAGTCGGGATGGTTGTTCCTGAATGTTATGCAAATTATTTACTGGTTTTTCCTTATTATTTAAAGTATTTGATTCAATATAATTACCCTTAAGCACTGAGCTACTGATGAATCGTAGTCATTAAACGTGTTAGCTATAGTCTGATTAATGCTTATTATAAAACCATGTATGTTAATAGATATGTCTCGTCCTTCAAGATTTTATTTATATTTTCTTTAATGATCTTCCATGTAGTTCGGGCCCTATTGTTGGAGTTTATTATTAAAGTATTCTAATAGTACCTTTTAGCATGCTTTATGACTTCAATCAATACCTAACAGTATATTTTTTTATTAGAGTTTCTTATTATGAACTTAACCGTGTCTTGAGATCACATAGAGATTCCTCATGTTTATGTAAGTTATTTTATCCCTTGCGTTATCTAGGACTTAGTTGTCGATTCTAGTATTTTTTAATGGGAAAACCTAGCGTAAATATCGTTCGGTATGTATTGAGGAATTTATTAAACATTCTTTAACATCATTGCATAGAAGTGCATCTTCCCAAGATTCATAAGGTAATTGTAGGTTTAAAATTGTAACTGATGTTTTGTTAAAACACCTACAAATATATAACTTCTATGTATCAGTTCTTATTTTGATTCATATGAGATAAGAAACTGAGCATCATGATCAGGGTGTCCATTGATCCATGGATATATTTTGAGGCTATTATGTTTCATTGAATTAAAAAATATATTGTCAATTTTAGTTATTGAACATAAGAGCGGTTCGCTATTCTCACAGTGGTGTTTATGAAGAAAAGTCTTCTGGGGGTAACAACGTACTCTCCGATATAAAGAGGTCAAAGTATCGCAGCAATATCACAAACAAAAATAACTGACGCACAAATGTGTTTCTTAGAAAATTTATCCCAAAAATTATGTATAATTGAAAATACAAAAAAACAGAGGAAACTTTCAAAGCGCAATTTAGTCTTGGTCATAAATGTCACAAGAGCCATTGGTCTCCGTCGAGGCAGAGTGTGGGTTAAATTAAGAGAAATCGTATTGTCGCAATATAAATTTGTTGTCCTAATTAAAAACTCACTGTAATTTGTGAAGTTTCATTTACAGGAATTTACATTTAGTGAGTGGTAAAATATTTAGAGCCTTGTGTTCTGCATAAGGAATTCGAACTGAAACTTTAAAGTAATTAAAATCCTCTTATTTAGGAATATGTACAAAAATTCACATCCTTTGCAAAAGCAATAGCCCGGTAAACAAATACAAAATGTTCTCTGTATCTTGTCAAAAAATACTGTCAAAAAATTGGAAGGATGTCCACATGCCAGATGGTGGAACTTTTGCATTAACTTAGTCGGAATTCTTCAACAAAACTATTCACAAAATACCGACACATGCAGGATTTCCTCAACACATCTACAGTTTCAGCAGCTGCTCAGAATATTAATATTATTGAGACACTCAATTATTACACCAACCACTGAACATATATAAAATTTCCACATTAAAGTATTAAAAACGCTCCTACATGTTTGGTTCTAAGATCATCCTCAGGGTGCTTTATATTCCTTGCTAATGTCACACTAGAAATAGTCACATATTAATTTCACAGTACCAGTTGTGTGTAGTGGCAGCGTGCCGTGTTTTGTAACGTTATGTTGCGAGAGTGCCCTGCTACAGATGTGCATTCAGTTTTTCGTTGCCTGATACTGGCCAGTTTTGTAACTTAACAACATGTAGAGTTTAACAATGAAAATATAAAAATTATTTAATCTTTGAAATGAGACATCTGTACGTAAAAATAATTAAGGTAAGAACCAGCTTCACCAAATTCACAAATTTCAGTGCAAGTAAATGTGGAAATTAAAATCAAATGTTCCTGAAAAGAGACTTCTACCTACTATCTGGAGAAGTTGTACCTTCATGACAAAACAAACAGAAATTGCTAAAAGACATACAGGAACTGGTACTTAATTCCATTTGTGTCATTCTGAAATACATGAACGTCTTGTCTCCCTTAGTGTACCAAGTTTGCAAAACTCACATCCATATCTGATCATGAGCCACACCAATCCAGTGCACACCTTCATAACACATCTCTTTACAATTCCTGTAACCACCTGATTCACTCACTATGCTGGAAAATACTGAATTCTCTACTTAAATTTGAAATCCTGCAAAGACTGGTGTTTACAGTACCATGCATTAGTGCATTAAACAGAATCCTGTCTTCACGGCAATTTCCTATTACCAACAAAGCAATTACACGGTAACCTTCTACTGTAACGCAGTTACACCTTAGCACTCTAATCCCTGGATTATTTTCTTCATACTGTCTGTCAAGATTCAAAATATCTTTGCAGGCAAATGCCCGTAAACTAAAGTAATATTTCTTATCCATATTGATGTACTTCAATGAAAATAAGAAAGAACATATAATATATATGCACACAGTATTTTCCACACCGTATTCAGTACGTCTTAAATCCTGACACAATGTCTGACCAGGTTAAACAAACTCACCGAAATTCAACTCAGAATACTGAAATTACACTTGGGTTGGCTACGGCGTCTAATCTACAGAGGTCGGGGTTTGAGACCTCTAATGAAAAAATAGCTTTTAATGCTTTCTGATTTCATTTTGCTCACAGATACTCAAGGAGGGCCAGCTACTCAGTTTTGATCTTAGTAACAGAGTGGAGGTTACCCAACAGACTACAGTGCAGAATACTGGCTCTAATCTTGCGCAAACCAACGCGAGTGTCGTATTTAACGTGGTTTCCGGAGACACCCACAATTTATGACGTATTATGTACCCACAATACAACACGTTTCGTCTTCACAAAGTGTGCCGATCCCACAATGCATTTCGCATTATACACCCAATCGGAATATATGCCCACAATGCGTATGTACCCGGATGAAGCATTAAACAGCCAATAGCAATATGCAAACACAATGCAATTCGCTGAATACACCCAATGGCTTAGTACACACACAATTTAATTTGAATTATACATCCAATTGGAATATACACCCACAATGCAATCGGCGTTTTCTTCAACGTGCGTACCGCTACAAATCAGTGTCGTATTTCTTGTGTGTTTTATTCCTAAATCATAATGGTGGAAAAGGTGATTCACATCACATCGGATTACGAAGAACAATTGCGGAGGTGCCAATACGTTCCGAGGATGTCATTCGGACGTCAGATGATGAGGGATGACTGTGCGCCGAACAGATTCTTCCACATGTATTCTTTTTGTGAAGAATCGATGGTCATTCAGTACCTAAGCGATATCGGACTGCTTTGGAGTAAAATGCAGTGTAATACCTGCGGTAGCGATGTGACGTGGTTAGGCTTGGTGTTATTTTTTAATAATCTATCACCCCTCGCTCTTTTCCATTCATTCCTCGTGCACATTTATTCCTACAATACTCATCATCCTAAGGTTAGACATTGTGTTTTTTTAATAACTTATCACCACCCGCTTCATTCCTCATACAAATTCATTCCTCGTGCAGATTCATTTCTACAATACTCATCATCTTAAGGTTACATTTGGTGTTATTTTTTTAATAACCTATCACCACCAGCTTCATTCTTCATACAAATTCATTCCTTCCCTCATAACCACCATCGCACTGCACTATGTTGTCTGCTATTACGTCACTTTCCATACGTCACTCATAAAAAGCACCGATATACTATTGTCGCGGATTAATATTTCGCTCGCCGCCGTATTGGAGCCAGTATTCTGTACTAGATCCTAAACAACCAATTTTCAATTTGTACTAATTATGAGTTCTGGGGTTGCAAATGAAAATAACACAATTTACAGCACTTTTTCTGTATACTTTGACTATTCTTAACCATTACCCACTGTAAGAATGTTCACAACCCCATATTTTAACGGATGCCATTCACAACACACGCATCTCCCGTAGCATTTAGTAAAGCTTGCTAAATATGACTACACGAACATTTTCAAACTGCAAATTTTGATTTTTACAATAACATATTACGTGAAGTCTTCGTGCATATGTAAGTTTGTTGCTCTGTTCGTCAGAAACATTACACTCAAGCTATTCGAAAGTTGTAACGAACTCCCACTATCGCACTGAAAAGAGTAACATCTTTCCAAACATCACATAAAATATCTACTTACAGTAATCGTCAAAATAACGCCTAATAATCCAAAATTATTGGACACAAACTGAGACAAATGCAAACATCAGCCATTTTGAAGGCGTCCAAAATGGCGGATCCGAGTGACGTCACTAACAGTTTCGCCAACACATCATACAGGAAGTTCCTAGAAACAGTCTAGCACTTCCATATAAAAATATCGCTGTCCAGAAGCCAAAGCCCACAGTCAATCGGCAGACACCAACCTTCCAGATTTAAAGGCTGCTGCTAAAATTTCTGGTCCATAAAATATCTGTGTTCTGAAATCTCCAGTGTGGCGAACTGAATTTTTCGCCACACACACACACCCACACAGGCACTCATTGCATGGAAAGTTATCAGTAGATAATTATTTGTGAAGGGATTCTTAGACTAAGGGCAATATTTCAAAATACTACAAAAGTATGTTCCACTGGCTATAGGACCATATTGTAGAGGGAAAGAAAATAGCTTCTGTCTATGCCAGCAATCTGTTGAGATATGTCATGTACAGTTTCTGTTATCTCTAGACAACACACATCATCCAACCAATGGCAGGTATAAGTCTAAAACACAAATGTCAAATTAAACAATTTTATATTTAACTCATATTCATCTGATGCCTCACTCTGTCTGCATCTGCTTAAGTCCCAATATAATGATGGCTTAGGATTGTATGCATTTCAAAACATACACATTTACACATGTGTACTGTGAATTAATAACTACAGCAGCTAATTTGTGAATGGACTCAATGAACAAGGCAATTAAAATTCTGAATTAATAAAATCATCTCAATACAACAATTTATTAATTACAATACTCATATGA
>Ga0209755_10006288_pt1 | contig 13212 bp, 8 predicted proteins | sample TergutCo191P1_FD_187301 | JGI IMG/M metagenome (GOLD analysis project Ga0209755, IMG submission 187301) | Cornitermes sp. P1 segment gut microbial communities from Petit-Saut dam, French Guiana - Co191P1 (SPAdes) (version 2) | ecosystem: Host-associated > Arthropoda: Insects > Digestive system >... | reverse complement strand
TCATTTTCATCTTTCAGGGGATATAACCTGTATAAAGTGCTTCATACACCCAACTTTTGTTTTAGTATTGCAATGTTTAGATATTTGGCCCTTTCTGACGTTTTACTTATTCTCCCTGACGATGTTGACTCACAATGTACACCAAAATGTTGGAAGAATCTCAACACATTACCTGGATAAATCCCAGAGGTGAAATCACATATTAACTGCTACTATCAGCTTTAAATTTGTGTCAAAAGGAGGTTTTGGAGAATGTAAAAACTAAAGAAATTACATTGAATTACACATAATGATTTGGTGTAAGTTGTATGCGGATTAAAAGGTTTTTGAGTGCTCATCTATTCTGGTATATTTTCGCATCGGTCCCTCTGATCCAAACGGGAAGAGCACTTGCCAAGTTAAGTTTAGACATTATTTCCAGTAAAGTGAGTTTTGTTCTTGGATCATTTCGTCAGTATGATTAGTAATTTTAAAACATGTAAAATGTGACATTAAATGTATAGATGGTGTATCTCACACTCCAAAAGCCTTTGGAAAATATTATGTTTTTAAGACAGTTTCAATACAGTGTCATCCTAAGGAAATGTCATGATAGTGCATGGAAGTATCATGCTTTCACTTCCTCCTCAGTCTTATCATTTAAAAACTCGTCATAATGTAAATCATAATGTCTCTTAATGCTTGACTTTAATAATACACACTTTAATTGTAATGTGTGTGTGTGTGTGTGTGTGTGGACATTGAATTACATGCCTGTAATGTGACATACTGATTGGACACAAGACTTAATTATAACTGGATATGCTGGACACAGTCCATGTTAAGAGCATGCAGATTGTTAATGTTGTATATGTTACTTAATTTGCTAATTGCACAGTGTATGTATTTAATCTACTACAAGTTGTATCTCTTGTAACTGTTACAAATTTGACTGTAAGGAAACTCCAAAAACATATTTACTTACACATAACCTTTAAACCTCCATATGTAGATTATGCATTTTGGTCTCTAAAAGCACTCATAAGAGTAAATGTAATCATCTTCCATAGAATTCAAGACCCATGCAGGAATGTATTTTTTTTTTTTAACTTCCTTGTTTGCTTGTCTGCCTATAAATCTCTCACTCACTCACATTATGATATTTCAGGCCTCCATTGCCACATCATTAGTGATTGGTGCCCAACATTTTCATGCAGCATAGTAGTAATCCTTTTAAAGGTGGAATATTCTCATGCAATTTCTTTACTGGAAATTTGGACTGTTGATGGTGAGACCATCACACTGTCACAAGACGTTGGGCACCAATCATTAAGTAATGCAGCACTACATCCCAGAATAATGGAGACCTCAAATTCACCAGTGTGTAAGCCCAACCTAGCATTATAATATTCATGGTGTTTTATTGTTAATATTCATTCACTTTTACTGTCAGTGTGAAACATGGATGTGAGTTGAGTTTCTGGAATTTTCAAGATTCTTACCATCTCCATCCTCTTTCTTGAGCAACATCTGAACAATATCATCTGTCCGAAGAAAGATAGAAATTATAACTGAAAACTTCTGTTTCATATTTCCAATATTTTATTGGTATATGAAATTTTATATTTTTAATTAGTACACGCGACATCGCCGCTTGGTGCCTCGGCCCGACCAGTGTCTGTTGTGGCTTGTGTACAGTCTGCCGATGTTGCTATAAACAAGGGTGAGTCGAAAATATCTATGTGACTCTTTCTTCCTACCACATGAAGACAGATGGATGTAACTGTTGAGAACGGCCAAGTCTAACTGGTGGAAAAAGAGCTTCCTTGTCCACTTCCACCTTCGACGGCTGTTCGTGAAGCTACTGGCCATCCTGTCTGCCTTGTCAAGATGGCCCATGTGACGGCTGGGATCTGCCGCGATTGCCGATTTTATCGCGTTCCCTTATTCTTCTAGGAAATTTCCTTCTTTGGGTGGATCGTATTTGTTCGTCACGATGGACACGTCCTTGTCCCTCACACCACAGCTTTCAAGTCACCCTTGGTCCTTACTTGAATGTCACCCCGTTTCAGCCTCTGTATCATGGTTTTCAGATCCTTGGCCATGCCCATTCTATGTGGTCTCAGTCCCGAAACAGCAAATCATTTTCCGGACCAAATCATCAAATAGGTCAGAGGAAAAAAAGAAATTGTTCATGCAGTTTGTAACCGTATCCCTCTACTCTTCTCGCCATATTTGTCACTGTGTCATGGGTTGCTGTCAGATGTTGTGTCATCTGCCGTCTGTCCTTACCCAGGCACACATCCGTGTCATACGTATAACCAGTGGAGTCACATTGTTTGTAAATTTTTGTATCAAAACGTTTGCGTTTGTTCCGGGATTTACTGTTTGAAAATTGCCCTTCCCTTGAATTTTGCAGTGACTTCGTCCACTGCCAAATGTTCAGAAAGGTTGTAAGATTTTGAAAAGCTTGTTTCGTAATTTTCGTACTCTGTCGTGGCTGTCATCCGTCCTGTCAACTCCTTTCCTGCTGCTGTGCGCGAAGTGCAGAAACCGAAGGGTGTGACATTATTGTCAGCGAAAGATCGTTTGTCCGTAGAATGGACAGCGAAGCTGCTCCATTTTCATCCAGTAGTCCTCCAGCCTGCCTTGAACCGTGTGACCCATCTGAAATATCGCAGCCAATAATGCAACATTTCCGCTTCAGTCACGTCAGGTTGGGGAAAAAGTCCATCGTCAAAGAATTGCAAGTACTGGTCCTATTGACACGTCTCCACAAGTAATGATTTCCGAAAAGAACAGCAGCAGGACGCTAAGTGGTGTGGACTCCCCAGTGATGTGTGCTGATCAACTGCTTTTCCCTTTGAGGGGCCATGGGGGCTGTGTCCATTTGCGTGGATTGTGGCTGTTGACCCGCCACATGCTGAACAGCGTCCTCAACCTCGGAGGTGCTGGTGGAAAAATCTGGACTGGACGGAGTCTGTGAACTGGCCGAAGCTGGTGATGGTGGCGTGCTCCACTTCTTCATCCTCCTTACTAGTTGCGTCACTGTCCAAATCCATAACGATTTCACGTATTTGATTCGGAGACAGCAGACGGGCCCATTTAGCACGCGAAGCCACACGACATTCCATTTTACTGCAGACAGAAATACACCCCCATCCGTCCTACAGCAAACTTTCAACAGTCTTCAGAACATAATCTGCAAACTAGCTTGAAGGAAATGTTTCTTTCCCCTTCCCTCAAAAAATCTACTTGCCTGCTATAAGAACCCAAGTGGTTTTACGAACCAAACATTCCACTCCCTTTGTAAAATCCAAGAATAAACTAACTGAGCTGTACGTTTTAAGGACTTACGCCATTTATGGCCACTTAGGCCTAAGGTGGAAGTGTTCACACAATTAAACAGGCTTTGACACCTTGCCTGACAGCTTCAGTGTTGAGACATTGTGCAGACACAGAAAAGGAGAGGGTCTTCAGTGTTGCCAAATTCAAAGGCCCAAATAGAACCACTTGTAACTTTTAAAAATACTAACTTTGGCTCCTAGTGGAACCGTTAGCAAACTAAAGGTTACACTATACACAGTTATTGAAATTTTATTGTACGAATTTAGGTTTAAATGTGATACAACTATAAAATATTTTGTAGAATATCTGTTACTTTTCCACAAATTAAGCATTTGTTTTTATTCTGTGGAAGACTATATGATTCATTTGATAAGTGCTTGGATAGACCATGAGCAATGACCCCTTCTTTATACTATACACATAACTAGTAAACGCATATAATAGTTCTGTATTTCTGTAGAGTGTTAAGGTTTTTGAAGGGCATGCATCAAGTAATACATCATTTTATAGCTCAATCTATTTGGATTGTAATTCAATACATATAGCAATCCTATAAATAACTTTTAAAATTAAAAATACAACCACAGTAATGTTGATAGATTATAATGTACTTCCTGGGACGCAGTATAGGAGTTGATATTTGAAGTAAACTCCTAATGACTATACACCACACATGACATGTAAATAGTATATAATACGGAGCTGCATCCAGAAAATGAGCTAGTATTTGATTTCTATGAATATTGTGTATGAGTCAGTATTATTTGTAAGAAGCTCGGTAGTGTGATAGCGATTTTGAGGAATATTTAATACGCATCAACGGGGCCGTTCATTGCACCTGTTGTATGGGTAATGTGATATGATAGGTGATAATGGCAAGTGTGTTGGTTGCAATATAATTGGTTACTATATACATATTGGAGCACAATGCAATTATAAAAATATACAAAGAGTGAAGTAGCTTTAAGTGAAATGTGCAGTATTTTCTTCAAGAGCAAGAGAATTAGCAATGTAGATGATGCAGAAAGTCAAATAAAGCAGTTTTTAAATACATTACGTATATAACACAGGACCATGCAAGATTGGTGCCACAGCACGGTCACTTGAAATTGGATTCAGACTGTTTTGTTAAGAATTGGTTAGATAGAAGTGGTATGAAGTAGGTAAAGTTATAATTAATATTAGTTTTACAAATTGTTGTTGCTATGCTAAACATAGGATGATATACATGGATTGAATCATAGCACATGAGCAGTTGAACTCATGGTGGTGGTGTACAAGATTAAGCATCATTTTAACTCTTATCTTGTCTGTTTTTCAGTCATGATCTGTTTTTCCAATATGATGCAATTGACTGTGATATTATTAAAATAAAAACTGGAAAAATTGCATTAAGTTCTTCATCTGCCTTGTACATAGCTAAATACCTACTGGAATTTGCAGCATGTCCAAAAAATTATACATAAGAAGCAAAGAATATATTATTGATATTAGGTGTTAACCATACCAGATGCCAGCCACACTTGTTAAAACAGTAAACAGTAAATACTAATTATAAAATCAGAATCAAATATGTTTATTTTCCTTACTGAATGAGTCAACTACTAACATTGTACAAAGTAACATAATATATGTTGTTATTCAAGTTTCCATAATCACTGACATTAAGGGATATAATATGATTCCGCAAGTTATCAGGTTTTTGCAGTGATGTGAAAGAGGAGTATGTTCTTCTGAGATGTGATGCCCAATAGTTGGGTAATCAGTCCCCAGTGTGTTAGAACAGTGTGTAGGTCTCATCTTCAGGGGCTGAAATATCCAGGGCATTTTAACCCTTGAAGATATCCCTGAAGATCAGAAATCTTGTACCGTGACTGATTTGCAGCACTAAATAGTTTTTCATCACATCATTTGTACAAAGGAGCCTTGCAGCCTATAGTGTATTTCTAGTCAGCTGAAAGTATTCTTAAGGCATTTTCCTACTTTCATTATTAGTTTCTGCAAATACCTTTCAGACAAGCTGTTCTTATCTAACATGCAAGAATGTTGACTGGACTCAAATGATGGCTAGGAGGAAGCTAGCATGCTGTTATTTCATAAATAAAGAATAGACATGCAAAAACTCTGTGTTTCACTCCATGATATTTGCAAAGACTTGCAGTTCATATGGGGAATGTGTGATGGTGTCATTTATATTATTTTCTCTTTTGTAACTTTAATCTGATGTTACAGAGGTGTTAATTTGTTCCTATTACTGCATAAGAAGAATTTACTAAAACTTTAATAAATAGTTCATACAAGTGTGTTAATATTTACAGTGTTTATGGTTATTTCTTATTTGTCTTAATTTCTGATTTTAACTTCTTTCTTTCCATACATATATACATACATACTTATATACATACTTACATACATACGTATGTACATACGTACATACATACATACATATTTATATATATGTGTGTTTATTGGATCTTATGTTTATTGGACCATGCATCATCTTGCAGATGACAAGATGACACTAGTGTCATAATTACTAACAGACATTTTGAAGATTTCTCTTCAGTATCAAACTTAGTCCTCTCTGGTACGGTAGAATGGTTTGAAGTTAACAAGTTAGTCCTAAAACTGGGGGAGGAAAAAAAAAAATCAACTGTAAATTCATAACTCTCTGCTTTGACTAATGGCTACAAAGATACATACATACATAAAAGGAACAGCATATACAAAATTTCTGGCTTGCAACATATATATATATACATACATACAAACATACATTCCATGGATCCATAAGTCTGTCCCGAGACAGTAGGATGTGGAACAAGTCATATACATACATAAAAATATTCACAACTTTCCAGTGCATAAAACAGTCATATAAATCATTATTACGGGTCATCTGTCCACATTAGAAATTCATCTACAGATTAAACGGACTGTGTTTTTAAGTGTCTTTTTAGTGCTACTTTAAATTTTGCATTTTCATTCTTAATATTTGAGAAACTATGTGGTAAACTGTTGAATGCACTCTTCTGAAAACAAGATAAGTTGGAAATTGGTCCATGAAAATGGTCCTTATTCCCTTTATCAATATTGTGGACTGATGAATTTGTCTGAAAATTTTCTTGGTTGTCAACAAAGAAATTCGTCATTGAAAATATATATATAGGCATGGAACAGGTAAAGCCTCTAGATTTTTAAAAAGACTTCTACAATGGGTTCTAGTGTGTGCACCAACCATAATTCTGATGATTTTCTTTTGTAAAGTAAATATCTTCCTGCTGTTGGAACAATTTCTTTGCAAAATTGTTCAATACTGCATTAAAGGTGGAAGTATACAAAATAAATTGACTTCAGTGTGACAATGTCGCTGATATCAAACACAGATCGAACTGCATAACATGCTGCACTTAATTTGGGGATCATTTGAGCAATATGGTCCTTCCAGTTTAGATGGCTTTCATATTGCAAGCCAGAAATTTTGTATATGCTGTTCCTTTTATGTATGTATGTATGTATCTTTGTAGCCATTAGTCAAAGCAGAGAGTTATGAATTTACAGTTGATTTTTTTTTTTCCCCCTCCCCCAGTTTTAGGACTAACTTGTTAACTTCAAACCATTCTACTGTACCAGAGAGGACTAAGTTTGATACTGAAGAGAAATCTTCAAAATGTCTGTTAGTAATTATGACACTAGTGTCATCTTGTCATCTACAAATATTATCATTTCTGATAAGGAGTTTATTCTCTTTGGAAGGTCATTTATGTAAATTATGAAAAATAAGAGACCAAGAATGGATCCTTGGGGGACACCATGTTTCAGTTTACCCCAAAGAGTGAAAGAATTTTGAGCTGAATTGGGCAATTTTATTTCAACTTTCTGTCTTCTGTTTGTTAAATATGACCTGAAGCAATGTGCAGTACCGCCTTGATTGCCATAGAATTGTAGTTTAGCTAATAATATCTCATGATTTACACAGTCAAAAGCCTTCGCCAAATCACTAAAAATTCCTCCTACTTTTTTTAAAGAGAGCCAAGTACACCTTTAGATAGTCTAAATGCCGCACCTTCTGTAGACCTTGCCTAAAACCATGTTGTTGTGGGACTAATACATCGTTAGAATGCAGATGTTGGTTTAACCTACTGTGCATTGCTGTTTTGAATACCTTGGAAAAAACAGTTAAAAGCAAAATAGGCCTATAATTTGTCATACTAGATTTGTCTCCTTTCTTGTACAGTGGTTTTACTATTGCATTTTGAGGCAATCTGGAAAAATACCGGTATAAATTGAGTGTTTACAGATGGAGCTTGATGGGTGATTAATGACAGTAGCACAAGTTTTTAGAATTTCACTTGTACTTTCATCATAGCCTGCTGAGTTTTTTGGTTTAAGGGAATGAATTATACTTTTTATCTTAGGTGCAGTGGTAGGGATTATTTTCAGGCTTGGAAAGTTTACAGGAAATGAGTTTTTCAGAAACGAGATGGTATCTCCTCTATTTAGGTTTTTTTTATGTAGAATTGTTCAGTAACAGTTTAAAAAAAGTTATTAAAGCCATTGGCTCAAATTTTTGGATCTTTTAATTTTTCACAAGTAAGGAGGGGATCTGTTCAGTTGGGTGCAATTTTCCTCTCATTTGTTATAATTTTATTACTAGATTTAGCCATAAATTTACTATAGTGTTGGTTCATTGCTTCTTTTATAACATTTTTAAGGATTCTACAAGTTTCATGTAATGTTCCTTTGCTTTGGGATCATTGTTGTTCTTCATGATGGTGTTTAGACTTCTTATATGTTTGTATAATATTTTTATTCCTTGTGTTATCCAGTCATTCTGTTTCATGTTCATAATTTTTTATTTATCTGGAAAACTGGCTTCAAAATTATGAAGGAAAGTACTCAGAAATCTGTTAAACATACAGTTACTATCTGGTTTTTGATAAACAAATTCCCACATTTCTTGTTCTAGTAGTGTCTGAAAGTTTGTGAGTGTATTGCTATTTATTAGCCTTTTTCTTTGCTTGTTTGGAATTTTGTTTGTTGATGCGCATGTGAAAAATTGAGCATTTTTGGTCAGATAGGCCATTTTTTAGGGGAGATGAGTAAGACAGCTCTAGTCTACTGTTATCCACAAATATATTATCAATGGCTGTACTTCATTTGTGTTCATGTTGCAAAATGTTCTGTATGCAATAGATTATATTTTGTTAATAATGAGGGCATTTGGTTTATTCGGGTGCTTTCAATGAGATATTCTGTGGTGATATCTCCACCAATTAAAAATTTAGTTTTTGGTTTATACAGAAGTTTCAAATATTTTCTAGAGTTTTAATAAATCTATTAAAATCTGCTGTGGGGGCTCTGTATAAGCATAATGTGACTGAGATGCTGCATTTTCTAGTTCAACTGCACAAATTTCCAGATCTTTCACTTGACAGTTATTGGAGATATCAATGTATATGTCTTTGCGAACAAAAACACGCACACCTCCCTCTGCAGGTTATTATGGCAGAAACTGGATCCTAGTACATATGTTGGCAACGTGAGGTGTATCAGATCCTGTTCTTCCATGAGACTTCAGTTAAACATAGTGTGTGGGGTTTTGTTATCTGTTTCAAAGGAATGTATAATTCAACACTTTTGCTTCTCAGTCCCCGAATATTTTGATGGACAATATGCAATTAATTAGATAAATCCACATTTTTATCACGGTCTGCGAAGTCCAAGGAGTTACAATCTATACATCTTTGTGCTTTTGCTGTTAAACTAAAAAAGGGGGGCTTCTGCATGAGTGATGACAGGAATGCTGTTAGATCCCGAGACATGGCCACCAACCAATTTCTCGTGTTATACATAATGACTCTGCATTCGATGGTTATTTAAAAAGGTATGACTGCAATAAAGAATGCTGCTAGTATGAAATAAAGCGCCTACTGTTATTCTTCTATCGCACAATTGAGTTTTAAACATCTCCCGCTACTAGCGCTAGTAATCGCAGAGTAAATATGGCGGGGTGTGCAGTTTTGTGGTTCTGCAAGTATGTGTCTTTTGTGGTTTGGTGACATTCGGTCTACAACGGCTGGGCTACATAGCTGTCGAAGGAAATTACCGTACGTAAGTCACTCGTAGCGATTAACTGTAAAGTAAATACAAAATGGTAGTGCATAGGCTCTAAAATTGCGCAAGGATCGTGACAATGTGGCATGCCGTTTAGGAAACCCAGGCGTATAACCTTATGTATTTACTTTCCGTTCACGATAGATTGGGCATCGAGGGCCAAAAGAAAGGAGCTTCGCGAATTCCCGATCTTACTCCGTGTAGCTTCCTTTTGTGGAGCTGAGACAAAGTGGAAGCGAATTTAAATTCAACTTGAGCGACTTGTTAACTCAGCATTTTTATAACATCACAATTTGGTTTTACATTCACAAGATACTGTGCATCTCTGCGGCCTATTTTATTATACAGGCAGGTCTCGTTTTACGCCAAGGTTACCTTCCTGGAGAACACGGCGCAAATCGAACACAAAATTCCCATTTAAAACAGTGTATTTCATGAGGATTGGAGAAATGACAACTTCATACTATGTAGTGTATGACTATACCACTAGTGGACATACGGACATGTAGTGTACATTTGTACTTATGTACAGTATATGTACACTTCTATATAGAAAACACACATTTCTATACAATATATTTATTTACTGCTAATGCCGTAAAAATGTAAGAGAATCACATCCATAATGTTTGATACTGTTAATTCCAATAGCACTGTGTTAGTTTTGCTACACGAACAAACACTTTGGTTCTTTATTTCTATCAGCATTATCACTAATTTTGTACATGCTCCATTATGAGCGAGTCTAACGTTACGACATATGTCAACAATTCGTTCACATTTTCAAAGTCGGTTTATTACGTCTACTGTCTCTACAATACTGATTGTCTTTCGCCAATTTTTTCACTTGGATTACGTTAGATGATACAGATTTAAGTTTTTCGCTCATTTTGGTAACAAAAGTCAATGCTGTTGAATTGAGAACTACACCAGCCACTTGATTATATCACCAACGTAAAAGATCCATACACGTGATATGCGTGACAGTGACGTTATTTTCTGCTAGCCTCCAACACAAGTGCCGCCAGGGATCGTGTATGCTACAACGCGTTAAACCGAAAATTATGGTGTAAATTCGAAAAGTGGCGTAAATTTTCGAGTTGCCTTAAAGCGAAATCGCGCAAAAGTAAGTGGCATAAAACATGACCTTCCTGTGTATGTAAATCACTGTGACATATGTTAGAGGCATAACTTATCCTGGAGCAGGAAGGATAAATTATTGCATAAAGGTGAACTAACATTCAGATATTCACAGCATTGATCTTGATGCATGTACAAGGTATCATGAAGCATATTATTTTAAAACCAAGAGCCCAGAATACATAAGTACAATTTTTTTTAATACAATTCTACGTAACTTTGATGCAAAGTGGAATGTGTCTTCCGTGGATATGCATCGCATTACATTACTCCCAGTCGGCTTTAATCATATCTGAACCCTTCTCTGCAATCATGATGATCGGAGCATTGACATTACCGCTGGTTACGCTCGGCATGATGGAAGCGTCTATAACACGGAGACCTCTAATACCATGAACTCTGAGGGCGCTGTCAACCACCGCTTCACTTGGAGATGGTCCCATGATGCATGTGCTAGACTGGTGGTTCTCGGCATTGGTCATATACCTAATGGCACACTGCCAGTACTCGTCCGTGCCAAACGTGACGTCCTCGCAACCTTCTACTGGTTTTCTGTCAAGTTCCAGTTGGTAGTGCTCTAGGGATTTTGTTCTGGATAACTCGATCGCCTTTCTGTGTAGGGGACAATGAACGTTGTACCAGTTAATGAGTGAATCATTGCCACAATACAGTATCGTTTTAATTCAACATGTTGCTACTCCGAAATGCAGTAAGTTCGAGATTTCTCAGAATATTTAATTTAAATTATTTTTCCAAGTGAATCTTAAGTTTATTGGATCGTGCATCATCTTGATAGTTGCTCTATCTTTATTCAACTATTTTCCAAGTGTTTGATAAAAAAAAAGAGAATTCATTTAAGGGGGAGGTTTTACTCTAACCTGAATAATAAGAATAGAGTAATTGCACGAAAAATTACTTTATAAATAAATTACAAGGCAAATTTATTCTTCAGAAGGTTTCGTTTGGCTATCACCTGCATCGATGTGTTTGTAGCTATTTACTTATAAACAGTCTTATAAGTAATTCATGAGAATATTACTAGTACAAAATGTCGTAATGGCGAAAACTAACAAACAAGACAAATATTTGATTTTCATTCCTGACACACTGTGTATACAAAATCGAAATGTGGCATAATGCCACATTTTAAGTGTAAACAAACTGTGATTTTCATCTGTTATGCATTAAGATGGCACTAACATAGTGGTTGAGAGAACTTCGGATTGACGGTATTAAGAGGACATAAACTTTCATATATATCGTCCGTTCAGCTGTCCAATACACACAAACCTGCACTTATTATTAGCTGCACAATGCTTGTTAATCACTGCTTGTACATTCAATGTTTGCCATCCCGAGGTGTTTAACACATATGTGAATATATAATGCATCAGTCAAACACAACAAATTTTAAATATGTTGTGTTTATTATTTAAGACAACATGTTTCGACTCTTATAGCGTCATTTTCAGGCCCTTCTAAGATACAGATCCTTAATAACAATGTTTAAAATGCATGCTGGGATCCCAAATACTTACATTTTGACATAACTGTGTATAAATACAAGTGCCATAAGTTCTTATTATACAACTATGATACTTTGGTTTTAAAATTTTAACCGGTACATAAAAGAAGTTAAACGCATGTAACATTGTCTACGACAAGGCATCGCAAATAGATACGGTACCGGTTAAAATTTTAGAACCAAAGTATTCTAGGTGTATAATAAGACCGTATGGAACTGTAATTATACACAGTTATGTCAAGATGTAAGCATTTGGGATCCCAACATGCATTTTAAACATTGTTAGTAAGGATCTGTATCTTAGAAGGGCCTGGAGATGACTCTATCAGTCGAAACACGTTGCCCTAAACAATAAAATAACACATTAAAATTTGTTGTATTTGACTGATACATTATATATTCATAATTGCTCCTACATGTCTCGCCCACAGTTTATGGTCATCATCAGGGAACTACAAATTCCATAGACATATACAGCTTAATCTGTGAAGGTGGACCAAAAATGTAATCGTTCACGCACAAACTTTCATTTCCAATTCACTGCACAATGTTCATTTTTTAAGTCTTGAAGCTTTCACGGCGACAGAATTCAATGAAATGCTCTTGGGTAGACAGCAGCTTCAAGACGTCACGGTTTACCGAAGTTTTATAGACTGACTCCTTCCCCATCTTGGCCCTACCAAGCCACCGGCACACCCTGAAGATGGGGACGGAGTCAGTTCTCCAAAAGTCGGTAAACCTTCATATCTTGATGCGGCTGTCTGCCTGAGATTATTTCATTGAATGTTTATTATTCACTGCTTCTACATGTTTCGGCCACAGAATATAGCCCTCTTCATAGATGTATAATTCATATGTATGTGAAACGTTCTCTGACTCTCGAATTCATTCTTTGTTGGGTAAAGTTGTAGGGATTGTTGACCGGGTTTGGTCCCAACTGCTTGCTGTGGCCGACACCATTTACCAGTTATAATTGGATTAATCAACTGTCGAACACAACTATCTGGTGGTTAGATATATGTTGTTTATTACATAGGTATCAACTACATGTTTCGGCTCTTATGGCCATCTTCAGGTTGATAGATTGACAACAAACTTGTAAG
>Ga0209755_10006287_pt1 | contig 13214 bp, 9 predicted proteins | sample TergutCo191P1_FD_187301 | JGI IMG/M metagenome (GOLD analysis project Ga0209755, IMG submission 187301) | Cornitermes sp. P1 segment gut microbial communities from Petit-Saut dam, French Guiana - Co191P1 (SPAdes) (version 2) | ecosystem: Host-associated > Arthropoda: Insects > Digestive system >... | reverse complement strand
GTTCTCAATAAGCGTTGTTTTACCCACCTGCCTTGCGCCGGTGACAACAATTGCCCCTTTTTCTCTCGCACGCGCATTCAAAGCTACCTCAATATGCCTTTTGATATACATAAGAATCTCCAATTTTATGATATACTAACATTGAATGTTAGTATATCATAAAATTTACCAATAAGCAATACACCTGTATATATTTTCACTGAAGCGCGGGGTGAAGCACGGGGACGGGGGTGCTGCTTCACTTGTGTCCACACAAGTGAAGCAGCCACCCCCGTCCCCCTGCTTCGCTACAAAGATATAAGTATTCTTCCGCTACAGTACTTCTTGAAACGGATAGTCAACATATTGTTTTCACAATGTATTTGCATAAGTTGCATTATGTTGTCGTCTGCTTGGATTTCTCGGTACCGACTCAGTGGCAAGCGGAGAATTCTTCCGTCAAAAAAATATATACACTGATGCTTTTCTGTTTTCTCATAGACAAAGGAAGCTGCATCTGTTTTAAAATCATCATAACAGTAGTCTTCTCGGTACATACCTAATCGCGTACCCAACAAAGTTTCGTTTACATACAAGCCTATGGCGTTAGGATGTGCAGGATGCCCTGAACATGTTACTTTCGCCGTTTTCGCACTCCATTCTTTTGATGAACCCGGGCAAAACACAGTCACAGCACCAATTCTTTTTCCTTTACCGATCAAATCCAAGTCTATATCAGCGTGATGCTGATAAACGGGAATAGGTCGTTCATTTGGAGTTATTTCCACCTCATACCATTTTTCATCATGAGGATATAGGACGTTTAAGGTAGAATCGAAAAGTTTGAGTCTTAAAGATTCCTTGGAGCGGTGTGTGACTTCGCCCTGCAGATGCCAACGTGTACCTCCGACTTCCTCGGTCGCTCCGAAACTCTGATCAAATACTGCCAAAAATTTTCCTTGGAATTGGATGAGTGTTCGCTCATTCGTCCAGCCGTAGTACTCATATAATGTTGATTTTGAGCTATCTACATTTGAAAAGCTTTCAAAATAGCGTAGTTCACTATTATACATCTCAAGTGCAGGGTATAGACCAAATGTGCGCCCTTCCGGGTTGTACATAACTAACTCGCCTGAAAGCCATTCGTTTTCACGCTTTAGATTAAATGCATTAAGTTGAGCACGATGTATATTTATATCTCGAGATACTTGGTCTGTATTAGACACCACGAATTGCTCTCCCCAAACAAGAGCTGTAACTTCATTTGCACCCGGATAACGATGAGAAAAGGTTTTGCTGCTTGGACTATTTTGCCCTCCCCATAGGTTAAGCATAGCAAATAAATCAGAATCTTTCCAGCCGCTTCGCATAATGATTTTATCCGGAAGAATAGGTTCCGGGTCGTGGGGCCAGCGACCGCATCCGGCATGTTTCTCCAAAACCATACTGCCTGTTCGTGGTTCTTCGGGTTCTATTTTGTCATCCCAGAAGTACCAGAGATGAAAGACATTGTCTGTGAGTCCTTCCCAAACATGATCGTAACGATCTTTTCGCTTAAGTTCTTCACATATAATTTCTCGCAATTCTACATGTTCATCTCCCGGCAAGAGAGTATGTAAACTGCTACTTGTTAACTTCCCAGCAGCATACTGCATTCGCGGATTTCGCTTATTTAGTCTTTCATATAAAAAGCGGTTTGCCATCCATTTGTATCTACCATCTTGGAATAAAGCGGCACCCATAGCCATCATCTCAGGCGCTGATCCATATTGAGTCCAATTATACTGAGTAAAGATGCCTGAGCCCGGCTGTTGTTGTAGCATTCCCTCAAAAGTCAAGCGACAGTTTTCTGAAGTTAGTAAATCTGGGAGAGGTCGATACTTGGCATAAAGATACAGTGTTTTTGCCATAATTGGTGTATAGAAAAGTGTATCATCAAGATTCCCGTTTTTGAACTCCCAACCTATATGGCGTGAGTCTGCAAGTTCATAAAGGTTTTTTGACAACTCAAAATCTCTGTTTTTTAACATCTCCGCCAATATGGCACATGCTCCGACTCCTATTTCCTGGTTATCGTAAGGTCTAAAGGTAGCCCATGTTTCGCCATCTTTGTCACGGTACATATACTTTGCTCTGAGATAGAACCAGTCTTCGACGATATTTCTTTCTTCTGCCGTGCAAACTTGGAGGATTCTCTGGTCCAGGCAAAACAGGTACCATGTGTGAGCCAAAAGTTGAAAGGCAAAGCCATCGAACGCCTTATCACAAAAGGTATAGTCGATAAGGTACCCCTCTTTCGCCAAGCAACACAGGATTTCGACAAAATCCTCTCCTGCCTTTAAAGCACCATCTCCACCGTCCAAAAAAATAGCAGCTAACCCCAAAGTGGCATTGAGGTCGCCGTAGTCGAAGACATCCTTGTTTACATAAAAATAGTTGTGAATGTGCCCGGATGCCGGAGAAACATTTTTATAGTTTCTCATTCGGAGCAGGAGACGTTCTTTGCCTCCTGCTTCGTTGTATATTTGTTTAGCAATGCTTAAAATATCATTTTTACTATAATTTGTCATTATGTACACTCTTTTGAGAAGATTTAAGCCTTAACCGCCCCTATCATTATACCTTTAACAAAATATTTTTGCAAGAAAGGGAACAAGCACATAACTGGGATTATCGTGACGATTACTGTTGCCATCTGTATCCCTATGGAGAAAACCGGTAAATCTTCAATGGAAAGAGTTACTGCAATTGATTGATCCATAACAATGTTGCGTAGTACCAACTGGAGTGGAATCATGCCGGGTCTCCGGATAAATACCATTGCATTAAACCACTCGTTCCATCTGTCCACACTATAGAACAGCAAAATACAAGCGATAACAGGCTTAGCTAGTGGCAAAACTATACTGAATAATATCCTCCATTCACCTGCGCCGTCCAACCTGGCAGATTCAATCAGGGAATCCGGAAGTGTGGTGAAATAAGTACGCATTATAATGAAATAAAACGCATTGACACCATATGCTAAAATTACAGACCAAATAGTATTTGTGAGCCCTAACTGCAACATCAGCAGAAACAGGGGAACTATCCCTCCGTTAAAAAGCATGGTAAGCAGTATCCCATAAAATACAATCTTGCTGCCGGGGAAGTTTGTACGAGTCAAACCATAAGCGAGGCTGACAGTCAGGAACATGTTAAAAGGCACACCCAGTGCAAGTATCTGCAAGGTTGTTCTGTATCCGGTAAAGATACGATGATCCTGAAACAGCCTGTAATAGTTGTCAATAGTAGGATTGCTGGGCCAAAGCAAAAGTGCTGAATCCATATGCTCTCTTTGTGTGGCAAAAGATGTAGCTATAACGCTTATAAACGGAAATACTATCGCGGATGCCCAAACAAGCAAAATACATAAAATTATCCCATCAAGCAGTTCGAACCTTTCACGTGCGCTAATTAAGCCCTTATGCTTTTTTACAGTTACGCCAGTCATATTATGATCATTCCTTTCGATATTCTTTAGGCAAGAAGGCCTGAACCGCTTATTCGCTTAGAGACGTGGTGGGCGATAATCAGCAATGTAAAGTTAATAAGAGATCTGAAAAGAGAGATAGCCGATGAAAACCCAAAGTCGGCGGGAGCCATGAAAGTAACACGCCATATATACATGTCAAGAATTTCTGATGCTCTCAAAGTTGCCGGGTTACTTAGGTTAAATATCTGTTCAAATCCACCGGTCATAAGGTTGCCCACTGCTAAAATAAAGAGGACAAGTACGGTGCCTTTAATGCCCGGCAGGGTAATATGCCACAAACGCTGTAAACGTGAAGCACCATCGATCTCGGCGGCTTCATACTGCTCCGTGTCAATCCCGGCAATGGCGGCTAAATAAATGATTGCACCCCAACCGGAACCCTGCCATATGGATGTTAAATATACCATAGGCTGAAAAAGAGCAGGAGTCCCAAGGAAAGAGATGGAATCAAAACCTAAGAGACCAAGAACGGAATTGACCAAGCCCCCTCGACCAAGGACATCTATCATAATACTACCGACTACAACCCAGGAAAGGAAGAAGGGGAAGGTAAAAATAGACTGCAAGATTTTTTTAAACCGCCCCATACGTAGTTCATTGAACAAAAGAGCCAGGATAATAGCGACAGGGAAGACAAAGATCAGCCTGCCGAGATTAATCCACAATGTGAGCCATATCGACTGTAAAAAAGCCGGGTCGCGAAACACATTTTCAAAATTCTGTAGTCCTATCCACGGGCTCCAGAATATACCCAGGTTTGCCCTAAACTGCCTAAAAGCGAGAGTGAGACCATACATGGGTATATAAGAGAAGATTATAAACCAAATTACACCAGGGAGTATCAGGATATATTTTTCCTTGTGCTTCCATATATTTTTTCTCAAATCGCTAAAATAGGTTTTAGTTTTACTCGTTTTTGCCGATGCCGATATAGTCATTTTTTGCACCCCATTTATCAAAATCCAGATGGTTATATTCAGTATCGCCCAGAACAGAGACTGCTCCGGGCGATTTCTGTTAAAAGATCACTTTGGATTGCGCTTTACTTAGCCGGGAGGGAACGCCGCATTTAATTCGTCAATCAGTGGCTGGACAATACTCAAGTGAGCACTGATCCACTCATCAAACAACTGCAGCATATTATCCATGCTTGTGGCATTCAATATAATGTTGGTAAATTCGTCGCTATATAGAATACCGGCGGCCTGACGCATGGCAGGTGAATCAAAGAACCACAGATCCCAATCTGCATAGGGGAACGATACGCGGTTTGACATTTCAACACGGTTTCTGTACAACTCTGCTGAAAGTTCCCTGTAGAAAACATCAAGGTTTGGATTGTCAAGTTGAAAATCGTCCTGAAGCAAGGCTTGGAAAAGGACGTTGCCCATAGAGGGGTTTCTGGCTCCGACACCGGGAGTACCTATAAGAATTTCGCCTTCCGGAACAAGAGAGACCGGATTTCTGTCTGCATCCCAATAAAAATCAAGATCCGGTACACCCATGTTTGTGATAGTGTAACCTTCCCAGGTAGCAGACCAATCCAACATATCCATCAGACGTTCGAAGGTTGCGGGGGCAATGTCGGGGCTGAAAGCATATGTGCCCCAGAAATTGATTAAATCTCTTTGATGAAATAGATTGTCTGTGCCAAGTTGGGTTGCGATATGGATATGATCACGCGGGTTTAATTCCGGGTTGGCTTCTTCAAACTCTAAGAACCTGGGGGGGAGACCGTGGGTAGGCGCACCGCCTACATGAATAGCGGTCCGTGCTGCCACATTAAACAGGTTACGATCTTGGAGACCGCCCAGCAAATAAAATTCCCTGTAAATAAGACCGTCTTCCCAAGCTTGATACCAAAGCATCATGCCCTCGCGAGTACGCTCGTTCATTGGACCCCATGTGTACAGTCCGTCAGCACCTCTGTAGAAAGTATTCCAATGTGCAAAGTTTCTGTTTAAAAACATTTGAGCGGCATTAGCGGGCGTAAGGGCTATGGGTACAAGATTATCGCCATGATTGTCGGGGTCTTGTGCTTGGACAAGCCGTGCAAATTCCAGTACTTCAAATATGTTGTAATATGCCCTGATTGGGAAATCAAGAGCTTCCAGCCAATCCAATCTCATAGTTACGCTTAGATGATCGGATAAGGGATCACCAATAATGTCAAGGTTATGGAAAAACCTTGCGCGAGGCAGCCAGTATGTCCCGCCGAATATTTCGTCGAGTCTTGGACCAAGTCCGGTTGTAGCATGCATGGCAGCCAATGTAGGCCACTCTTGTGTCCAATTGTCGGGTAGGCGTTTAACCAGCCCTTGGTCAACAAAAGCGGTGCCTTCAACATGGTTTGTGTCCGAATAGTTCCAGACTACTGCATCAGGCATATCCATGGCGTTTATCCAAAGACGAAGCTGTGACGCCCATTGATCCCAAGGTAGATTAATTAATTCAACTTCAATATTAAACTTTTCGGCTATGAAACGCGCATATGGATCCCCACCTGCGTAATCCCAGCCTTCATGACCTGCAACGGTGGCTAAGCTAGCCTGCACACGCTGTGCCCATCTATCTCCAGCTTCCACTCCGGGCTGTGCATCTCCTCCTCCGGCTGGTGCATCTCCTCCTCCTCCGGTTGGCGGTGCATCTCCTCCTCCTGCCGGTGCATCTGCTTCTCCGCAAGCGGCAAGGGCAAGAAGCAAAATAAGCGACAAGAGTATGATAAGACCTTTTTTGATACCTTTCATTAAATTTCCTCCATTTTTTATAGATTATTTGACGTTGCCTGTATTATAAATAGCAAACTGCTAATATAAACGATAAACGAAGACTTTTTCTATGCCCTCTCGGACACTGCGGTAAACCTCCGACCCAAAAACTTTTTATTAACTATTTCATCAACCATGGCAATGGCGTAGTCCTCATAACTCAAGTAGCTTTCTCCACCTCTGTTGAGTATGACAAAATCTGTACCCAAGGTGTATCTTCCGGTACGAGGTCCATCAGCATCAAAGAAACCCGCAGGACTAAAAAAAGTCCAGTTTGCTTTGCTTTTCTTTAACTCGTTGAATGCGATAAGCATACTTTGGGGTACTGCAAGCCATTCCGGAGGGATATTTTCTATCAGCTGTGTTTTCATGTCATAATCCGTGTACAGACTGGCGGCACCTCCCACAATAAGTAAACGCACTGCCGGGATACTTTCAAACACATCTGAAAGATGTTTTAGCGAGGTTTGTAGCATTATTTCCATGCCGGGGTCACTTCCAAAAGCATTTACCACAGCATCAAAATCTTCCATATCTTCCGCTGTTATGCTAAAAATATCTCTTTCCATTACTGCGTAGCGGTCTGTGTCTACTTTTTTTTTGTCACGCACAATGGCTGTTACGTCCATTCCTCGGCTCAGTGCTTCGGCGGCGGTTAGCCTACCAACTTTTCCCGAAGCGGCGATAATACCAATCTTCATGCTTCACCTACTTTCGGATTATTTGTCTTTTTTATCAAGCACTCCGCTCAGAATCCCGAGGAAGCAAGCCGCAGCCCAAGACGACCACTCTTCTATAGTTTCGGGTTCCTTTTTTTCTTTTTTGAAGAGATCAGGCTTATTTTTTCTGTCTTCGGGGTCATAGATATCCTGTTCCTTCATTGTCAGACCCGTCGATGGGTCGTAGCCGTAGGGTAATAACGTATGGGAAAGACCTTTTTCGCAGACAAGGTTACAATAGCTTGCGGCTATATTGCGGGCAAGCTCCGTTTTTCCGGCATTTTTTAAACCAAATGCCAACAAAAGCTGTACCGGTGCTACAATATTGCCACGCATAAAAGCGTTCCTGCCTTTAAACTCGGGGCTGCCTAATTTCTCTGAGACTATACCACCACTTGTCATAAAGTCGCCCTGCTCACCCAACTGCTCCGCTATCACATCAATTATTTTCGCGGGGAGACGCTTACCGAGTATGATAGGCAACATAGCCACGATGCTATCCTCTTCGACCACTCTATTATTTTTTCCGGCAACTTGAGAGATGAACTGTTCGCCATTCCAATAATCTTTTACAAGGAAATCAAGAAGTCTTTTTGATTCCGTGGTCCATTTGCCCACTACATCTTTCATTCCAAGCTTATCGGCAAGCTTTCCACAGGCTTCTGTTGCCAATACCAGCCATGCCAGCAAATCGGCTGACATAAGGGGAACACCTTTTTTAAATATGGTAGCGTCATTCCAACCGGACTCGTCCGGATAATAGTACTTTGGTACGCCGCTCCCTTCATGATCGCGCTTTACGAGCCACCAATCTGTGAAACGTGAAAGCTTTTCATATAAATCCTGCAATTCTTTATTGCTAAGCGCGGTGATATCGCCTTCATCCAGTAGGTAAAGAAGCGAAAAGCCCTGTATGATAGGCTGGGAAACCCTATAGCTTATGCCGATTTCTCCAACACTTTCGGGAAGCTGTCCGGCTTCATTTTGATAATCAAACATGTTCATCAAGAATTTCAGAGCTTCAGACATGTTTCCGGACAGAGCCATTGCCACATAACTTTGCTGCCAAGCAAATGCTCTTATTGAAGATAGCCGACTCATATAAACCACAGGACTTTTAACATTACCGCCGCTTTCTATCGTGTGTGTCCATATTGTCCAAGCGGCAAGCTCTGCCATCTCAGAATATTTGCTATTTTCTCCCTTGGGTTTTGGAAACAGCTTATAAAAGGCTTTAAAGCGTTTTTCAGCAGCAGAAACACATTCATCAAAGGGGGCATATGACTGTTCTCTTACCCCATTTGTATAGTATTCCTGTATGGCTATTTCTAACTCATTTGTTTCCGAAGACGGAAGAAACTCCATATTGAAGTCCTCTACCATAGCCTTAGCGGGTACCCATTTTGCGCCGCTCCATAACCCGCCTTTGATAGGGACAAAAAGCAACTTTCCAAGTATACTGTAGGCCATTTCGTAAGACCCATCTTCCTTAGGGGAAAGGTTCTCGTAGATAAGGGTTTTGAAGGAAAGACGGAGACCAATGCCTTCTCCTCGTACACGCAACTGATTTTCTGAAGCAAAACAAATCTCAATACTGCCCTTGTAGGTTTTTATGATGAGTTTGCCGGGCTGCACCTCGTATTCATATTGCAGCTCGTTGCTATCGTTTATCGGTGCTAACTTTATTAAATTTTTTCTTTCAAGCTTTGGAGTTGGAGACCGTGTTATGGACAGATAGAGTGAGCGGTCAGTGCTATCCTCAAAAATGCTCATGTAAGTCCCCTTTGTACTAAATGGCAAGGAGCGTAGGTCAAACTTCATATCAGAACCTAATATAGTTGAATTTGGCATTTTATTTCCCCTCCTTACGCGTACGGTTCAAAGCGGAATGTTCCGCAAGTTCTTCTTTTGAGATTTCTGTCAGATAGGCTGCCATCACTATAAACATCGCAGCGGCAAGTGATGAACATGTACCCATGCTCAGACCGCTAATCCGCGGATCTCCGGCACTGATGTTAGGCGGCGCATCAGGGTCTTGCGGCGCATCGTTTTCAAGATAGCCGAAGCCAGGGAGATGCCATAGATTTGCGTCACAGTAGCCTATGAGCATATCACGAGCCAACTCTTTGTGACCGGCTTCATAAAGTCCCGGTATAAGCTTTACCTGAGTGAAGCCTGCAATAAAGCTGGGGACTGCTGCGCCTTCCTTATATGATTTGGGGGTAGAACGCAAGCCAAAATGCGTATAGTACTTTTCCGGATCTGCAAGCGTTTCAACCATTTTATCTGTAATTTCTTTTGGTAGGCGTTTGCCGAGCATAAGGGGTGCATAGGCCTCAATCTCATCAAAATCTACAAGATCATGACTGCCGGACATCCTTGCCACAAACTTTTCTCCATCCCAAAATTCTTTAATAAGAGTATCAAGCATCTTTTCTGAACGAGCCTGCCATTCTTTAGCTTCCTTCTTCATTCCCATAATCCCTGCCATTTTGCCAAGGGCTTCAGCAAGAAGAATCACATAGGCTATCAAATCAGGGCACTCAACAGGCGTACCCTTTGCCAGCATCAAGGTGAAATCTATACCGGACTCACATCCTTGGTTGTACTGGGGGATGCCATCGTTGTCGGTGTCCCTCAAGGTCATCCACCACTTATACCAGTTAGCGAGCGGCTCATACAGCGTCTCACAATGTGCTTTCGTCAGCTTATCGCCGGCATGTTTCAGAATATACAGCATAGCTAAACCATGGAATGGCGGTTTAGTCGCAAGTATATTCAAATAACGCTCGTCAACTATGTCAGGAATCTCGCCGTATTCGTCCTGATAATAAAACATGGTGCGCATGATTTGGACGGACATATCGATATCACCGACCGCCGCCATCGAATGATATGCCTGATGCCACGAGAAAGCACCGCCGTTTGGCTTATCGAAGACGAAAATATCATCTTTTAATATGCCGGTAGGCGCTATGTAGCATATCCAAATGCTGTATACCGACAGTTTCTTTGTGTCTTCATATCTGCCGGGTACAGCCGGGTACATGGCATACCAATCATTGTAGTCTTTCTCTGCCTCTTCAACACAAGACTCAAAAAGGCGATAGGATTGCAAGCGTTCGGTATTGGACTCGGCGTAGTGGATTGCCAGTTCAAACTCGCCATTTTCATCAGGTTCTATATCAAGAGATGCTTTTGGGATTCCCTTATAGCCTGACCGTTTCCATTCCCATTCCCACTCCCAGTCAACGTCAAGTTTACCTTTTATGGGGACAATCAATAATTCAACATCTTCGGAACAGGACAGTTGCCATGTTCCGTCCAGCCTGGGGACAAAAAAGTCAGATTCCCTTAACTCAGAAAACAGACGCAAGCCCAAGCCCCTGCCTCTTATCCTTATAAGGTCTTTGTTGTCGAAACAAGATTGAATGTAACCGTACTCGGTATTTAACTCCAACATAGCCGGCGTACCGTAGCAGGTATAAGGAACCGTCCGATTATCATACATCGGGCGGATATTCACAAGGGAGAGCCTGGCGGGCTGATCGCTTATTGAATATGACCTTAGAGTTCGGTTCAGTAAAATTTGCTTCCTTTCCGCTCCCGACTCGATTTTAGCAAGACCCTCGCTAAAATAAAGGTTAGAGAGCTTTCTGCCGAAAGGAACATCCCTTAAACTAAAACGAAAATCTCGTTTATTGATTTTACCGGATTTTTTTAACTTTTTCTCACTGAACGCATTATACATAAAGTCACTCCTTGATAGCTAAAGCTAGCATTTGTATCTATAGGTTGAACGTTTCCGGCTCGCCGGTAAAGGATGATATTGTTGCAGTCCCGTTCTCAAAGTACAGTATTTCAAAAATTCCATCATCAAGGTTGTACAGATTGCTCAGCATTGGGTTTTGCTTCAGCATTTCGGCTTTTGCGTCCCGATCAGGGTCTACGACGGCATCGGCGCTTATACGAATCCATTTACCTTCTTGGTTGCATCCGCTGATTTCAACTTTTGAGTTTGCCGCAATTTGTTTAAAAACGGGTTTGGTGTTGTTGGTGGCGGTGTAAACTTTTCCTTTTATCTCAGCAATAGCGCCAAAGGGACGTACTCGAGGCTGATTCCCCTCTGTAGTTGCCAAATAAAATGTGCCACATTCCTTAAGAAATTCAACTGCTTTACTCATATGATATTATTTCCTTTCTGTTCTGCGGAAGGCACAATATCTCTAAAAAATAATATGCACAATGTGTACCTTACGCCTTAGATTCCCCCAAAAGGTCTACCTTTTAGGGGACTTTTCATAGATAGGGACAGTAATTGTATAGGAACCCAATGCAAAATTGCGAATAAAAATTAGCCAAAAATAAAGCACTAATTTAATCATAAAAATGAAAAAATTTATCTACTTTTGACAAAGAAATATCAATATTAAAAATAATTGTTGACAGAATATGACCCCAAATAGTACCATAATTAAGTTCGCTAAAAGGTAGACCTTTCGGCGGACTCTATTTTAAATTCTGCATATATCATGCTCTTTCAATCGCCTATAGAGCGTGCTTTCTTTTAAGCCTGTTAATGCCATAAAATACTTTGTTTTCAGTTCTTTTGATTGCCATTGCTCTGCAAGCTCCAAAAAATTATCAGGCAAGGGTAGGATGGGTCTACCCATATGTATACCTCTCTTCTTTGCGGCTATAATTCCTTCACGTTGTCTCTGCTTAATGATATCACGTTCATTTTGTGCAACAAAAGAAGATAGACCTAATATCATATCAGTTAGAAATATCCCAATTAAATCCTTGACGATACGAGTATCCAGCAAAGGCATATCAATCACAACAATATCTATGCCTCTCTCTTTTGTGAGCATGCGCCAATTGTTGTGAATATCGTCATAATCACGACCCAAACGGTCTATGCTTTTTACATATAAGAGGTCTCCGGAACGCAAGACTTCCAATAATTTTGTATATTGCTCTCTGTTGAAATCTTTGCCACTTTGTTTGTCCGTAAAGATGTTTTTTTTTGGGATATTAAGCTGTTCCATGGCATCCAGTTGCCTATCTGCATTTTGTTCAGCCGTACTTACACGGCAGTATCCGTAAATTTCCATTTAATCTCCTCCCTAAATTTGCCCCACGCATACATATTGCAAACGTAGGGCAGTAATCTTTTTTGCCTGAACATTATACTCTAACAACTTTACTTTTTTTACGGGATATATTAAAATATTACTGCCAGATTATTGCAAGGAGAAGAACAAATGAAATTTCAAGTTGATTATTTTAAGAAAATACTGGGGGAGATTCTTGCCATTGATAGCCCTACGGGGTATACATCAAAAGTTGTTTCAAAAATCAAATCATATGTAGACGAAATGGGGTTTGAAAATCATATCACCAATAAGGGAAATCTTGTTGTGGATATTCCGGGGAACTCTGATGAAACGGTCGGCATTTCTGCTCATGTTGATACCCTCGGTCTTGTCGTCAGAGGGTTTAACGCCGATGGGACACTCAGCTTCGCCTTGGTCGGCGGTCCTATAATGCCAACGCTTGATGGCGAATATTGCAATATCTACACCAGGTGGGGAGATGTTTTCACAGGCACTATTTTGTCAAAATCCCCTGCAATCCATGTCTATGAGGATGCAACCGAGTTAAAGCGCGAGGCAAAAAACATGGTTGTAAAATTGGATGAAGAAGTTAAAAGCAGTGACGATGTAAAAGCTCTTGGGATTTTGCCCGGCGACTTTATCTGCTATGACCCGAAAACACTTATCACGGATAAGGGCTTCATAAAAAGCCGTTTTTTGGATGATAAGCTCTCTGCCGCAATAATAATTACATTGCTTAAAGAGTTAAAAGAAACAGGTGTAAAGCCCAAACACAATATCTGCGCAATTTTTACAACTTATGAGGAAGTCGGTCACGGACTGAGCCATTTGCCGAAAAATATCAGTGAGTTTGTTTCCGTGGACATGGGCTGTATCGGTGATGATTTGAGTTGTACCGAATACGATGTTTCAATATGTGCAAAGGATTCCACAGGCCCTTATGACTACGAGCTTACAACTGCACTAATAAACCTTGCAAAAAATGCAAAGCTCTCTTATGCAGTGGATATTTATCCTCGCTATGGCTCTGACATCTCTGCCGCAAGAGTCGCCGGGCATGACATAAAAGGTGCGCTGATAGGCCCGGGCGTAG
>Ga0209755_10006286_pt1 | contig 13217 bp, 10 predicted proteins | sample TergutCo191P1_FD_187301 | JGI IMG/M metagenome (GOLD analysis project Ga0209755, IMG submission 187301) | Cornitermes sp. P1 segment gut microbial communities from Petit-Saut dam, French Guiana - Co191P1 (SPAdes) (version 2) | ecosystem: Host-associated > Arthropoda: Insects > Digestive system... | reverse complement strand
GTGGAAAGAACAACAATACTGCCTATTTTATTAACATAGACAGAATTTACATCCAAATGCAAATCGCTAGGCAAACGCACCATTTGCGAATCACCGGACTTAATGACCTCAGCTTTTAACATAAACCCCCTAATCTTGCGACTTCTACTGTAAATATAATAAATTTGGGGGCAAAAAAGGCAATCCCCCTGCATTTTGCAAACAAATGTTTACATTTTAGGCCATTTTTTATATTTTACCCGGTGCTACCCTTGACACCGCATAAAAAATTTACTATATTTATCCTTCCTATGAAAAGAACTTTCCAGCCTCATAACCGCAAACGCGCCAATAAACATGGTTTTATGCACCGCATGGAAGACCGCTGGGGACGCGATGTACTTAGCCGCCGCCGCGCAAAAGGCCGCAAAAGGCTCACCGTTAGCGATGAGCTCTACAAAAAGTAATTTTGCTGAAAAGCTTCAGATTTCCCTCAAAAGCTTCATATAGCGCCGTAGCCTCAAAAGGAAAAAGGCTGAAATTCGGAGTTTTAAGCGTAAAATTCCTGCCAGCGCCCGATTTTTGCACTAGATTCTGCTTTATTGCCAAAAAAAAGAACGGATGCGCCGTGTTCCGCAATCGCTGCCGCAGAGTTTTAAGACCAATATTCTTCAATGCGGCTAAAAACTTCAATAAACCGCTTTGGATTATGGTTTCAATTGGAATCAATGCGGAGAGAGCGGATTGGAAAGAGCTTAGAGCGTGCGGGAACAGGGTCGTAGCCGCTCTTGCAGAAGGGCTGGCAGCGAAGAATGCGCCAAATTGTTAATCCGCTTCCCTTTATGCAACCATGAGCTTCAAGAGCTTCTATCGCATAATTTGAGCAAGACGGATAAAATCTGCAACAACCCAAGAAAAAAGCTGGATGTATTTTTTGATAAATTTTTATGATTTTTATGATTAAACTCTTCATTTAGTCAATCCATTCACCTAAAACGCCTTTAAATTTGGACTCATATTGCAAACGGTCCATGCCATCGTCTATTTTTTTCCGCTTTTCAAATAAACCAAACATTATGCCGCCCAAAAATTTGGCTATCGGATTTGCTTTTGTTTTTGAAACGCTAAAACGGCCCACGCTAAGCCCAGAACCGCCCAAGCTATATTGCAAAGCAATCGACATCAAAGACGGCGGCAAATGCTGCATCTCGCAACAGGTTGGCACATGGCCTTGGAAACTGTAGCCAGGAATGGCTCCAGGAACCAAAGCGGCGTTGTGATCCAAACAAGCGATATTTGCAGGGGTTTCTACAGGGGTAGCCACATTTAATTTACGCATCCATGCCGCTTTTGTAGGGTCGCTCAACTCCATGCGCAAGGCTGGGAATTGGACGGCTGGCATAAACGTGGCAAAGCAATTTGGGCAAATGCGTAAATTAAATACTTTTATTTCAATACGAACAGGTTCGGATTTTGTGCAAAAAGGGCAAGGCATAGGCACTCCTGGCTACGAGGCTTCTGTTAAAATATCTTTCAAATCTTTTGCTGTACGAAGCTTAGCCATTGCAGATTCCCTGTATTGGCGCACCTTTTCCTTTGTTAAACCTGTGGTTTGAGCTATTTCCTGCAAATTGTTCTTTGCGCCGGAGTCAAAGCCATAAAACAGGTTTATAACTTTTAGCTCTGTAGGAGTTAAATACTCTGAAAGCAGCTTTCTTATTAAGCCTTTTCTGCTTTTTTGGAAAAATATGCTTGAAGCATCGTCTGCCGGATCCGGGGTTATGCTTATCAGGCTGGTATCGCCGTCTTCGCCAACAGGAGCGTCAAGGCTGGAAGATTTTACGCCCATTTGCAGGATTTTCTCTATTTCCTCTGCATTGTAGCGGCTGTAGCCTTCCAAGGATTTTGGGTCTATTACTTGAGTTCCGCCCACAACTTGCTTTAATCTGCCGCCCTTTCTGTTGAAACGGCGAAGTATAAGCTCTTTTTCCGCAGATATTCTCACCAAGCGAGCTTTTTCGTTGATTGCCTTTATTATGTTTTGCCTAACCCACCATACGGCGTAGCTTATGAATTTTATGTTTTTAGAGGCATCAAAGCGGACTGCGGCTTCCATTAAGCCCAGATTGCCCTCGTTTATCAAATCGTTGAGGTCCAGCCCTTGTCCTTTGTACAAATTTGCAACGCGTATCACAAAACGCAAATTCGCCTTAACCAAATGGTTAAGGGCAGCTTTGTCGCCATTGGACACTCTCTGAAGCAAAAGATTTTCTTCGTCCCTGGTAAGCAATGGTATTTGCGATATTTCATTCAAATACTGAAAATACACATTACGTTTTATCTTGGGCTTTGCTTCTTTAACAATCTTCAACGTCATAAACACAAATTTAACTTTTTTTTTCGCTTTTGTCACCTATTTTTTTAATTTTTTATAATATAATGCGTATTTTTTTTGATTTTCCGTACATTTTTTGCAAAAAATCAATGATTTGTCAAAAACAAGTCAAAAAATTGTGCTGTTTTTTACCCCCAATCCTCTGCGGCATAACGATTGGGAAGTTCTGTTTCAAAAGAAGTACTTGAAAAATAGTCATTTTGCCTTGTGGAGCCTTTGACCGCATGCCAAAGAGCGCTTGAAATGTCTATTTTCTTGCGCTCGCTTACAACGTAATCCAGGGGAACAAGCGCAAAAACGCCTTTAAAGCTTCCTATAACAATTTCCGTTTTGCCTGCCATAGCCGCATGAACAGCGTTTTCGGCCAGTTGGAAACAGAAAATAGCATCCGAGCTGTTTGCAGGTATGCTTCTTATTATATAGCTTGGATCTATGTATTTTATATTGATTTCTTTGCCATCTTTCCTGAAATATTCATCGATTTTGTCAAATAATAGCGTACCGATATCATGCTTCAAGACATTTCCGCTGGCATCTTTGGCCGCCTCTGTATTAAATAAATCTTGCCCTGCGCCTTCTGCTACAACCATAACTGCGTGGTTTTTTTTACGGTAACGCCTTTCCAGCGCTTTAAAAAGCCCATTTGGACCTTCCAGAGCAAGAGGAATTTCCGGGATTATGCAAAAATTGGTCACCGAGCTTGCAAGGCTTGCATGAGCAGCTATAAAGCCGGAATCTCTCCCCATTACTTTTACCAGGCCAAGCCCGTTTGAAATACCGTTGGCTTCAATATGAGCGCTTTTTATTATTTCCGCTGCGGACTGAACACAGGTTTCAAAGCCGAATGTGCGATCTATTAAGTTCAGGTCGTTATCTATGGTTTTAGGTATGCAAATCACGGATATATGGCAATTTCTTTTGGAGATTTCCTTTACTATATCTTGCGCACCGCGCAGGGTTCCGTCTCCGCCTATGCAGAACAGGATATTCACGTTGAGTTGCATGGATAGGGTATCTACCATTACTTTTGTGTCTTGCTCTCCTCTTGAACTGCCGAGCATTGTGCCGCCGTATTCATGAATGTCATCTACGCTGTCTGGAGTGAGGCGCATTGCGGTTAAGCCGTATCGCGGGTTTAGCCCTCTATAGCCGTAGCGAATGCCAAATATCATTCTTACGCCGTAATCATAGGTTAAAACCTCAACCAGCCCTTTAATCACGTTGTTCAATCCAGGGCACAATCCACCGCAAGTCACTATTGCCACTCTTGTTTGCGCTGGGTCAAAAAATATTTTTCTGCGAGGCCCAGCTTTTTCCAAAGAAGGAATGACTTCTGTTTTCAAGCTCTCTATTTGCGCAAGCTCTGTGGCTAGGCTTATCCGAATGTTTTCGTCAACAAAAGACTGGCCTTTGATTGGGGAATCTATATTCGCTCGCCCAAGCGAAAGAGCATTCATGCTATACTTTCTCGGATTTGCAATGATTTCAGTGATGTTCATAAAGGGGAATGTAGAAAAAAACTTGCTAAGCCTCTCCCCTGATATTGCTCACGAAATGAAGCATGCTCAAAACGCCAACAGCCAAAAAGCCCACGGCGTAAAGTGCTAGGAAAGGACCTATCAAATAAACTCTTGCATCTATGTACTGCATTAAACCGAATATGCAGTAAACGCCTACAGACAATTCTATAAGCGCTATCTTTGGAAATTTCTGCTTGAATTTCTTTACGCCTGCCGCGCCGCCCTGTTTAGGCGTTCTTATAAATGGGCTCTGACGGCCAAACACTGCCGATAGCACGGCGCACGTATTGCTAACGGCAATACCTACGCCCAAACTCATCAAAAGCGGCAAAGCGGCCATGCGCTTTTTCCAGCCTACTGAACCAGAGAATTTTTGAGCAACAAAATAAAGCGTTGAAGGAGCCACCGCTGCAAGGGCTATAGTGGCAAACAAAGCTGTAAACATCCACAACGGCATGTTCCCGAATTTTGAATGGCCAAAAGCCAAAAGCGGAAACGCAGACACCGCAGTGAACAACATCAAAGGATGAATTGAATAATGCGTAGTGTGCATGAACGATTGAAATTTTACCTTCAAAGATTGCTTGGATGCGAAAACGCGCGGCAAATCTTTTACGGCAGTTTGTATGGAACCTTTTGCCCAGCGGTATTGCTGGCTTTTGAAAGCGTTGATGTCTGCGGGCAATTCTGCCGGCACCAGCACATCGAAAACGAATTTCATTTTCCAGCCTACAAGCTGGCTGCGATAAGACAAATCCATATCTTCAGTGAGGGTATCGCCTTCCCAGCCGCCGGCATCGTCTATGGCCTTTCTGCGCCAAACGCCTGCCGTGCCATTGAAATTCATAAACAAGCCGCCCCAACTGCGAGCGGATTGCTCTATCACAAAATGGCCATCTATTCCTATGGATTGCGCAAGCGTTAAACCAGATTCGCTTCTGTTCAAATGCCCCCAGCGGCCTTGAACCAAACCAATCTTCTCATCCATTATCATATATGGAACGGTGTGCATCAAAAAGTTTTTTTCCGGAACGAAGTCCGCATCGAAAATTGCCAAGAACTCGCCTTCGCACTTTTCCATCCCTTCTTTCAAAGCTCCAGCTTTATAATCTTTGCGGTTTGTGCGGTGGATTAAGGAAATGTTATAACCTTTCTCTTTCATCTCCGCTACTTTTCTCTCGGAGATTTTCACGCAATCATCCGTGGAATCGTCCAAGACCTGAATCTCGTGAAGATGCTTGGGATACTCCATTGCGCAAACGCTTTCAATAAGGCGTTCTACGCAGGTCCCTTCATTGAAGACCGGCAATTGCGTAGTGACTTTCGGCAAAGCGTTAACATCAAGATCTTTTAAAAAGTTTTCCAAAGTTTCACGGTCAGATTTGCGATTCTTTTTAAAATTTTTCAAAAAAAGAAAGATACTAAAGTAACAATTAAAGCCGTACAAAACAAGCCCTATTCCTGCAATAACATAAAGGACAAATAATATGTCCAAAAAAATCGTGGCAACCATTGCTCATATAATATAGAATATTTTTTGCATTTTGTCTAGGTACAAAATGCATTTTTTTGCATTTTTTTGCATTTTTTTTCGCTACAACCCCTATTTTTGACTGCCCAACGACTTTTCCGCCGCTGTTTTCAGCTTTCCACAACAAAATCTGAGCTGTTTTGAACCATATATACATTGCCTTTCGAGCAGTGAAGAGCCGCATGTGCAAGCTCGGTAAGTACGGACTACGCTTCCAGCTCATCCAACGCGGCTTGAGCCTGCTGCGCAGCCATGCTAGCGCAATCTCCGACATCTTTGCTATACCAAATAGTAAACCCGTTTGAGTTAACAGAATCCCTCTATTGATGATCAGGGTCTTGTAATGCGACAACCAAAAGAAGAATAAAAGGCATACTATTATAATATACGTATTGTTTTTAATAAAGCTCCCTTCCTTACGTTTCACGGGAAACATAGGAGATTTGTTTCCCGTGAAACAATCATCGTCGAGCCTGCCATCTAACTTTTCTGCCATCTGCGGCTAAAAAGTCTTGTTCTTGCATTCGCTCATAAAACTCCATTTTGTCCATAAGCATTAATATAAACCTTGCAGCAGGCATGCCAAATCCTCTTGCCAGGCAAAATAAGGAGAAAAATGTTGGGACTCGCTGGCCGCTTTCAAAAAGGGCAATGCATTGTCTTGTCAAGCCGCTACTTTTGGCTAAGTCTAGCTGTGACATACCGCGAATTTTACGCTCTTCGCATAAAAGACGTCTAAAAGCTTGAATCAAGCTATCAGAGTTGAGAAGTTTTACCATAGCGACATAATGTAGAGAATGAATTCCTAAAAAGTGTCAACATTTGTTTGCAAAATGATCGGAAAAATCAATTTTTCAAATTTTCTTTGTTTCCCTGAAAATTTAATTAGTATAGCCGCTGTAAAGCAACGCTAATTTATTAATATTCCACAATAAGTACCTTGTTTTTTCCATGCGGCAAAGTTCTGTAATACAAAATTCCAGGAGTTGGCAGTTTTTTGGAATCTTGCTTCCAGATTAACTCGTCTCCAGGCTTGCCTTTTATTCTACCCAGCAATACCCCGTTTGCAGAGCGTATTTCAATTCCAGTTGATTTTTCCGGCAAAGGCGAAAATTTTATCTCTGAGTTTCGCTTAGGGTCCCAAGGATTTGGATAAGCTGCAAACTCTTTTAGCTCCGGTGGCGGAAACCATTCCTTTTTCAGCAGACGGGAAAGAACCCAGACAGACGCATCTCCGTACTCCGCAGGGGAAATTCTTGTAGCAGAATCTGTTTTTGGCCAGTTTTCGCTTGTTCTTTCGAGAAAATAAAAGGATGCCTCTGGCAAAACACCAATAGGAATCTGCCTAATCTTCCGTTCCGGCCATCTCGATAAATCGGAGAGCAATGGGGTTGGAGGCAGCGAATCTGGCAAAAACTCAGCTTTTTTCCCTGAATAAAGAAGATACGAAGCGTATCTGTGAAATAAATCCTCTGCATTTTTGCCCAACGAATATGCATACCTGGATAAATGCTCAGAAAATTTCTCCCTTGGTCTTTCTGAAAAAGACCTCCATATAAAGGAATCAAAACCCAAACCAAATTCGTAAGACAAAAACAAATAAAGCATAGCCCAACCATAGCCAGCCTCAGAATCTACTATAGTTTCCACAAAGCTTGGCGAAATATAACCTATATAATCATTTACTTCCGGCACCGCAACTTCTTCTACTCCGGTTGCGCTGGCTTCTGCCCAAAAAATATTGTTGTTGGTCAGGCTTTTAACTTGGTATATTTGAAAACTATGGTAAAGCTCGTGAAAAACTGTTACTTTTAGAGCCAAATGCCATTTGCCGGGCATTGAATAATTCCCGTTTATGGGCGAAATATAAGGGACTGTTGAAAAATTGCCTTTGCAATCAGCTCCATATAAAAAATCGTTTTCTATAATTATTTGCGTTGATTGCGCACTGTAAGGCGGGGGAATCAAGCCGTATGTATTGTCATATTTTCCTTCATCGCCGCGCAAAAGCCCATTGTCTATGACTTCAACGGGATACAAACCAAGCGGAACATTTTTTATATAATGCCTAGTCTGATTTTTTCCCAATATGCCTTTCATACCCAGAACTTCTTTGTGAAAGTAATAAGCTTCTTCCAGATATTTGGCAAGCGAATCTATATATTCAGAGGTTGTAGCATGGGGCGAAGCTTTATCCAAGGTATAATATATGATAAAGTTTTTGGTTCTAGCCTCCAAAACGGCGTTTCTATTGTAATAATTATCCGCATTGCAACTCTCAAAGCCTGGTTTAGCCAGTGTTTTTCCCTGTTTTTTTGAATCTTCCATAAATTGCGCAACTCCGCACCGCGCGCCGCCAGCGCCAAAGCTCTGGGAAAAGAGCAATGCGATAATGATTAGCGGAATAAATATTGACATTGTTAAATCGGAATTTGCGATAGTAGAATCGTAGCGATAGGCGCTGCCAGATAGAAGCTGTCTGCCCTATCCAAAACTCCGCCGTGTCCAGGGAAAATTCCACCAGAGTCTTTTATGCCAGACCAGCGCTTTAATGCAGACATAAGCAAATCACCAAGCTGACCGGCTGTGGAAACAACAAATGCAAAACCCATTGCCATTGCCAGAGACATATCAAATACCGTATAGCCAAAGCCTGTTGTGGTCCAAATCCAGAACCAGAAAATTGCGAACATGGTCCCGCCTACCGCTCCTTCCCATGTTTTTTTGGGGCTTATTTGCGGAGACAGTTTAGTTTTGCCAAAAAACCTGCCGGAAAAATACGCTGCGGAGTCGCAAGCCCACAGGGTTGACATCACAACCAGAAATTTGGAGCATTCCGCCAAACCCTGCCCCGAACCGAACAGCTTTAGGCACATTCCGCCCCAAAGCCCAATATAAAGGGGACCCGCTATCTGAAGCACCAGCCAGGGAAATAAATTCTTAACATCTATATATGCAAAAGCGATAACTATATATAGCAAGATTACGCCAGCAAGTATAAGAGGGGCTTCGCCGTTGCCAAGCCAAAGCACGGTTAGAGACACAGCGCAAACAGGCGAAAGCACGCTCAAAACTTTGACTTTCTCCGTATAAACGGCAGAAACCATTTTATACCATTCGTAAGCGGCAACGGCATTCAATCCCAAAACAAAAGCCCAGCGAGCATAGTCTCCGTACCACAAAAGAAGCGCCACAATGGGCATTGCCGTAAATGCGAATATGCTACGTTTTGCTAAGTTGCCTAAAGCCATAGCTGGAATATAGAATTTTCTATATTACTTGCTAACATTAATAGAGAGGTTATTATGTCCCACAACTATTTGTTCACATCAGAGTCTGTTTCTCCTGGCCATCCAGACAAAGTTGCAGATCAAATTTCCGATGCCATTCTTGATGCAATGCTCGCTCAGGACCCAAAAAGTCGAGTAGCTTGCGAAACTTTGGTTAGCACTGGCCTTGTTGTAATTGCCGGCGAAATAACATCGAAAGCAAACGTCGATTATCAGAAAGTTATTAGAGATACAATCAAGGAAATTGGATATACGCAAGCCGGAATAGGCTTTGATGCCGACAGTTGCTCAGTTTTGGTCGCTTTGGACAAGCAGAGCCCGGATATCGCTCAGGGCGTTAACGCAGCAGCCGCAGTAGGCAAAGACACTGCCGAGCAAGGCGCAGGCGATCAGGGAATGATGTTTGGCTACGCTTCTGACGAAACTTCGGAGCTTATGCCTCTGCCTATTTTCCTTGCGCACAAACTGATGGAAAACATAGTTGAGCTAAGAGAAAAAGGAAAATTAAAATGGCTGCGCCCAGATGCAAAAAGCCAGGTCACTGTTGAATATGACAAGAATAACGAGCCTGTACGTGTAGATACCGTTGTTATATCAACACAGCATGCGCCTGAAGTTAGCCACACAAAAATCAAAAAAGAAATTATTGACAAGTTGATAAAGAAAACAATTCCCGCAAAACTTTTGGACAAAAAAACTCGCTACCTTGTAAACCCAACCGGCAGATTTGTTGTTGGCGGCCCGCACGGCGACAGCGGCGTAACCGGCCGCAAAATAATAGTTGATACTTACGGCGGCATGGGCCGGCACGGCGGCGGAGCGTTCAGCGGCAAGGATCCATCCAAGGTTGACAGATCTGCAGCGTATGCGGCTCGCTATGTTGCGAAGAACATTGTTGCGGCAAAGCTTGCAAAAAGATGCGAGGTTCAGCTAGCCTACGCTATTGGCTACCCGGAACCTGTTTCCGTGAATGTAAATACATTCGGCACTGGCAAGCTCAGCGATCACAAAATAGAAGCTTTGATTCGCAAGCATTTTGATTTGAAACCCGCGAGCATAATCAAGACTTTGGACTTGCTAAAGCCAGGCTATAAATCGACTGCAAAGCAAGGGCACTTTGGGCACAAAGGCGCAAGGTTCACTTGGGAAAAAACCGACAAGGCCGAGGCTTTGAAAAAGGAAGTGTAAGAATGGAGCAAAAACGCACATTAGGAGGGGATTCCTAAAGGAGGCATTTTATGGAATTCAAAAACTCTGCAGCAACGTTCATAATTGCGATTATGGCGGCTTGTGTTATTTCGTTTGCGCAAAACGAGCCAAACCCTGAAATTTACAACAAAGTTGTTACCGCTTGCGAAGAGAATAAAGCGGTAAAAACGGGGCTTGCCCAAATTTCAAAAAAGAACGGCAAGGTAGTTGATGTCTATGACAAAAGCGAACGAGGCGAAAAAGCAAGATTTGAGCGGAGCACAAGCGAAATCGAAATAATAAAAGCCGATGGCCCAAAAGTATTGAAATCGTATGCAGACTGCATGAAATCCAAGCTGCAAGCCAAGGAGTTTCGCGGCAACATCAACAAGGTAACCGTAAAACTTTCGGTGACAAACGAAGGGAACCTTGTAATTCACAATACAACCACTACTGAACGTGCGCTTCCGAAAGGCAAAAAGACTTCTACCGTAAATGCCCCGAAAACCACGCTGGGCAAATCATATTGGTGCGAAGATGAAATGAAGAAATGCGCACAGGCCACAATAGTCGTTGACCAGAAATAAGGATTGGTTAATTTTAATTTTTGGCAAGTGCGATTATGTAGAAGCCTGTTAGGGCGGCAAAGATTTTTTGTGCCAGCCCCTTGTTTTTCCATTCGAAATTTTCTATATTATCGCTTATCGTCCCATTGTTAGGAACACCCTCCGTTTGATCCTTGGGAAGAGCTACGCCAGCAGGGTTTGTAAGGGCAGCCGTGTGTTCCGCCGGGCTAGTAATGCGGGGCGCGGTGGCAGAAATGTCGCTGTATGCGGGATAAGGATTGCTGACACTAGTGGCGGTTTCGGGAACGGAATCGCCTTTTTTGTATGCAACAGTAAAGGTTTTAAAGGCATTATCGGTTTTTGTTCCACTCAAGTCGGGTGAATACTGAGTCAACAAGCCATCTGCATCCCCTTGCTCTATAATCTTGCCCGCTTTGTCTGTTACAACCATATGCAGACCTTGCTTGTATTTGCGGAAGTAATATAGCCTGTCTTGGAAATTAAATTTTCCTGTTGCCAGCAAATCTGGGTCGGAAAGCGTTTGTGGGATAGCCGCAACAAAAGGGTATCTTTCAGGCGCAGCTATTCTGACGGCAAGATTATTCTTATTCGCTTTACCAGTTATCAAATGCAGTGCTCTCTGCCTTATAGTTGGTGGCTGCCCCTCCCAAGAATCAGGATTGGCTAGATTGACTCGCCTTCCTTCCGCTGCGGAAACTATGCCTTTGCTAGTAATGAATTCTTCAACCCGCTTATACATTGGGTCTTTGCTATTAAGCAGCTTTGGCAAATTCTCATCTGATTTACGCTGTTTAAGGAGCTTCTTTACGGAATTGAGCTTGTCACCCTTTCGTATGCCTTCCCAAGAAACGGGCTTTCCATTTTCTCGCCCAAGCTCGCTCTCGAATACAGCACCGAAAGCCTCCGTTGCAGACTTGAGAAACCCTTTTGAAAATGAATTATTTGCCATAATAATTTACTTGCTCTCTCTTTTTACCCTGTTATGCAGCAAGAAGCCAGTAATGTAGAAAATAGTCCCTTCTATGAACTCGGTTGAGAATTGCGGTTGCATAAATGGGAGTTTATAAAGAAGTTATGCCTTTCGTTCTTGTCGCAGTTATCTTTCGTGTCAATCATAGAGAATTATAGGCATATCATTGCCTAATTTTTCTATATTACGCACATGATTTTACTATATCCAAAAGGAGACACAATCATGAATAGGACAAAATCCATTCTTGCGGTGGCAGGTCTTGCGCTTGCTTTGACATTAACATCTTGCGGGACTCACGATCCACTATCGGATCCAGACAATCCGGTTAATGGCGACAACGATGTAGTAACATCAAGCTCTTCTGGGGGTGGAACCTCATCCAACAGAGTAAGTTCTTCTAGCAGGATAAACACTTCCTCTAGCAGTTCTATTAATTGCACTGGAACCGTTATTAATAATACATATCTTGAGTGCGCCAATTGGACACTCGGCGTAGAGGGCGAGGCTATTGAATACAGAATAAGTACTACGCTCGCCGTACCAAATGAAAAAGTACTCACAATTTTGCCAGGCACAACAATTATATTCCCAGAAGCAGGGGCAGGCATTACTGTGGCGGAAGGTGGAACTATAAAAGCAAAAGGCACAGCGCTTGCACCCATAACTCTGACCAAATCTGCTCTTAACTGGAAAAGTATTACGATTAACTCTACAATGAACAACGAAATAGAGTATGTTAATATGATTGGCGGCGGCAGCGGCGGCAATGCTCACGATGCCATGCTTTATCTCAACAATGCCACAGTTTCAATTACCAATAGCACTTTTGATGGCTCTGCTTCCAATAGCATCACTATTCACGGCCCCTCCACAGCTTTAACGGCATTTGATAATAACACTTTTAAAAATTCCGTCAAAGCGCCTATCTATGTACGTGGTGGTTATTACGAGGAAACTGGTGATATTTTCGTACTTAAAGATATAGGCAGAAACAATCAGTTTGAAAGCAACACAGAAAACTATATTCATATAGCTAATTCTCAAGCAATAACTAATAATATGATAATCAAAAAAATGCCAGTTCCTTGGCGCATAGATATAAACCTTAACGTAACCGAAACTGCAAAGCTGACTGTAGAGCCAGGAGTGGAAATTGTCTTTGGCAACGCAAGCAGCGGAATATATATTGGCGCAGATGCTTCCCTGTCTATGATAGGCACCCCTACCGAGCGCATTAGCCTGCACGGCATTGGCAATACAAAAGGTTCTTGGGGCAATATAGAGATAAGATCTATTAATACCGAGAACAAGATTGACTATGTTGATATGCTCAATGGAGGCAGCGGAACGAGGGATTACAATGCTATGATTTTTTTAGGAAGCGCTTCAGTTTCTATCACAAATAGCATTATTGACGGTTCGGCCACTAACGGAATTGCTCTTGAAAGGGCAAACACCATTTTAACGGCATTCGACGGCAACATCATAAAAAATTCTAGCAAAGCACCTATTCATATACGTGAAGATGGCAGTTATAGCGGCAGCTTTTATGCACTTAAAAATGTTACTAGCAACAATGAATTTGCTGGCAACACCGACGACTATATTCATGTGGCTGGTTCTCATCCCATAGAGGCTGACATGACAATCAAAAAATTTGATGTTCCTTGGCGCATAGATGTAAACCTCAGCATAAGCGGAACTGCAAAGCTGACTGTGGAGCCAGGAGTGGAAATTATTTTTGGCAACGCAAG
>Ga0209755_10006285_pt1 | contig 13218 bp, 9 predicted proteins | sample TergutCo191P1_FD_187301 | JGI IMG/M metagenome (GOLD analysis project Ga0209755, IMG submission 187301) | Cornitermes sp. P1 segment gut microbial communities from Petit-Saut dam, French Guiana - Co191P1 (SPAdes) (version 2) | ecosystem: Host-associated > Arthropoda: Insects > Digestive system >... | reverse complement strand
AAATATATAACAGTCTGCCCAGCGATGTTTTTAAACCTTAAGAATGATAGGAAACAATCTAAAAATGATATCTTTTAAATAACTTGTTTTACTCTGCCAAAGAACTTTTGGAGTTCGGCAGAGATAATTAATTTTATAAATTATTTCTGTTGTAATTTATATTGTATTACCTTGTTGTTATGCTAGGCTCAGTGTTTGATTTGGAGACTGTTGTTTTGATATTTGTTTATTGTATTGTCTTCCTTTGTTTTGTTTGTGCGTAGTGTTTTTTCTGACAAGTTTCATGTCCAACTGTCGCATGACAGAATTATGGACCTACGAAATGATATATGTATGTATGTTTAATTTACAACTGGTATGATGACATTATCATAACATTGTACAGAAAATTTGCAAAATTAAATATCAGATTGCCTTAATGACTTCCAGCTGTCAGGATCACGACAGTCCGTGTGACTGGAAGCTACCTGCAAATGACTCAAACTGCCATGTCTGTTCAACAACACAAAGCACTAACTTTCTTGTGCTATTTTTTTAAAGAAGTATTTAATACACATATTTTTGGAGGATGTGACCTATGCAGTGCTGTTTGAAACATCATTTCCTACAACAGCAATGCTTGCAGCTTTAGCTGTAAACCCCACATCTGGAGTAAGGGAAGTTTGTAGTAGTTATTAGTGCATACACACTTGAACCTTATGTACCAATGTGTCATGAACCCCCACATCTGGAGTAAGGGAAGTTTGTAGTAGTTATTAGTGCATACACACTTGAACCTTATGTACCAATGTGTCATGAGCAGTACAACACTGACTCTGCAGTTTACAGCTCCAAAACTTCCAAGCACACCACAGTGAGTTCTTCTATTATGCAGTATCACGAAGCTCAAAAGAACACCACCAAATGCTGAGTTAATTTAATATTACAGCAACTTTTTTGTTTTAGTCTTTTCTTCTCCAAACTCCTACACATTAAACATCATCTTCCCACTACTAGAATTTCATTTTGGTTCTCATTATGTAATTAACTTTCAGAGGGCAGTATGTTCTTAGTGTTCAGTAACGATTTCAATGACATAACCTACAAATTCAGGATCCTACCCAGAACTATTGAACACTCACAAACCATCTACTGCCATTTACAAATTCTAACTGTAAACTGGAACAACTCAAATGATCAGTGTAATTCTAACTTAATGTACCAGAACCAGTAACTTTCAAACCCTTACCCAAATCATTACTCAATACTCAGACCACAATGCACTGTACAACCACTATAGTCTGATATTCAATTTCAGACAGGTACTACTTGAAAACTTTGCCTGTCCACATAAGTTAACCTTTCTGATTACAGCTGAATGTGACCAGACTTTAAGGCCTCTGTAATCCATCACCAATGGATTTCAAGTGTCTGCACCATTCCTACACCTCCACATAATCATGACGTTTCCTGAAACAAAAGTGTTACTTTGCTTTCCCTAACCCAATAACCATCAAATTTTATCCACAGTTCCCACAGCAAACTTGCATAAGTAAATGTACTAGTTACAGTCATGTTCAAATGAAGCAGACGCTGCACCTGGACAAGTGCAGTATGTTTACAGAAGACTCCAGCATATGCTTTAAACTGCGGTAACTCTGCATTATACACTTTGCAGACCTGCGTGATCTTTACTAATTTCACCTAAACAATCCCTCCCCATAAAAACCATCCAAAGCAGGGATGCAATACATACAATTACATACACTACATTTGCAAACATTCTCGTTGCCCAAGTTACGAGCTGGAGATGCATATATCTTTTCCACTAATTCATGTACATCAAATTCATATCACATCATACTTGATCCAAATTTACGACTATCTTCAGTTTCTTTCAGCTAAAAAAATATTTTCAACCTACATACAATACATTCCCTTACCTTCTGAACACAACTCCAAAACAATTTATAGCTTATCCCACTGACATACACCTACCTTACACAATCATACCAAGCATCAAACTTGTGGATTGTACAATGCTGAGCAGCACCATTTGACTTGCAGTACAATTCAACTGTTAAACTAGGCCAAACAAACACACTAGTGCAGCATGAAATTTAGGGTAGCCGTGACTGCATATGACATCTGCATTTACATCATAAAAGGCTCCTCCACCCACACAGACAGATCATTAAGAACAAGTGTACATAAAATCCGATTCCCTGTACTCATACTACCTGAACACTTGAAAATGATCAGAGAACTGTACATCATGTCTGAACCCAGAAGTCACTACAGAGCCAACAGGATTATGACAATACAGCAGGAATATGCTAACACACTGTCCACAGAATTCAACGGTTCAGCTGCACTAATACAATGCCTGCCAACAGACATGAGCAATATATGCTAACCATCTGTCAGTAAAACACAAAGGTTCAACTGTGCTAATAACAATACCTACAACAGGCACAATTCGCAGTCCTTTCCACTTCCCTACCTTGCAGCTGACATCCCTCAGGTCCATTTTAAGGCTATTAAAGCATCCTCATCATCTCTCCTGCAGGCAACTGCTATCCACCATCTGTGTGATAAATAACATGGTAGTTCGGAGGATATAATGGATGGGGGGAATGTGACTGTTTATACTTTATTGAATAAAAGCATGGGGCACATTCACATTAATAAACCCTTACACAATTTCTGAACACTTCATCAATGCATGTGTGACAATACACACACGCGAGTTCATTCAGGCCGTCAAGAGAAGCAGCAGCTGCAGCAGCACATTTCCACATTTTGAGAACTGCGTTATTAAGGACTGCACTCGTAGCACAATACATATTAATGGCTGTTTGACAGGAAGCATGAAAAAGTGGAAGGCTGAGAGTGGGCTGAAGGAGAACAATGGAGGGGAAGCTGCAACAGTGGGAAAGACTTGGAGAGAGATCAAGGCAACAGCTTGAATGAAGCAGTGTGATGATGTAGATTCATGAAGGCCCTGTGCTCCAAAGTGGAGCAACCAAATACTGACTTAACTCCACTAGAATGGAAACATGTACAAGAGACAAGACACAGTGCTGACACAAAAGGTGTTCATATGTAACTATATTTAGAACCTACTGAACCATATGTTACACAGATCTGCAACTCCTTTTAGCAATGAATAAATCACTGCAACATTAACACCAATTAGATCTGCCAAACACAAAACAATGAAGTTCACATTCAGTTTGACAGCTGCTGGCTTCTATGTGCATCACTTTGCAGTGCAGACAGTTTGATAGTTATCAGTCCCCAATGGATGAGCATATTTCTGGAGTCCTTTGATTCCTCCTCAAACTTCCAACTAGCCACAATTAACATAATGTTTCAATCAGTCCAGTTCTCTTTGTTTTAGCTGACACACACTTAATCTCACCACTCTATATTTTTGAAACAAACTGGTCACAATGCATTACTTGCTCAGTCATACTAACACATTCACGCCTCATTTTGCTAAATGTCTAAATATCTGTGACAGACATGTGTCTCTAAGGACACAAAACTGTTATCAGACCTGCCACGGTGCTCCGACAGCTGAAGCAAGTTAAAGTACTTTTTAAATTTCCTGTTTAATCTGCCTGATAATTTTTAATTTTTTATGACTTCTAATGATTGTCCTTACTGGATTCACTAAAATATGAACATTCTAGAATACATACACTAAAAAGAAGGTAAAGCAGTCCTGTTACAGGGGGTGGCCCAGAGGGTTCCAGGAAGTTAAGGTTCCCAGATTACATGAGAACAGCACAGGATGGTGGTAAGGTTGTCAGCCTTACACACAGGCCGCCTTTACCCCCAGGATATGCTCCTGGTATTCATTTCTGTTCGAGACTGAGTCAACCCCAGGGCCACAGCGCGATCGGAAGATACGTATGTTTACAAGCATAAAATTACAATGCTGTAATATTAAAACTATGTGGTAGCAAGCCACTTCAAGCATGAGCTCACTGCCATTTATATTTTGTCTGGAGTATGTATACAAACATGTCTCAATTATGTGATCCAAAGGCAGAGATCATTTTGGATCACCTGTGCAACTGCAATACATGTCACACACTTACTACCACACACGGACCAGCATTTTGCTGGCTCCGATGCACAACACAGCATAAACACAGACTGAGTCCTTTTTACTACTCATAATTGATGACTGTAACACCTTTGTTGGTTTATTGATTCCCTAGGCCCTCTGAATTTGAGTGTTCATCAGCTACTGTCAAATAACTAAATATTCCTTGCATATATCGCATATTCACACAACCCGATCCACTTTTGATTGAGATACGTACCAGAGACCTTAACATACAGAGCCACTGCCAACTGCAACAACAATAATTTTACTTTATATCAGTCATATTTAAAAAGTAAAAGAACTTTTAATCATATTTTAACCACAACTGTCTAAAAACCTGTGCAAGTTGTACCTTTACACACGACTGGCATTAGCAACAAGCTACAACAGAAGCTGAACCTTGTACATAATAGTGCATGATTTGTTTTAAAACTTGCCGTTACGTGCTCGCTGAAGATGGTACATATGTCTGAAACATGTCAGAGATACAACCTTAATATTTATAGGTATTTTATAATGTGCATATGGTTGATGAAATAAATTTGAGTACACTGATCTAAAAAAAACTGCACAGAATGGATAACTGTATAACAAAAAGTTAATTTCTGTTCAGCATGCTTACAATGAAGTATCACTGAAGCTGTCACATATGATGCACATTACTTCCCACATTTTATTGACCAAAGTATATACATGTCATTTGAATGATAAGGCTGCATTACAATCGAGGAACTAGACACCAATGCCCAGTCTTAAAGCAGTCTGAACTACATGTCAACATACCTCCAGTTTCTCCAACACAATCCTTCCACTGCACTTTATAATTCTTCAGATGTTTATTAATACACTTAACAAAGATACATTTTTATGTATGAGAGTTTTGAATATAATAGTAATTTTAGTACATAAATTCCCAATATTTTTCATTCCTAGAGAGAAAACTACTATGAATATTATATGCCGTTAATTACTGAGGTTAATACAGCCTTTAACATCGTTCAGAATGAACTGCCAAATACAAACAAAGACGCTTTCCCTCAAAACAGACCTTGACAGATTCAACAGAAATCAAACACTTAAAAGAGAGCTAACAACCAACGACCTTGTACATTTTACAGTCAAGTAAATAAAGTGTACTTAACGGGTGGTTGATATCTGTATCTATGAACCTCTCTGTCTGTACACATGGATCTGAAATACATTGAACACTGACAAAGAAAGAACTGTTGCTTGAAAGACTTGGCAACACTATTTGTGCACTCAAGGATAAAACTGAAATAAACATCGCTAAGAAACACAAAAATTTATGCAAATCACAGCCCTAAAATCCTAGTAACAATCTTAAGGTAATGCCACTTTTGTAAGCTAATGGGTTTGACCCTACAGCTTTTCACAACACGCAGCATGAAAAGCTCTTCCATTAGACATGGGACATCATTTAAAAAAAAATTAAATGTTTTCTTTGGTATAATCACAAGGAACTTCTACGTAGCAACTGCAAACCCAACACGATCATTCACCATGTCGAACTCAGTGTAAAACTTGCCAATAAATACATCTCCTAGTATCCAGAGTGGGCCTTTGGGTATATCTATACCCATAAAACCAGAAAGGCACACAGTCTTACCAAGCTGGGACACCTGCAACACAAACAATAATGCAACATATCTTTACACAAAACCTTGAAATACAAGTGTCAAGTCATATCACATTTTGGACAAGACTTCTATTAGTATAGTCTACACAGTCATTATGTACTTTTCTTCATTAGGTGATACAGACTGTATCTGGTGTGTAATTAAGCACATTCACAAAACTGCAAAGAGGAACTATTCAAATCATCATGTCTGTCTGTCCACATGGAACAACTTGGCTCTAACTGGACGGATTGTCATGAAATTTGATATTTGAGTATTTTTTTTAAATCTGCTGAGAAAATGCAAGTCTGATTAAAATCTGACAAGAATGTGTACTTTATGTGAAGTCCTACATAAATTTATGTCAATATTTTGTTCACTTCTGCTTAGAATGAGAAAAATGTCTGACAAAAATTGTAGAGGAAATCAAGACACACATTTTCTATTCAGTAACTTTTTTTTTTTTAAATTGTGCCATTCATGAGATGTGGAAAAATATGCTATGGCCAGACAGGTCACAGATGACAACACAACATGGCACAGAAAAGATGCCATTTTCATGCCAAATAAATAAGGCAAGACAGACACACACACATTCATAATATTAACGAATTCCTGCTTTTTCACAGTAACAAGGGTTATGGGAATGCACCTCATGTTATGATACAAACGGACTGCCTGTCTTGTTCGTTTTTGTGGTTTGCTTATGCCACACACTGAAGTCTGACGTACACTGCAGTTGCCAGCTTCCACGTGAAGGTGAAGAGGAGGGGGGGATGCAGCCTAATACATAGGTTTCACAACAGATGTATGGGTGGGTGTGTCGGGCATGGCGCTATCCAATGGGAAGAGGTCATGGCACAATATATAATTCTGACTGTCACAGAAGGGTGTAAGCATCAAGCAATGTGAAACCTGTATATCATGCCACATCCTCCCTCCACCTCAGTGACCCTGAAGATGGCATCTGCAATGTATACCACAACAGAGTAACTTCAACACATCACACAGCTGAACTGCAGAAGTCAAAACTACACATTATGTACTTATTTGAACTCCCTACACAAAAATACACTTTGAATCCAAATTACAATGTGTAAGACAAATCAATATTAAACACGCATGACAACTTACTCGAAGAATGTAATCCTTGCCATCCAGGGTGAAATTCTTACCACCAAGTATGAAATCAATCACAGGCAGCTTTGGAATAGAGTTGCAGTCCACCTAAATTAAAAATGGCACATAAACCTTGTTAGTTGCACAAAAGATCAGCAACTTTTCTGACAGTATGCTAAGCTTTACCAACAAGTGACACAAAGAGGAAGAGATGTGTTTCTTCTTTTACATTTTAAATCCAGAGGATTGAAGTATACATTCCCAAATGTATCTTAATAAATAAACTAACTAACTAACTGACTAACCTAACTAACTACATCCTTTTCTGGAGAGGCTAACAGGTCTACAGCTAGTCAAAACATTCTCTGCATTTCACTGAATCTGAAGGTTCCTTAACACATTCACAAGAGCCCACCACCTGTCTCTATCCTCAACCAGATCAATCCAGTCCATGCTTCCCCATCCCACTTACTGGAGATCCATTTTAATATTATCCTCCCATCTGTGCCTAGGTTTTCCTACTGTTCTCCATCCCTCAGGTCTCTCCACCAAAACCCCATATGCACCTCCCTTATCTCCCATCTGTGCCACGTGCCCTGCCTATCTTTTCTCCATGATTTAAGTAAAATTACTTGCAAGATCCAAAGTTCTTGCAGTGGTTCTGATGAAGATGCCAGTGTTCTGGTACACCACACCACCAAGAATGGCAAACAGGTACCGCTGTTTCCCACAGTCAGTGGAAAGAAACAATATACTTAAGCTGTCATCCCCAATTACAAAGCTGAAATTTGGTGGTATGTGTGAGTAGTTAATACTTTAAAAAGGCAAAATATGCAGTAAAGTTATAGGCCCACATATGAAGAAACAGACAGTCACATACATTCTAGATTATCAAAATGAAAACAAGCTTTCAGCCATGACGTGAATTCTTTCCTTCCTACCTCCAGCACCCCACTTCGAGGAACCCTACACTATACCACATTTCATTAGAACACATTCCACAATTTTACATATGTGAATGAAGAGACAGATACAACATTCTCATTGTGCAGTAACTTTGTGCACATACACTTATAGATACCTGGTATGCAATGTAGTCTACAAGGAACACAAACTACAATCCTTGTGTTCATTTATTACAATTCCTTCTTACCATGTATTCACCGCCCACAATAGGAGTGCCACCGATAAGCTTGTTCAGGGCTGTCATTTCACTCACAGGTCCAGCAATAAGACTGGTGCCAGTATCAGCAATAGCTTCACAACCATCAGCACAGAATGGGGTGCTTCCCACCAGCACTCTGTCAAACAAAACAATTCTGAACCGAGTATCCGATTTCTGACTGGACCCCTTCAGCAGTAAAACAAAGCTCTCTGTGCACGTGTGGATGGGTCAGGGGATAGCTTCATGCATTCTGAACTGTAGCGCTAGACAGAGGTGAGTGGTCAGGTCCACACTCCAGCCACTGTACTCCAGTGATACAGACCTCAGTACCCATTGGAGGCTGGGTGGGCCCCACAGCTCCTCCCACCTACAGAGGATCAAACCAAGATTCCACAGTCACCCAGCTTGTAGCCTAGTCACTGTGCAAATTCAGTTTCTGCTCCATGAAAAACAGTCACAAACGCAACATTCAAGGCTAATGGCTAAGACAACCAAACGGCCATAACACATGACTCTAAAAGGTGCTACCATCTTCTGCAGTAGCTTGCACACACCCCAGACACACACTGCTGTGTACAGAGAATGGAATTTTCTGGTCCACACAAAGCAGGAGAGCAGATAAGCCAAGAACATTTCTGGTAATACCACTGAAGGTGTTATATCCATCTCCATCATGATCATCATTGTCAACAGACGTAGTGCCTGTTCCTTAACCCAAGGTGAAGTTGGTTCTTCCACTTTTTTGGGGGGTATCCTATGTTTCTTCTCCCATTTGGCTTATACTTCAGTGTTTTCATATCCAACAATTTTACTAAAGTTTGGACTTAAGCTAAACACACACATAGGAAAATACTGTTTCACATATCAGCAGCTAATACACAGATGCAGGTATGTTGCAGTAGTCATATTATTCAGGACCTGAAAGAGCTATAATAATACAAAAAACTTGACAGCTGTAAGGCATGTAGTTCAGGCTCAACAAGTCAACAACACAACGAACAGTAACACCAAAATCAAATCAAATGTAGAACTTCTACATCCCATGTCCTTCTTAAAGAGTAAAGTTGGCTTATGGGATTATGCTGCTGTCTGTGTGCATCTGTCTGCTTCAGCGCACCAACTATCTCACAGATTTTCATGACACCATGTACAAAAGTGCCACTGGAGAGCAACAAAAAACAGTATTTTTAGTGTCACCCTCCACAATTACGATAAGGTTGAAGAGACACCTTGTGAGGAATGACCAACACTTTTGAGGCCTGAAATGACGCACGGTAACAGATTGTACAAAAATGTAACTTTGGTTATAGTAATATTTATGTAATTTATGTAAGTTGTGCTGACGTTTTCTTTAATGTTTTGGTCTCACAAAAACGGTTCATGAATCACTGCAATAAGGAATGTTAAATTCTGTTATGTAGATATACCACAAAAATACCGACAGAACATGTACTGATCAATATCAGCCAACAAATATAAACATAGCAATGGTGTCAAATGCTACGGCAGTATCCAGTAATTGTAACACATCAGACAGAAACGAAAGGTTCTTTTTTTATATATATATTAAAAAAAACTTGATATAACAGCAATAGCAATGATAACAATAATAATAAAGCCATATTAGAACTCATAATTATTTATCCTATGCAAAAGTAATCATACTTTGTGATTTAAAACTTACTTGTCCATCTTGAACTGCCAGTACATCTTTCTGTCAACAGGCAAGTAAGTGAATTCTCCAGTGTAATGTTTGGGATCTGAGCCACCCAGAATCAGCTCACCTCCTTCTGGTGCATCAGGGTTCCTGGTGGCAAAACCAAATGTGACTTTAGGACAGCTGTGGTGCATCTCAGTGAAAAGTCTGCACCTCCCCTCTCTCCAACCTTAACGTGCAATCACTTGTGTCACACCAGCACACCCACCATTTCATAATGGCTGCTTCACTACGTGAACAAAGCAGCTGACAGTTTCCAAGTTTCTTATTACAGAAGCTACTCTGATGCAAAAGATAGTTAAAAAAAATGTGTCTGGCAACTGTTTCACTGATATGCGAACTACTACACAATAGGTCAGGAATTTCAAGAGCAGTGTTTCTGCCAGGTGACAGTTATCTGACAGTACGGACTGTAAACCAGCTGCATTGAAACACCCATTAACTAGACCGCAGCACCACAGCACACGTACATGTCAGGAGGTACTGAAAAGCCAGCACCATGAACAATGTCAGTGACAGCACATGAAGTAGGTCAAAGGTTGATATGAACCTGTAAGGAAGTTCAAATTAAGGATCTTGTGTCACATATTATCATGGGTGATATTTATTACATGGGGTCAGTACAACTAATACGCCAACCAATGGCCCAAGGAGCGGAGTCACACATCACTGTGAAGTTTAGAAGACAGTTTTCTGTAGGTAAAGTCCCAGCACCTATGTTTGGGATGAGGGCATTACATTTGTTCTTCATCAAAATGGATAACACAATTAACACAAAGCAACACAAACATGCTTTAAGTGAAACACCACAACTACCCAACCCATCCTAACCAAACCTTGACAAGACTCTTCCCCTCCATGACAATGTCCTACTTCACACCAGACTGAGCAGACCTCCGACAGCCATCCAAAAAATGAACCTCTCTCTCCCACATCCTACTTAACACATGGATTTGAAATACTTTATGACTGTTAATAACTTCTCTCTAAAAACCAATGTACATTTAAACATGTAAAATAATTCACATAATGGTCTAACTGAAGGACCGTTTATTTCTGAATGTCAGTGCCACAAACAAAAAGTAAAAAACCCAATTATAACAGAAGTCTCCTCATTCATTTGTACAAATAATGAGTTGGTTTGGACACATAAATAGAATGCCCGAAACTAGTATAATAAAAAGAATACACAAATGGAACCCATTCACAGGAAGACCAGCTGGAAGGCCCAAGTCTCAATGGGAAGATGATCTCAGGAATGATCTGAAGAAGATGAAGCTTATGAAGTGGGCAGAACAAGTACAGGACCGTCTTAAATGGAAGGATATTGTCGGGGAGGCCAAGACTATCAGTTGCAGCACCATAGAAGAAGAAAGTTGAAATTCCACATGTGAACACTACAAATGCATACGGAAGAGTGGAGGTATATCTCCCCTCATTACTCTGTACTACATCAAATACAGTGGTTAGCTTCACACCCCAGCTGCTTCCCTGCACAAAGCACTCCTGATACCCACCAATTAGTATGCTGGGTGTACCCCAGAGCCATACTGGATGTTTTGGTGAAAAGAAAACCCCAATATCCTTGCTGGGTATCAAACCTCTTTAGATAAGCAGCCCACATTTTGTAAAATCACACTGCTATAAACAGCACTTCATTTATTTAGGGAAAAATTTTATTCTTGTAAGCACACAAGGATTTAAATCCAAAAATAGCTTTTGGATTGTGGTTATCTCTCTATGCACACACAAATATACACGTGCCAATGGGTGAAATACCTGTTAAGATAAAATGAGAAGACAGGCTGTGAGATAAGCCCTTGCTTGATCATATTATAAAACACAGGTGTGACTCCATCTACCGATATTGAGCTATAGCCCATTCCCAGGATGCCATCAAACTTTGCAGCAACAAAGGCCAGACCAGGTTCACTCATAGCCTCTGCAAACGTCTGCTTTTTCACTTCAAGCCCTCCCACCTATAACAAAGTTTATAATTAAAACACAGTTAAAAGTAACATACAGAATCTTGATTCACGAAAAGTTTATTAGCATGCAAGATATTTTGGCTGTCACAGCAGCAGAGCTCAAGTATCTGAACTTCTAGGATATGTCACTACATCACTAGATGATTTGCCAAGTGTTGAATTGGACATCATTCAACCCTTTAAGATGAGATCTCAACGCTGCCTTGAAATCCTGGGCAGCAATCACCCAGAAATGTGACACCATATCCCAAAAGCACACAGACCTTCGTTTATAAATAAGTAACTATGGCCAAGTATCAAACAAGGAGTCCCACAGAAAGGAAGAAATAAGAAAGAAAGAAAACATAATATTTCAACTTTCAATCACAGCATAAAATTCTCCGCTGGTCAAGGATTAGAATTCCCACAAACACATTCAGAAAATTTATACAAAAAAAGGGTTACAAAAAATTTACAGTAATAATCCATCTAATAAGCCCAGGCACAACAGTTCATGCCTTTTCTTTACAGTATCAGAAATCTCAAAGAAAAAATAATGTTGCAAACAGAAACATTTTCACACCAAATTTTGTTTTGAAAACCTTATCAACTCCTGACTTACCACCATATAATCCTACAGTTAATCTACATTGAGATGTCCATCCAAGAGATATGGCATTAGGTGTGAGCAGCCACCTAGTCGATGGTCAACTTACAAAGTAAAGTTAATTTCAATCAGTCACTGCAAATCTGCTCTGGTGCCTAAGCTGGATGTGAGCATTCTTAGTGTTGGGAATCAGAAGTCATGTACGTTTTTAATATGGCACTGCACCATGCACCAGCACATACAGCAAAAAATGCAATTTTAGTTGGATAATGACAAAACAGCAGCAGTAACAAATTCATAAAATTTAGCTGGAAGGAGACTTACAAACTATGTACAAATTTTGCTGAAAACAATGAAAAGTATCAATATCAAAATACCATTAACTTTTCTGGTTTATTCCCTAAGACCAGACAGAGATCTTTAGCATGTATGGGCCCTGTCTATCCCATTATAATGTTAGGCTTGTATGCACAAAATGTTCCTCCAAGCAGCCTCCTCCTACTGAAATATTTCTCATTTAATTTAAGTACAACATATTAGCATTACAGTTCCTAATGATCATTCTGCATATTCTTCTATTAGTGACACATGTTACTAACATAACCTGTACAGTAATATATCTTTAATCTTCAGTTACAGCAATAGGTGCCAAAAAGACAAAGAAAGTATCACAACCAAGTTCAACAAACTTATGTTTATTGGACCGTGCATCATCTTGATAGTTGAATAAAGAGAGACCAACTTGATGTCACTTGCTTTATTATTTCACTATTTACTGCTCAACATGTTTCGGATATTAGTACATCCATCCTCACGAGCTTGCGACTTATTTGTTGAGTTATTTCATGGGTTGTATTGCTCTGGTATGATGTGTGTTGGTGTTACGTTGTGATTTGGCTGGGGTGGT
>Ga0209755_10006284_pt1 | contig 13218 bp, 15 predicted proteins | sample TergutCo191P1_FD_187301 | JGI IMG/M metagenome (GOLD analysis project Ga0209755, IMG submission 187301) | Cornitermes sp. P1 segment gut microbial communities from Petit-Saut dam, French Guiana - Co191P1 (SPAdes) (version 2) | ecosystem: Host-associated > Arthropoda: Insects > Digestive system... | reverse complement strand
ATAAATATTATAAAATAATGCTTTTGTTGATTCCAATCCTATAAACACAATCATAAACTTTACTTTATCAAACGATTTTCTGTTTTGTGTTGATTGATAAAATTCAAAATAATTTTTTTCAATTAAATCAAATATATTTATCTTTTTATCTTTATGCCTCACAAGAATTGCTTCTTCTGAAAAATCAAAATCCTATTTTTTAATAATTCGTGCAATGTTATCATTTATTCACCTCTGCATTTATTTATATATGATTATATTTTATTTTTCAATTATTCTGTGCTTTAATTGTCGCTTAACGTTCTAGTTAAGCGACGTTTAAATTTACTTTAATTCTCTACTATTTGAAAAATCTATTTTTCCTTCTTTTAAATCTCTTATAACTCCAGGAGAGCTAATACCACCATTTTTACGCTCTCCTGCTATTTCCCAAAAATAAAACATTTTTCTTTTATTTGAACCCGCTTTTAATCGTTTTACAATAGGAAGAAATGTAAAAAAGATACATGACCCACCAAGTCCTAAAAGAAGACCAAGTATTTCAAACCATATTATTCCATTTACAAATAATAAGTAACTACATATAAGAATGGCTACACCAAATAAGTTTATTAAGAATAATCCTATTATTCCTTTTCTCTCTCTTTTTGCTACGCAATTTATACAAATGCAAATATCTATAGGATCAATTTTATCAATACTATGGTAATTGGTTGTTGTATTACCTTTTGTCTCACTGTGTGTTATATGTTTTTGAACCTTATAACCTGTTATTGGTTCATATAAATTTGAAGTTCCTCTACAATTAATACATTCCATAATGATATTTTCCTCAATTTGATTTTAATTTTTCAAAAGTATCTTTGCTTATTTCATTAATTGAATACTGTATTCTATTTTCTTTTTGGTCAATAGAATAAGACAGCATATATATTTTCCCTTTATCAAGTTGTTCACTAACTGATAAATCTTTAGCTGATCTTTTTCCGTCATAAAAATTTACCAAAAAAGTATACTCGCCATGAGGTAAATTTATATAAGCCGCCTTTGAAAATCCAGTCCACCAATTGATTTTCTTTTCATTAACTTTTCTTACACTAAAATTCTTGTCAAAGAAAAATATTGCCGTATTTTCTGTCATAACAGATGGATCGTATGGTTTTAATTCTCTTATTGGTTTTAAAAATTGAAAAACCAAAAAAAATATTATTATTATAGCAAAACCACCCAGTGCAATTGGAATAGGTATCCCATTCCATGTCCAGTTCCAAATCCATGATTTTTTCATTATTTCCTCCAAAATTTTAATATTAATCTAATTTTATTTATTTTGATCAATTGCGTCAATACATATTTTTTTATATAGACAAAAAAGTTAATTTTCTATATTATTCGAGATATCCTCTATCACACACCTTCTTAATTGTCGCTGCAGATATGTAAATAAATTATTTTAAATTCCATCGCCCTTTATCTCGTTAAGTTTGGTGATGTAAAGTTAACTACTACTCGTATGCGGCAGTGCCGGCAACAGCCCCAGAAAAACATATTCAGAAATTCTCCGTTGGAGAGACCTGACCATAAAAACCGATAGAAAATATCTTACTATGTTTATTTTATGTCAATAGGTAGCTTGGTTACGAATATATAACATGTTTAAATCCTGTAGTTTTTATGATCAGGGCTCGTAGACGGAACCTCCACCGAGCAATACCACTCTTAAGTGGTATTGCGAAGGTTCCCCTCTGGATTCCTTCTGAGTTTTTCTGGGGATGTTGACGGTATTTACAGCGAGCCCTGCAAGGGCGAAGCTTCCAGTACTGCCGCATACGGAGAGCGTTTTCCTTTCTATAACCCCGATTAATCCTTGTTAAACTTATAGACCACTTTAAATAATTGACATTATTAAAAAAAATTATTATCATAACAGAAATGAAACGACTAATTCCTATCTTATTACTTACCGTATTTTTTACATCTGGCTGTTTTAAAACAAACAGATCCGAAGACAGCCTGTCTGTACTGGTTTTCATAACGGGCGTGCTTGCCGGAAGCCCTACTTATGAAATGATGGCCGACGGCGCTCTTGTCTTTGCGGAAAATCATCCTAATGTGACTGTAAAGATTTATGAAGCGGGAATGAATCAGGCGCAATGGGAGCAGCAATTGACGGAGATGGTCAGCGGCGGGGGATATGATGTTGTAATCGGTTCAAATCCTTCATTGCCCGAGATGTGCGTCAATACCGCAAAGCTGTTTCCTGATGTAAAATTTATTATTACAGACGCTCATTATGAAGGACATCCTCAAATTAAAACATATTTGTATAATCAGTACGAACAGTCTCTTCTGCTTGGGTATCTCGCCGGTTTAATCACGACAAGCGGTATGCCTAACGCCAATAAACAGAAAAAGATTGGTTTTATCGCAGCGCAGGAATATCCGCTGATGACAAGGCATATGGTTCCCGGTTTCATTGAAGGGGCCCGTCTTGTTGATCCTGAAATTGAGCTTGATTTCAGGGTTATCGGTTCCTGGAGCGACGCTGTAAAAGCCGCGGAGCTTGCTTCCGCCATGATGGATTCGGGCGTGGATGTTTTTACGGCAATCGCAGGAGGCGCCTCTCAGGGGTTGATTAAAACAGCTTCCGAAAAAGGCGCGTATATTGTGTGGTTTAACATTAATGCCTATAATAACGCTCCGGGCGTTATTGCCGGCTGCGGCATAATGGAACAAAAAAAATTGACAATGGAAATATTAAATGATATTCTTCAAGGAGAAATCCAATACGGCGTCAGTGAGATTCTCGGAGTAAGGGAGGGATATTTGGGTTTTATCAGCGATGATCCTCTGTATCAAAATTTAATACCTTACGATATGCGGGAAAAATTCAACGTTTTTATTAATGAAAATTATTGAATTAAAGAATATAACAAAGAAATACCCGGGAAGCAAAAAAAAAGCGAATAACGATATAACTCTTGATTTGCGCGAAGGAGAAATACTCTGCGTCGCCGGAGAAAACGGAGCCGGAAAAACAACCTTAATGAAAATCCTGTGCGGTCTTGAAAAACAGGATTCTGGCGATATTTTTTTTAATGGGGTAAAAACTGAAATTAATTCCGTCTTTGACGCGAAAAAAATGGGAATTGGCATGGTTCATCAGCATTTTATGCTTTTTCCGGAATATACCGCGGCGCAGAATATTGTGATGGGAATTGAACCTGTAAAGTACGGCATTTTTATAGACAAAAAAAAAGCGGAAAATACGGCGGACAGGATAATAGCGGAAAATAATTTTTCAATTAAGAGCGCGTTAAAAGTAAAAGATTTAACATTAGGTGAAATGCAGCAGGTTGAGATTTGCAGAATTCTGTGTCAAAATTCAAAAATTATAATAATGGATGAGCCGACATCAATACTTGCAGAATATGAAATAAAATCTTTATTTGAAACATTAAAAAAATTGGCAGGTTCAGGAAAAACAATTGTCATTATTACCCATAAAATCCATGAGATAAAACAGATATCAGATCGCGCCGCGGTTCTTCGACGCGGAGAGCTTACTGCGATATATGAAAAAAACGAAATAGATGAAAAAAAAATAGCCTGTTTGATGATTGGAGAAGGGAATAATAAATTAAAACAAAATATTTTAAATGAAGAAAAAAAAGAAAGTAAACCTGTAATTGAATTTAAAAATGTAAAAGTTTTAAGGCGCGCCGCTTCCAGAGATATTACCCGGGGGCAAAAATGTTTATTGCTTGACGATGTTTCGTTTTCGGTTTCGTCAGGTGAAACACTCGGTTTTGCAGGGGTCGGAGGAAACGGACTTGGCGTAATAGAAGCTGTTCTGGGAGGCTTTCTACATCCTGAGACGGGAAAAATCTTTCATAATGGAAGAGACATAACGCGGTTTAGTACGCGCGCTCTTCGCAAAGAAGGTCTTGCATATGTGCCTGCGGATAGAACGCGCGTAGGAAGCGCTCTTGACGCGACCATAGAAGAAAATATGATTATTAACAAAAAAAATGGATTCTTTACTGCGAGCCAATCTGAATTAACAGAGAATTTAACAGAAAAGTATAGTATTGATATTTCAAATCTTAAAGATAATGCCTCAACTCTTTCCGGGGGGAATTTGCAAAAACTGATCCTCGCAAGAGAGATTAGCTGTATAAAAGATTATATTGTTTTTTCGGAGCCGACATGGGGACTTGATATCGCGTCAAGCAATTTTATTTTAAAAGAAATTGATTTACTCAAAAAAAAAGGAGCCGCGATTATAATAATTTCCACTAATCTTGACGAGCTGCTTGAATTGGCGGATCGTATAATTGTAATGTACCGCGGAAAAGCCGCCGGTTTTTTTACAAACGCCGGTGAAGATGTTAAAGAAAAGATTGGCAATTGTATGCAGGGGCTGACTAAATGAAAGAGAAGGATAATTTTAAAAGCGGGCCTCCTGACACAGGATTTGCGGGAAAGCTCTCTGTCTTTATTTATTCAAAGTCTTTTTCTTTTGGGATTATTCTAATTCCTTTTATCGCTCTTGTTATTTTAATTTTGCTTATTTTTATTTTAAGCGACAGTCCTTTCAGAACTTTTTTCTTCTTTTTTACGGGACCTTTCAGGAATATTTTCAGTTTATCAAATATGTTAAACGCTTCCGTTCCGCTGATATTAGGCGCGTCAGGCGTAATAATCGCGATGAAATCAGGCAGCCTCAATCTCGGCGGGGAAGGGCAGGTCTATCTCGGCGCTTTTATAACCGCTGCTATTGCGCTTCAGTTTTCAAATCTGCCTGACGGGAGAATAATTGGTTTTATCGGCGCTGTAACGGCTCTTATCACGGGCTCTCTTTGTTCGGGAGCGATTGCATCTTTCAGCGGTTTTTGCAAGGCAAAGTGGAATGCCAATGAATTGATAACCACGTTTCTGATTTCATGCGCGGTTATTCATGTTGTAAATTATCTTGTTACAGGGCCGTTCCTCGATCCACAGACTGCGCTCATATCAACAAAAAAAATCGCGGAAAATATGCGTCTGCCTTTAATTTTAAAATCATACGGTTTAAGCTCAAGTTTTTTTATTGCGTTAATTTTTGTTTTTATAACGCATTTTTTTCTTTCAGGGACCGCTCTTGGTTACAGATTCAGAATGACAGGCATTAACGAATTATTTGCCCGTTACGGTGGAATTAACACAAAATTTAATACTGTTCTTGCATTTCTTTTCAGCGGCTGCCTGTACGGCTTTGCAGGAGGAATAACAATTCTCGGAACTCATTTCGCTGTTATTAAAGAATTTTCATCGGGTCTTGGCTGGAACGGTCTCGCTGTCGCGCTCATCGCGCGTTTTTCTCCTCCTCTTGTCATTCCTGCCGCTCTTTTTTTCGCATGGCTTGGCGCCGGCGCCAGGATTGCAATGCAGAATACGGACCTTAACGTGGATGTCGCGTCAATCGTACAGGCTGTTATTTTATTTTTATCAACAAGCCTGGTATTATTAAACATTGATAAGAAAAAGAGGATAATAGAAAATGAATAGTATAGTTCCTCTTTTTCGCGGTTCTCTTTCAATAATGGTTCCGGTTTTTTTTGCCGCTTTAGGAGGTCTTTTCCCGGCTCTTGCGGGATCACTTAACATTGCACTTGAAGGATTGCTTCTCGCGGGCGCTTTTTCTTCTCTTGCAGTTTTTTATTTTACAGGAAATATCGCGGCTTCAGTGACAGCCGCAATCTGCGCTTCTTTGCTGCTTTCTCTTTTACACAATTTTGCCGTATTTAAACTGCAGGCAAATTTATTTATTTCAGGGCTCGCTGTGAATCTTTTTTCAAGCGGAATTTGCATTGTGCTTTCAGATAAAATTTTTAAAACAAGAGGAGTTGTTACGGTAAATGGCGTCCCCTGGCTTTTAAACTGGTATCTTGTAATCGGAGCTATTTTTTTAATTATTTCATGGCTTGCAATTTATAAAACGCCTTTTGGATTCAGATTGAGAGCCTGCGAGAAAAACAGTCAGTCTCTTATTGCGCTGGGAATTAATCCTCATCATTTTCAAAAGACGGCTGTTTTAATTTCAGGTTTTTTCTGCGGAATAGGCGGCTCTTTTCTCAGCCTGAACCTAGGCGCATTTGTTCCGGGAATGTCGGCGGGTAAAGGATGGATTGCTCTTGCTGTTATTTTTCTGGGAGCAAAAAAACCTTTCGGAATTCTAATAGCAGCTTTTATCTTTGCTTTTACGGAAAGTTTTTCCAATTACGCGCAGGGAATATTGAATATCCCCGCGGACTTCATACTTGCTTTTCCGTATGTATGTACATTAATGGCGATGATTATTGTTAGCGTGGTAGAGAGGAAGAATAATTAAACAAGGATTTAGCGGGGAGATATGAGGAAACACGGATTAAACACGGATTACACGGATTACACGGATTAAATAGGAGAGACTTCAAATATCTGCTGCACTATATATATTTTTATTTTAATTTTTTTACTATTATTTATGATTGTTAATCAAAATTTATATAAATTTCTTTGCATAAAATCAGATCTTTGAACCCTCTCTTATCCAATCCGTGCTAATCCGTGTAATCCGTGTAAATCCGTGTTAAATGAATTTTTCTATGACAGCGATAAATCCTTGTTTAGCGTAAAAAGTTATTGAATAACTGCTATTGTAAAAATAAAAAAACTAACTCATAATTATCCAATGGAAAATAACCCTGCAAAGGTATCTCTCAGTAAAGCGCATCTGATTAAAATAGCTTCGCTTACAGCTCTTTTCGGAAACGCCGCTCTCGCGGCTGTGAAAATTGCGGCGGGTATTTCTTCAGGAAGCCTTGCCGTTATCGGCGACGGTATCGATTCTTCTGTGGATGTGCTGATCGCGATAATGTCGCTTTTTGTAGCGCGCATTATCGCGCAACCGGCGGATGAGAGCCACCCCTGGGGACATGGCAGGGCGGAGACCGTCGCGACAGCGCTGCTTTCTTTTATGCTTTTTTTTGCGGGCTCTCAGCTTGTTTTAAGTTCGGCGAAAGATATTATTTTCGGAGCCGAGAAGGAAGTGCCTTCTTTTACGGCAATCATCGGCACGCTGGTTTCGATTGCCGGAAAAATACTTTTAGCTTCTGTCCTGTATATGCTTGGCAGGAAAGCCAACTCATCAATGTTAAAGGCAAACGCGAAAAATATGACTGCCGATGTGCTTCTTTCCGCAGGGGTTCTTGCGGGGCTGGGCTTATCAATGTTTTTTAATATCGGAGTTATCGATTCATGGGCCGCGATTCTTGTCGGTTTATGGGTGATAAAATCCGCGCTTGAAATATTTTTGGAGGCAAATACAGAGCTGATGGACGGCGGCTCGGACAAAGAACACTACAAAGAAGTTTTTAACGCGGTAAAAACCGTTGAAGAAGCGGGGCATCCTCATCGGGTAAGAATGCGCCGCATTGCCGGATTTTGGGATATCGATATTGATATTGAAGTTCCGCCGAATAAAACCGTGATCGAAGCTCACTGGATTGCCCACAAAGTTGAGAATGCGATTAAAATGCGCGTTGAAAATGTTTACGACATAATGATTCATGTTGAACCTTCAGGGAATGTTGAAGATGAAGGTTATGGGCTTAGTGAAGAATCATTCAAATAAGGCTTTTTTTAATATTTATTTTTGATTTAAAATTATTTGTTAATTTAGCGGACTAAACTTGATAAATCAGAGACAATGTGATATAATTTTTATAACTAAAGGGATAAATATGCCGTTGGATAAGGAAAAAGCAAGAATCAACCTGAAAGAAATTCTTGATCAAATGGAAAAAAATACCGATGCTGCGCTGCTTCATGAGTATTACAAACTCTATAAAAAAGAAATTCCTTTTTTCAAACGTTCATTCGCCGCAGCATGGCTTTTTATGAATTATAATGAAAAAACTTCCATTAATTTAAATAAAGAAAAGCCCCGGGAAAAACAGCAGGAAACGCAGAATATTAATAAAAAAAAGCAGGAAAAACAGGCAGCCGCTGACGGGCAGCAAGCCGGAGAGTCTCGAAAACAAAAGACTGCCGGTAAGACAAGCGGCAAAGATGTTAAGGATTCTGTTTTAACGGAAAAAACAGTTATAACAATACCGGAAGGAGAAGCAAAAAACCTCTTTATCAGCATCGGAAAAAACCGGCGTCTCTTCCCAAGAGAAATAATTGCTTTAATTATTAATAAAACATCAGCGGCAAGAGAAGATATCGGCAGTATACGTATACTGGATAATTATTCATTCATTCAGGTAAGAGACTCAAAAGCCGATGAAATTATCGAAGCCCTCACCGGTCAAAAATTCCGCGGAAGAACGCTGACCGTTAATTACGCGAAGCCTAAAGATAATCAGGAATAAACGCAGAAAACAAAGAATTTCACAATGAGCTTATATAGATATAACCTTAAACTGAATTAATAGTAAAAAAATAAAAACTACATTTATACATATTCCTATAAACAAAAGAAGAATAGCGAACGCTTCCAGCAGATAGGCGCTGATCGCGTAACGGGAAGTGATTTGATGTTTTGTGCCTGTTGGCAGGCCGAATCTCGCAAGATCAAGATTCGCTTTTAATTTTCTGACATCCTGAGAAAGACGGCGGTGAATCGCCGTTAAAAGAAGACCGGGCGGGAAAATCGGGAGTATCGGTATAAATACCGCGACAAGAGCCGTGATTACGGTCAGGTGGTAAGCGGGCCGTCCCAAATGCATGGCGGCAATGTAAATAAGGGATAGCACTCCGATTACAATCGAGGCAGGCGTCAGGCTGTTCCAGTATTCACTTCGCATTCTGGCTCCGCTTATTATTTCACGGGGAAAATCATTATCCGAACAATTATAGAAAATAACCATCAGAGGATTTTCTTTGGTTGATCCGAAATTCAATCTGTTGTTCTGCATTACTAATTGACCTGCGATAAAAACCTTCGCGCCTTCTGTGAGCGTTGATACCTGATTCCACCGGATCAATTCAGGCGCTTCAGGTTCTAACCCTTCATGTATCGGCAGCAGGTAACATCTGGATTTATTGAGAAGCACAGGGATGGTCAGGTCTTCGCCCTTTACCCAAAGTGTCCGCCCGTCCGTAATGGATTCGATTCCGCCGGAAAAACGGAACAACCCGTGAAGAGCGTCGCTGATATCGTTCGGCAGCTGGCGGTATTTTCTGTAATCAAGGAGGGTAATCTGCCTGAGCTTGTTAAACCGGTTTCTGAAATGCCCCCACTTGTAGCGGTTGTAAACCGCGCCCGTAATGGGAACAATTCCGTACCAGATAACTACTATTAAAATGATAACTAGAAAATAAATCTCTCTCGTGCTACTATCCTCCGTATTGAGGTTTTCATGCAAAAAGACAATTTAACAAATTTGGTTGTAGGCCCTGTTTCTACAAATTGCTGGATATATCCGATAGGGGACTCACAAGCCGCGATCATCGACCCGGGCGATGAAGCTGATAAAATTATTTTTACTCTGAAAAACCTCAATATTGCGCCTAAATACATTTTACTCACTCACGGCCATTTTGACCATATCTGCGGCGTGCCTGAATTGGCTCTTATGGGAAATCCGCAAATTGCTATCCACTGGCAGGACGCGGAAAATCTCGGCCCCGATTGTTACCCGCTGCATCAAAAGAGCGTAAAAGCCTGTTTCGGCGACGCCGCCTTTTTGGATGTTTACTGGCACGATATGCCGTCTGCCGATATTTTACTTGATGAAGGCAGCGTCATCGGCCCTTTCACCGTGCTTCACCTCCCCGGCCACACGCCGGGCAGCGTCGCTTTTTGGGACAAAGAGCAGAACATCCTTTTTACAGGCGACACCCTCTTTGCAAAGGGTTTCGGGCGAATCGACCTGCCCGGCGGAAACGCGGCTAATCTTTTCGCAAGTTTGAAACGGCTCTTTGATATGCCTCCTAATATCGTTGTCTGCCCGGGTCATGGGAAAACTACGACGATTGGGCAGGAGAAGAGGGTCTTGCCTGCTTTGTGATATTATTTCACACAGAGGCACAAAGGCACGGAGGAAGTTTCATACTTTGCCGTCAATAACTTTAGAAATCAATATTTCTTCGATATTTCTCCTTGTATCCAAAACAAATAAAATGTAGGCGATTTTATTATCCTTATGAATTTTATAATATACTTTCCATGGATTAGCAACAATTTCATATACATCAGAAATTCCGATATCCATTAATTCCTGACATCGTTTTGTTTTTATTTTTTCATTTTTAATAGTTTCTATTTTATTTATTATTTTAATATAAATATTGTTGGAAACTTTTTCTCCAAAATTGTCCATATAATATTCAAGAATTTCATTCAATGAAGTTACACCGTCAAGAGCCCACTCAATCTTCCGCATTATTTTTTCCTGTTTAATGTATTTTCAAATATTTTTTTTGCATTATCATGAGTTATAGTTTTTCCGTTTTGAATATCTTTTTCTGCGAAACTTAATAATTTTGCCAAATTTATCGCATTAATAATTTTTTGATAGCTATTTATATCAAGAATAACAACTTTTGCTTCTCCGTTCCGGGTTATAACAACCGGAGACTTGGTATCTTCAACATATTTTACAATTTCTGTGGTATGCGCTTTTACATAAGAAATAGGTTTTAAATCCTGAGCTAAATTAACCATAAAATCCTCCGAATATTGGATAGTATGAAAAGTATATATTATTTTTTTTATATAGTCAATATTTTGTACTGAATTTTGTACCTGAAATTTCGCTCCTTTGCGGCTTGTTATAATTACGGCGCACGGCAATTTCTAAATTATTTTTATAGATTTTACCACGAACCATCACGAACCAAAACGAACCTTTATTTCGATATCTTCTCTTTTTCCTCCATAATTATCTTACTTCGAAGAAAAATAATTAATGAAGAAGAAAAAAATACATCAAACAACAAGTTCGTGCATACTGTAGGTATGAGTTCGTGTTGTTCGTGGTTGGATTTCTTCTGCTATTTGCTTCTATACGGAAACCAAAGGGTTAATCCAATTTCAATACCAGCGGTGAAAGGCCAAATACTATTTCCTGGTACATCCAATGTACCAAAGGGGAATTTTAGAAATCCGTTTAATTCAAATGAGTTATAAGGATTATAACGGAACGAATAACCTGTCTGAGTACCAATACCTACCAAAAAATCACGTTCATAATGAAAACCATAATATACACTTACATCCATGAAGTCCAAAGATGCGCCTAAATTCCAAAGAACTGAATTTATGGTTTTCGTGGGAAGCCTGTGCTTAAAAAGCACACCTGCGCTGAAAGCGGTATTAAATAAATTATATTCTTCCATCATATAAAAACCTATATATTTAAATGATATAAAATAAGACGGACTAAAAAATTCATTAGGTTTGTATTTTTCGAATATTGTTATAGTTCCGCCAAGATTCATAATAAAACCTAGATACATACCGGTTAAACTAATTGCAAATACATTATACCCATTCAGATCAAATCTGTTTTCCGCTGACAGAGGATGATCATTTGTTATCCGATTTTCGCTTGTAGCCTGTCTATCGGTTGTAGTCCTGTTATCAGCAGCCGCAGTTGTCGTTGTGCTTCTCAAAAAAGACAATCTTGCAGGCGGGCCTGCTTTGTATTCAAGGACGATCACAGGGCCTGCCGCTTCTACAGCGCCTGCGGCTCCCGCGATGCTTCCTGCTGTGTTCAGAGCGCTTCCGACAGCGCCGCCGCCTGGAATCATGTTGGCAACTCTTCCGGCTGTTTTTCCGGCAGTGCCGGGCCAAATGTGAGTTTGTTTTAACGTAAGTATTGAGCCGTCATTGGTATCTTCCCGTTCGATAGTGCCGGCGGAAAATTTTTCTCCGTTTACTGTGGCTGTCCATTTATCATTGTCAAATTGGAATTTCAAATTATTTCCGGCTATGGGAATTGCCGGTAAGGCATTAAGGATTGTTTGCATTTGCATGGGTATACCGGGATTATTGGTACCGGTTATATCTGTTTGTCCTCTTTCATTTCCCGCTGAGGGAGATGCATTAATAATTTCCAATGAACCGTTTTCATATTTTATTGAAAGCACTCTGTCTATGGGAATGATGATCAAAGGTCCGTTTAAATTATCGCTTCGTTTGTATCTGATATCCGTGGGATGTATTTCCATGACTTTTGCCTCAATCATGTTTCCGTCACGCAGAACTATCAAATCCTGAGCATCGACAGAAAATACCCCGCCTAAAACCAAAAATACGGAAACTAAAATACAAAACCGCTTCATTATTTTTCTCCTTTCTGTGAAACACAGCCATAAATATCTCCAACCCGCTCCGGTATAACCTGAGTATCCTGTTCCGAATACTCAATAGCCTTTGTAATTGTCAACACTAAATCCTTGTTATTTTCTGAAAGATGATGAAAACCCTGCCATAATTTTGAAATTCCGGCTTCTTCAGTCATTGATAACTCCATAATGCCTATATATTGACCATAATAAGATTATATATTGATTATGTCAACTATTTAAAAGACAAAATATTTATAAAATGAGCAGTTTATGGTATTATTGTGGCGTATGGAAGAACCCATAAGCCAACGGATAAAGCAAATCCGTGAAACACTGGATTTATCACAGCGAAATTTTTCCATGAATTTATCGCTTTCTCATAGTTATATCGCAGGAGTTGAAAGCGGTGCGCTCAAAGTCAACGCCAGGATCATCAAACTGATTGTCTCTGAATTTGGTGTGAATGAAGCATGGCTGCGAAACGGAACAGGAGAAATGTTCAATCAAAGCTCTGATGAAAAATTTATCAAATTGGCCGGATTGTTTAAAGGGTTGTCTGCAAAAAATCAGGAACTTATTTATCAAATCATCGGGGTTCTTTTGAAAATGGAAGGTGAGGGAAAATGAATTAAATTATAACTCTGTGCCTTTGTGCCTCTGTGTGATTCATCTTCCTATTCCGTCTTCTCCAATCAGGGTATATATTGCGATTTTTTTTGCTGCCTTTCTGGGTATTATATTAACAATCAGAATTACTTAAAATCTTTTCGGGAAGTTATACAAAAAGAGGAAGTACCCTTAAGATGAGATTTAAAGCCACCCTGATTATCATTGCCATTGTTCTTGTGATTACTGCCGTTAACTTCGGTTCCAGCCTGATTTTAACACGCAATA
>Ga0209755_10006283_pt1 | contig 13219 bp, 16 predicted proteins | sample TergutCo191P1_FD_187301 | JGI IMG/M metagenome (GOLD analysis project Ga0209755, IMG submission 187301) | Cornitermes sp. P1 segment gut microbial communities from Petit-Saut dam, French Guiana - Co191P1 (SPAdes) (version 2) | ecosystem: Host-associated > Arthropoda: Insects > Digestive system... | reverse complement strand
AGAGCAGATTGAGGTCAGGAAATGCGTGCTATTATTCGGTGCAGAATCTCTTGTCTTCTAGGTTGCTATCCAAAAATTTAAAGATCAAGATATATAGAACTATAATCTTGCCTGTTGTTTTGTATGGCTGTGAAACTTGGTCGCTGACATTGCGGGAGGAAAGGAGGCTGAGGGTGTTTGAGAACAAGGTGTTGAGGAGAATATTTGGACCTAGGAGGGACGAGGTAACGGGGGACTGGAGGAGACTGCATAACGAGGAGCTAAATGATTTGTACTGCTCACCCAATATTGTGCGGGTGATAAAATCGAGAAGAATGAGATGGGCTGGGCATGTGGCGCGTATGGGTGAGGAGAGGGGGGTGTATAGGTTCTTGGTGGGGAAACCGGAGGGAAAGAGACCACTGGGGAGACCTAGGCGTAGATGGGTGGATAATATTAGGATGGATCTCCAGGAGGTGGGATGTGGGTATATGGACTGGATTGGGCTGGCCCAGGATAGAGACAGGTGGCGTGCGCTTGTGAGTGCGGTAATGAACCTTCGGGTTCCGTGAAATGCGGGGAATTTCTTGACTAGCTGCAAACCAGTTAGCTGCTCAAGAAGGACTCTGCACCATGGAGTAAGTAATTAAGTAATTTGAGATTTTAGTTTTATCACCTTTCTTGAACAAATGTTTAACTATTGCATATTTCAGGCGGTGTGGAAAAATTCCTGAAGATAGGGATTTGTTGCATATGTGAGCTAATGAAGGGGGAACATATTTTCATTAGTTCAGTAGATATTCCATCATATCCAGAGGAGTTTTTAGGTTTAAGAGATTTTATTATGTTTTCTATTTCCCTAGTTGACGTGGTTTTTAAATTAATATTTGGAAAAGGATTCTTAAAAGACTGCAATAAATAGTGAAGAGGAGTGATGTTTTCTGGGTTATGGCAACTAGGCTCATTTTGTTTAGAGTTAATACTTTTGGCTATGTTTAAGAAGTATTTATTGAAAGCATTTACTATCTCTTGGCAATCACTGATTGTGTTCCCATCAAGATATAAATTGTCAGTTCTCTCAGTATTATCAGTTTTGTTGGTTTCTAAGTTTACTGTATTCCAAATAGTTTAGTTCTTGTTGAAGGATTGTTTTATTTTATCAGCATAGTTTAGTTTTTTTCGCTTCCTTAATGACAGCAGATAATATTTTACACTATTTTTTATAGTAATTTATAAGATCTGGGTTATTAATGTTTCTGCTTGCAATAAAAAGCTCTCTTTTGTGTTTAAAAGATGTTAAAATTCCTAAAGTAATCCATTTTTTTAACATGAATTCTCTTTAGAGGTAAACTGGAATAAAAGATTTTCAAGTAGGAGTCGAAAAAATAGTTAAACATTTTATTAACGTTATCTGTAGAAAATTTAGTATTCCAAGATTCGCAGCTTAATTTGTTGCTGAAGTCATTTATTGAGTGTTCCTTCATCTTCCTAATTAACATACGCTTTTTTGGGGGCAGTCTGTGTTTAAAAGAACGTAATGTTATGGACTGAGCGTCGTGGTCTGAAAGCCCATTGATTATTGGACATGTAGTATAATTCCCCACTTTTGAAAAATGTCAATAAAAACAATGTCAATGGCCTTGGCGGGAAGGTTGTGGGTGCGAGTTGGGAAGTTAATTACACTTGTTAAATTAAGTGGTTTTAATGCACTGCCATTTCTGATGATTTTCAAACTATTTATGCTAAAACTGTGACACAAAAAGGTTCAATATATGCAAGCTTATGTACTTCACATTCTTGTAACAAAAATTTTTAAGCATTTGGGATCCCACAATGCATTGAAACATAAACACCTCTTGGATCTGTTTTCTTGGAGTGCCTGAAGATGACCTAATAAAGGTCGAAACATGTCGCCCTGACAAATAAGGTATTTTTATTGTATATAAAATAAAGTGCTGTGTTATTAACTGACGTGTTGTATTTATGTTTAGATATTTATTTAAATAAATTGTATATTCATATTTAGTGATATTTATTTAAATAAATTGTACATTCATATTTAGTAATATTAATTTAAATAAATTGTACTTTCGTTTTAGTGATATTTATTTAAATAAATTTTTAATTCGTATTTGGTGATATTAATTTAAATAAATTGTACATTCGTATTTAGTGTTATTTATTTAAATAAATTGAACCAATGTATTTAGTGATATTAATTTGAATAAATTGAATGAATATTTGTAAGGATATTTGTTTAAATAAAATGAACCACTGTATTTATCAATAATACTCTGTGATTATTTCAAACTTACACATCCCACTGTGTTGCAATATAAATGAGAAGTAAACCATCAGTTTATAAAGTTGTGTTTTGATGGTCTATCTGTTTTCTACTTATCACTCTGTGAAAGTTCTGTCATTGCAGTTTGATGTCACTCTTATTTTGTACTGCAGTAACACCTGCTTCTTTTCAAGCTGTTCGCAGAGATGCAAAAAGCGTCTGTTAACTTTGTCAGGTCTGTGTGTCTGTCTGGCCGCATTGAACAACCAACTCGGCTCCAACTTGACGGATTTTTATGAAATTTGGTTTTTGAGTATTTTTCTAAACATGTGTTCACAAAATTCAAGCTTCATTCAATTCTGAAGAGAAAAACGGGTACTTTACATGAGAACCTGTGAAGATTTTTGATCATATCTCACTCAGTTCTTCTGGGAATGAGAAATGTTTCAGACAAAATTGGTAGATAGAATGAAAACACACATCTTATGTTCAGTAACTTTTTTCCCCAAAACTTGTGCTGTTTATGAGATAATGTTAAAGAATATTGTGGAGCCGGACAGGCCACAGATGACAATATAATATGGCGCATGCGCATTTTGTGCTGGGTACCCAAGGCTACAGACAAAAGCTCAGAATATGTAATACTTATTGCTTTCCACTGCAACAATGGTTACGCGAACACGCCTCTATATTACGTCATACACACATTGCCTGTCTTGAGTTGAATTGTAATTCTGGCTGTGACAACTTGTTCGCCTGTTTGTGTTCATGACCGTTACCAGTGTTTCATTGTTCCATCACGGCACAGAAAAACTGTCTTCTGCCTCAGCTGTACTTGGCAACAGGTTTGGTTCTGTGAAGTTTAGTGCGCGTGCTGAAGTACTGTGCTGTGCAGAGCAATGGGCATTTGGATTGTTATGGTTTGTATCGTTTGCAGTGTTTCCATAAAGAAATGCTGTTGCCAGAAAATGTGTGAGAATAAAAAATGCTAAATAGTCGAACTGAAACGTGTTCCATCACATTTCAAATGCAGTCTACCAATACCTGTTGCTGAAGGTACGAAAACCCAATAGATTCGACCTGCTCTGGGGTCCACCCAGCCTCATATTCAATGGGTATCGAAAGAAAGGTGGGTGGCACAGTTCGGTGGTGGTAAAGTGTAAAGCGAACACTCACTGCCATCTACAGCCCCTAGGTTATGAATCTGTGGAGCTACATCTGATATGATGAGAGAGAAAAAAACCAACAAGTTGCAACAATTAGATGTTTATTATCTACTTCTGTCCCAACATGTTTTGGGCATCATTATGCCCATCTTCAGGAGAACAAAGACTGTGTTAGTGCATTTGGTGCACAGTTCTGTAACAAGCGGGAAACGTAGATATTAGCCATGATGTATCTTCTGTGGGGTAGTGTGCAGTAAACCTAGTTGGGACTTCGTGTGTGTGCAGGAATGTCGTGAGTAAAATGGGTGCGTCGTGGCGTTGGACTGGTATCTGCCTCGTACGTTTTTTATGTCTGATGTATCGGGAGCGGGTGTTTTGATGCATATGTTGTGCCTGTTTGATGGGAGGAGTGTGTGGCGCAGGTGTTATTAGGTGCTACTAGGGGTCGTGTGCCAGTGATGGGCAGGTTGGTAAAGGACTTGGTCTCCACCGAATATTTTCATTTTTGTCTCATAGTGAAATACTAATAATAACTCAATTAATTCTATATTTATTTATTTACTTATCTGGTGACCTAAAGGACATACTGGTCAGTCCCACTGTAAGGCTGTGGGTATCCGTGAGGCAGCACAGGGCCCTGCTGTTTGAGAGACCCCAAAATGGCTGGTTGGATTTGCGATTTTGACTGGGTGGGTCCCAGCGCCGGTCTGAACGGGCGGAAAAATCTCGTCCCCACTGGGACTCGATCCTGGAACTTCCAGCCCGCAGTCAGTCACTATACCGACTGAGCTACCCGGCCCACATCACGGAGTAAATATGATGGCAACAGCAGAGGAGATGGAGGTTGAACAAAGAGGAAAAGATAATATTTAATGAAAAACACTTCAGGTGAAAAACCAGCTAACTAACTCCGTCAAGCTCAGTACTTCTTTGGGAGCCAATAATTTCTCAACTTGTCAAGTTATTTCTCACACTTTTGGAAACCGAAGATTCCTCACCGTGTTCACAACAGCTCCTAAATCTCCCTTATATGGAGCCAAATTAAGGCAGTCCGTCCCACCCTTTTTGCTTTAACCCATGGGTGTCCTAACCTTTTATGGCCAAGAACCACACCCAATATTGTGGCCCGAGCTGGAGGCCGCAGGTGACAAAACACCACTAAGCGGCAGAGTCCAGTTTAAATGTGATGGCACGAGGTGCTGCACGGAGGGGAAGTGAAGTGGAAACTGGCGAATAGGGTGAGTAGCCAGTACCCTTCACACTACCTCTGAACATGGTGTATCCAGCATCACTACCGCTGATGTACACACCTCGGCTGCCAGTAGTCGACTGAACTGACGCCCTTTCGCCGATTTCAAACGCAATCTACATCTGACTGAACGCCTGAAATGTTGTGTCATTTTTATCGCATGTACATAATTTACAGTCGATCCCAGTGGCCGCGCTGTATAACGCGTGGGTCAGAATACACGTTGCTACGAGATTAGACGGTTAGTTAATTCGTAAATTGGTTATTTATGTAATCAACAACTACTGCCTTCTGTGTTTGCTCTTCTCATATTCGTTTGGTCGGAATTACACGAGCAAAATCCTCATTCAGAATGTTGGACCTTCAGCGCAGTAACTGTACGTGGCACCAGCCGTTGTGTCGAGTGATCCTACAGTTTGTCAGATGGCGGCCGGGCTCTGGGGGCAATGAAACCGTGATTTAACAGCGACAGCAGCGCCTCTGCTGGTAACAACTGGAGAAATAGTCACCGCCATGCAACGTGCTCCACTGGAACCCCAAAGTTTATTATTGCATTTACACAAGCCTGCCATCTGTTCCTATCCTGAGCCAGATTAATCCAACCTATGCATACCCATTCCACTTCTTGCAGTTCCATTTCCATATTATCGCCCCATCTACGCTCATGTCTTTCAAATGGCATATTTCACTAAGGCTTCCCCACCAAAACCCTGTATGAACCTCTCCTGGCCCCATTCGTGCCACATGCCCCGCCCATCTCATTCTTCTTGATATGATCACACAAAAGTATTTGTGGGAGGGGGGTGTACAGTTAAAATTACTCTAATCTAATATATGTGCGACTTATGTAGGAACGATGCCTTTACCCCGCAGGAAATATTCCTGGTACTCATTACTGTTAGAGGCTGAGTCAACCCCAGGTTCATAGTGCAACCGGAAGGATTACATCAATGAAAAATTCCAATGACACCATCGGGAATCGAACCCGCGACCTTCCGTCTTGTAGCAAAGCGCATGATCCTTTCGCATTGGGACTGAAATTACAGGTTCGGTGCCTCATGTTTTGGCCACTCATTTAACAGAAGAAACTACCCCACTATCAGCATACCACACTAATGCCAACCCATACACTCGTCTAGTACTGATGACTCTCATGTCTCTTTCTTTCTTCATAACATGCCACTCAACATATATTTAACTATACACATAAATATAATTTCGACCATATTGTCTCGCAAGCCCATGGACAGTCAAGTTATTATATTTGAAATAAATGCCTCCTCGAGGATTGCCATAAGGAAGAAAATTCGGCAGCAACTGTGGCTGCAGCTACTTCTTCCTGTTTCAAAAGAATACTGTAAAACGTTCTGTTCAACGTCACGCATTTGCCCAGTCACCGCCAGCCGGCGCCCCAACGATAAATATCCAGTTAACACTTCGCACCACTCCCGATTTGTGTACAAATGTTTCACTGCAGTGTTATTTGGCATCGACAGTAATTCCTACACAGTCAACACGCAGTCACATGTGTATATACACACACACATTGTTTACAATACAGAGATGCTGGTATGGCAAAAGAAATTTTAAAAAATTAGGACTATGGCACACCATTATGGGGGACGGCATCCCAGTCAAACATCGAGATACTACAAAGACTGCAGAACAAAATTCTCAGACTGGCGACCAACGCACCACGGTACGTGCCCAACCAGGTACTCCACACTGACCTCCAGAGGCCAACCATAAGGGAGGAAATCACACGGTTCAGCTCCAACTATAAAGCCAAAATCGCGGTGCACCCAAATAAACTTACGACCTCCCTCTTCTAGAAGCAAGGCCCAGGCAGACTATGCCGTCACTCACCTATTGATCTGCCCATTAGATTCATAACTTAAATGTTCCTGATAACCGAGGGTATTCACTGCAATACTCCTCAACATGTCACTGTCAAAGTATTGTAAAGGGAAAACCATATGTTTATAAAACGTGTACACTTAGAAGCTAAATAAAACATTATACAATATAAATTACAAAGAGACAAATTTCTCCACTGAGTAAAAAGCATTAAATAAAAAAAGCGATTTCAATTCATTCTTAAAGGCCTTATAATTATCCATTTATTTTATGTAACCAGGCATCTTATTATACAATTTAGTTCTCATTTTTATTAAACTCTGTTTGTATAGGTCAGTTTTATGTGATTGCATATTCCTTCATATAGTACAGTCATGAACACTAGAGCTTAGCTCCAGAGACACCAAGTATTTTTCTTATAAAACATGTCACTTCCAATATATATATATATATATAGATAGGGAGGGAGAGACAGAGAGAAGCCAATGTGAGGATTTTAAATTCTTTAAATAAGTGCTTGCAAGAAATTCTTGAATTAACTCCAATCATTGATCTTATCACTCATTTTTATATTCTAAATATTTTTTAAATTGAATTATCCTCCCCCCCCCAGAATAGTATTCCAAACTGAAAAAGTGATTGGAACTTTGAAAAATAAATATTACATAGCATATGTGGACTCATAATCTCCTTTGGAGACATGATCATAAAGCATACCTCGCTCAGTTTATTTGCTAGTGACTGTACATGAGTGTTCCACTTTAATGTCTCCTTAATACAGACTCCCAGGAACTTAGTCTCAGCTGTACAGATTAGATTCCTTTTATTGAAACTAATTTGAGGTTTCACTGGACACTTTTTTTTTTGTCTACAATGAAATGACATGACCACTGTTTTTCCTACATTTATTATAAGATCATTCCTTGGAAACCGCTATTCTAACTCTATAGTTACCTAATCAACTTTGCTGTGAAGAGCACCTACATAAATGTCAGTGATTAGCACATAAATATCATTGGCAAATATAACAAAATTTGTTCCATGACTGTTAAAAGGATGATCATTTATGCATAATAAAAACAACAATGGACCAAGTAATGATCCCTGCAGAACGCCATGTCTTATTTTTGTATAAGACGACCTCTACATGTTTGCTCTAATATTTCTAGCATCACAATGATTTATGTCTATAAATTGCCGTTGGTGTGCTAAATAAGACTGAAACTATGAGTTCATACTGCCCAGTATTCCACAAGAGTACAGTTCCTCCAATAATATCTTATGATTCCATATATTGTACGCTTTGGTTAGATCAAACAGTATTCCAATTGTATGGTGTCCATTGTCCAGAGTCTCTTGTATACTTTCCATAAATTACTGAATTGCTGTATCAATACATTTCCTTTTCCTAAAACCATTCTGAGCTTCTGTCAATATCCTATAATTAGATTAAAAAATGTATCCATCTACTAAACATCAACCTTTCCTATAATTTTGAAAAAACAGGTAATACTGATATTGGTCTACATTTCTGAATATCATACATAGCTCCCTTCTTAGGCCCCCCACACATGTTCAGTTTTACCTTCAGTTTTAACTGCAAAGTTAATAACTGCGCAGTTAGATCGAGTGTGTGTTGGAAAATCCGTAGCTTTGTGCAGTTAAAATTTCTGGACTGTGTAACTTTGGGAACGGCAGAAGATATAACTACGCAGTTCACGTCGGACTGCAGTGTATGTTCTTTCCTCAAGGCCAAAGTTCAGTTGGTTCATAGTTTTAATGCTGTCAACATCATGTAGCATGGCTACTTAGTTGAAGGATTTTTTTTCTCAAGTTTATTAAAGTCTTCCGACAAGAAGAATGCGTATGGAAAGTAAAATCGAGAGATTATTATAACACATCAAAGAAAGATGCAAGTTACCATTGATAATAAAGTAAGGTAAGTAGATTCATTCATCCTAAAAAAATTATGCCAGTCCTTCGGATGAAATCTTAATTCTTTCAAGAGATTAACACGAGAAAAAAACTTGTCATTTTAATAACCACTTCTTGGTCCACTGCCTACTTTTCCTCGCATTTCATCTATATTTCCTGTCTAAAACCACTGCGATAGCTGCATAGCACAACAGTTCTGAGAGCTAACATCATGGAGATGTTTTGCACCCATCTAAATTACAAAATGAACTGATCTATTTCCTTCAGTTTTGACTGCGCGTGTGTGGTAAAACCTCTAGCAGGCGAAACTGAGCAAACCTTGGCACAGTTTGGCCTGCACAATTAAAACTGAAGGTAAAACTGTACGTGTGTGGGGGGGCCTTATAGAGAGGCTTCACTTTTGCTGTTTTCCAATCATTAGGGAAAATAACAGAATTCAAAGATAAATTATACACATGTGTTAGTGGTTTTGAACAACTGTAACGGTGCTTAACAATACATTCAGGTACGTCATCATATCAGCAGAACGTTTGCCTACTAAGCCCTTAGTGAGACTTTTCACCTCTCCTTCAGTTACTCAATGAATAAAAATGCTACTTGGAAAGTGACTTACCTTATGTTGTGAATTATTATAGTTTCCTATGTTATTCTTTTGCTTTACATTCTCTTCTACATTACTTTTAAAGTGTGAATTTAGTTTTTCGGCTACCTCAGTACGGTTGGTAACAATAATTTTTCCTGTCTCCAATTCTAACTTAAGATCATTTAATGAAACCTTACGAATTGCTCTATTTATAAAATGCCATTATTGTCTGTTGCGTCTAGGAAATGCCAATCACTGTCTCTTTAAATTTATGTGAGGATTCCAAACATAAAATTCAGTGAAAATCTGGGCAGACAGAAACATGATGAAGCCAATCGTCATATCTCACAGTCTTTTCTTAATGAGCCTAATAGCACATGCACACAATGATGCATTGAACCATACCTAATAAAATATATCTGCTAATTTTTCTTGTCTATTCCTCATACAATTAGTACTGTACAGATGAGAAAGCAACTGTCGTTTTAAGGGTGTTATTTAATGACACTATCAATTGCTAAGAGTATTTAGCATCAGTGATGGAGGAATGAAGGAATGTGAAGCAGATGTTATAATGCTGACAGGATAAAACTGATGTGGTGATAAGTGGGTCCCTGTCACCATGGCATGGCACGTCCTTCCTCGGGTTGTGGATAGAGGAATGGCCTTCAATATGAAAGGTAGCTGCGAATATATTGAATAAGCAGCCGTGGTCAGCCAAGAAAGGGTGGTCCTCCAGCATGGGAGTTGGGTGAGGTGCTAACACATCTTCACCATTAAAACGTATCCTGTTACGAACCGTTTATAAAGAAAGCCTCTGGCCTGGACTGATAATCTGGTACAACCTAAGCAATGGAAAAGGGACATGAGAGTTTGTACTTGAAATATTATGAGCCTGTATAGGGCAGGTTCACCTACAGCAGCAGCCAGGGAATTGGAAAGATATAATTTAGATTTAGTGGGTGTGCAGGAGGTTAGGTGGGAAAAAGGGGGCACAGCAAGTGCAGGAGATTATAATTTTTTTCTATGGAAAAGGAAATGAAAATCAGCAATTGGCAACAGGATTTTTATACAGTCGACTTCTAACAGTGCTCTGATACGGACGTGCTTGAATACTTAGCTGCAACCGTTAGCAGAGTCCCCTAACCCGAGCTAGCAGTTACACAGCGACCTGACATAGTACGGCAACCAAGCTGGTCTTTATTTTCTTCTTTTTTCCAGTGACTCCTACAATTCGATTGCTCAGTGACAGCGACAATCTACATAGTGAAGACATAACACCACGCTTCCTACACTCAGTGATAAACATAGTGTCTATAATGTCTCTCAACAATGCCTTCGTCGCATGGCGCTGATCCTTCATATGGAAACGTCCATCAGCAATTTGACGCGTCAAAACCAAATCATCCTACCGCACCACACGCCTCAATCTACGTGCAACAATCGCTAACCAACTCTCCACAGCATCATAAGGTACGCCCGGCACAATCTGCTGAACTACAACTCCCCTGCCCCATTCAACCAACACCCCACAGTTATCTATCAGCCTCCCAACAACAATCGTATCAATCCAACTTCCCTCCCCTTCCTTCCTCACAACCACCACTGCGACCAGTCCATCCGCTGTCCATGCAAACCGAAGAAAGCCACGTGCTTGAAGAACACCCTGACTCTGACCACATCAAACCCACCCATGGATGGCAACTCATCAACGTGCCCAAAAAACGAAAACGTGAACCAGGCCAACCTAGTCACGCATCACCCAAGCAACACTGTATCCAGATCAACAATAGATTCCAAACCCTTAACCAACAACATGAAGACAATGATACTGTCCCAACTCAACCACCTACCCCGCACCCCACAAAACCTCCCCTATATTCATATATGGAGTGGTGGACTACAAACAAATGGTCGATAATCTATCCAAGGCCATAGAAGACGAAACCTACCAGTGTAAAATTCCAAGTAATTATAAGGTCAAAGTAACCACGCAACATCCAGACACCTACAGGACACTCATCCGTCACCTCCACAGTGAACACACAATTCATCATACCTACCAAATGAAACACGATACAGCATACAGGGTTGTTATCCAGGATCTTCATTATTCAATCCCGATTACTGACATCAAAGATGAACTGCAAAAACTGGGTCACCCGGTACATAACATCATCAACATCAGACACAGGGTACATAAATATCCTCTGTCTATGTTCTACGTTGATCTAGAACCCATGAGCAACAACAAAGTGATTTACGATCTTCAGTTCATACACAATATGAAAATAACCGTGGAACCCCCTCACGAAAGAAATACCATTCTCCAATGCACACGTTGCCAATTGTATGGCCACTCCAAATCATACTGCACCCGGCCTTACAAATGTGTCAAATGCGGAGGTAACCACATGACATCCGAATGTCGTAAAACCAAGAACACCCCACCCAAATGCGCCCTGTGCTCAGGTGAACACACTGCAAACTATAAGGGCTGTGCTGTATACAAAGAGTTACAACAAGCACGCGGCAAACCAACAACCAAACCCCCATTACCTGCCACCCAAAATACAAACCCTCCGCTCCCCCCTCAGTGCCCACCCTTGCAACCCGTGACTGACAGCGCTTCATATTCACAAGCCCTACGCGGCAACAAGGAGACCAACTCCCCTGATGATCTCGGTACTCACCTAACTATTCTCCTCCAAGAATTCAAAACCATGTTCTCACAACTAATTCACCAAAACAGTCTAATCCTCAACATGCTCACAATGTCATAAATATCCCATCCCGTTGAGGCCACTAACTCACTTCGAATCGCCACGTGGAACGCAAATGGACTTTTTAACCACAAACCCGAACTTGTCCATTTTCTCCACGACACCAATACCGACATCATGCTTATCTCTGAAACCCACTTTACCAACAAAACGGTCTTCAAAATCCCACTTTGCCAACAAAACGGTCTTCAAAATCCCAAACTACTTAGGCTACCATTGCAACCACCCAGATGGCTCTGCCCACGGAGGTGCAGCTGTCATCATTCGTGCTGCTCTGCGCCACTACAAAGCTCCGCCCTACAGAACTGACAAAATTCAGGCTAATGTCCTCAACATCCACACCCAACCATGGTCCTTCAACGTCGCCGCCTTGTACAGTCCACGTCTTCATAGTATTCGAAATGACGATTACAACAATTTCCTACATCACCTAGATACCAAATTCATAGCTGGTGGCAACTGGAATGACAAGCACACCAACTGGGGATCCCGTCTAACTACCCTGAAAGGCAGAAACCTCCTCCAATCCATCACCAACTTTAACTGCACATACTTGTCCACAGCTGAACCCACCTACTGGCCCACCGATCCAAACAAAGTACCAGACCTACTCGATTTCCTCGTTATTAAAGGCTTTTCCAAAAACTATCTACAGCTTACCCCAAACTGGGATCTACCCTCCGACCACACCCCTATCATCGCAACGTTAAGCACCCACGTCTTTCGCAAGCCTCCTGCGCCCAGACTGTCATCACATACTACCAACAGGAACTTCTTTCGAACACACAGTCAACAAGCTACGCCTCGACATGCCACTTCAAACCCCGGATGATATCGACAAAGTTGTCAACGCACTCACGTCTGATCCAGGAGACGGCATGGGTATCCACACCTTCACCGCTCCACGGCTCCCCATCGGTAAGTCCCACCCCCCTATACATCAGAGCGTTGGTGACTGAAAAACAGCGAGCCCGAAACAGATGGCAATACAGCTGCAACCCTATTGACAAGACAGTATACAATACACTCACACGAAGTCTAAGAACTGCTCTACAGTCAATCCGGAACGCAATCTTTGAATCATACATCACTAATCTATTGGCGGACGACCACTCCATCTGGAAGGCCACCAAATCATTCTGAAGACCGTCCACACACATCCCCCCAATCCTACGCAACGATAGAACCTGGTGCATAGCGGACGACGATAAAGCTGCATCCTTTGCCTCCTACCCATCACAAGTCTTTACTGCCCCGAAAGCCCATCCCACTTCCACCCTAGATGACCAGATCCAAACTTACCTGGACAGTGCTTGTCCAATGTCCCTGCCTATCTATCCATTCTCCCATACGGAAATACTGGCCGAAATCTCCAGGATCTCA
>Ga0209755_10006282_pt1 | contig 13220 bp, 11 predicted proteins | sample TergutCo191P1_FD_187301 | JGI IMG/M metagenome (GOLD analysis project Ga0209755, IMG submission 187301) | Cornitermes sp. P1 segment gut microbial communities from Petit-Saut dam, French Guiana - Co191P1 (SPAdes) (version 2) | ecosystem: Host-associated > Arthropoda: Insects > Digestive system... | reverse complement strand
CCCCGTTGCCCAGAATCGTGCCTTCAACCCTGTCAGCACCGGCAAGCAGTCCCATCTCGGCGGCGGCGACTGCGGTGCCACGGTCATTGTGTGGGTGCAACGAGATAATCACGTTTTCACGGTAATTCAGGTGCTGGTTCATGTAGGCAACCTGCTGGGCATAAACGTGGGGCATGGAAGCTTCGACCGTGGCCGGCAGGTTAATAATCACCTGGCGTTCGGCGCACGGTTTCCAGACATCAATCACCGCATTGCATATCCTAAGGGCGAACTCCGGCTCTGTGCCCGTGAAGCTTTCCGGCGAGTACTCGAAGGCAAACTTCGTTTCCGGCATTTCGCAGGCGAGTTTGTCGAACAGCCTGGCCCCTTCCTCGGCGATGGCGATAATCTCGTCCTCCGACAGCTTGAAAACCTGCTGGCGCTGGGCCTGCGAGGTGGAGTTGTACAGGTGCACGATGGCCCTAGGCGCACCTTTGATGGCGGCGAAGGTTTTTTCTATTATGTGCGATCTCGACTGGGTAAGCACCTGGATGGTTACGTCGTCCGGGATAAGGTTCCCGTCGATGAGGGTTCGCATGAACGCATATTCGGTTTCGGATGCGGCGGGAAAGCCCACCTCAATCTCGTTAAAGCCGATACCCAGCAGGAATTTGTAGTAGGCAAGCTTCTCGTCCAGGCTCATGGGGGTAATAAGCGCCTGGTTGCCGTCCCGAAGATCGACGCTGCACCAGATAGGTGCCTTGGTAAGCCGATCCTGCCTTACCCAGTCGGTGTGTTCCTCCGGCGGCATGTAGTACAAGGGGCGGTATTTTTCGACATGTTTCACGTTTGGCCTCCTGCTTGACTAAGCACCTGAAATCTAGCACGAATAGGCAGGCATCATCAAGTGCGTCGGGATAATGCTTACGCACGTAAGCAAATGTCAGCCGTCTGCAGGTTCGGCGGAAGCCTGCTCTATCCTGTCGGCTTCGGCATGGTCCCTGTCCGCAAAATCCTTCTTCCCCTGCATTCTGTATACGTCCCCGCGAATGCGAAAAGCGTCGGCATCGGTTGGATCAAGCCTTATAGCCTCGGTATAGTCCGCAATTGCAAGAGCATATTTGCCCTTGCCTTGATATGCATTTCCCCGCCACTTAAAAGTGGCCTCATTCGCCGGGTCAAGTTTAAGAGCCTTTTTAAAATCCTTTATGCCTAAGCTGTATTGCCCTTGCTCTGTATAAACAATCCCTCGCTCCAGATAAATAAAAGCATCAGTTATGCCCAGCTTGATGGCTTTTGTGAAGTCTTTTATTGCTAATTTGTATTGATTTTGATTATAGTAGTAAGCAACCCCACGCTTGTAATAAACGGAAGCATTTTTTGGGTCAAGCCTTAGCGCTTCGCTGTAGTCCGTAATTGCCAGATCGTATTTTTCTTGGTACCGGTAAACGTCTCCGCGTTCATGGTACACTTGTGCGCTTCCCTTGCCATGCTTAATAGTCTTTTCATATTCCGCAACGGCAAAATCATACTGGCCCCTTATGCCGTAGGCATATCCAAGGCTGTAGCTAGTGCTTATAGCCCGTTCTTCGAACCAAGCAAAAATCTTTTCCCAATGGGGATTGCTCTCGAGAACTAAATCATACGCAGTCGTGAAGCCGTCTACAGTTGCATGAAGGTCCGCACCGTTTTCCTCAAACCAATCAAAAACGGATATTGAACAGTTTAATACAGCGGCACGATGAAACGGCGTAAAATCATATTGGTCGCGGTCATCTATTTCATTGCACCCATGCTTTTTAAGCAAATCCAAAGGCTCAGGTCGAGACACGATTCTTGCCGCCACATGCAATAATGAAAGCCCTGTGGTACTTTTTATTATTCCCAGGTTAAATTTAGGAGCCGACAATATTTTTTCCAGCACTTTTATGTTTGGATTTGCCAGCGCATTAAAAGCAGGAAAATGAGGCGATCTTGAAAACAAAGCATCTAGCTCTTCGTCAATTTCCTCGTCTTCCTGTATATCACGCAAAAATTTTCTGGCACCTAATAAATTTACATGTGTGAGATTTTCTTCATCAAGTCCTAATCCTTCGTCAATCAAAGAGATGTCAAGTGTTTCTTTGATATTTACATAATATAATTCGTTTACATCACAGTGCAAATCATCTATGAAATATTCACAAATACTAGGGTTAGTGTTTACTTCCAACATCATAAAATATGGCGTAACACCCTTATGGAATAAATCACTTTCCAGATGTTCATTGGGATCAAAATATTTCGTGAATATAAGTTTTTTTACTACTTCAAGACTGGTATTAAACAAAACAGCGTGACATAGCGCATTACGTCCGTGTGCGTCCTTTCTGATGATTGCTTCCTTATCCAAGTTTTTCAAGAACCATTCTGTAATTGCATAATGAGGGTTGTTAGCCACCGCCCACAAAAAAGGGCTTTCTCCGTCTTCTTCGTCCTGCATATCAATGTTGCCTTCAAGATGCCCCTCTTCAAAATGTTTTTTTAGCAATTCCAAGTTTCCCACTTTCGAAGAATATTCAGCTGCAGTAAACAAATGCTGGTACATTGAAAAATCATCCTTATCCAATGCATTTAAGATTGGCTCAACATCCTTGCTGCTTCGGTCATAGCGCAAGGCAATAAACAATTTCCAGCTATTGTCTGTCATTATCTGTTCGCGCAAAGACTTTCCTTCTTCATGGTCAAGCTCGCCAGCAAATTCTGGTTCAAATGCAAAAACCAGAAAACAGTGAGACTTTATGGCATATTTTGATTCGCCAGCTTCTTCTATCCTGTAAATAAAATAGTAATCCAATAGCAGGTCAAGAGTTTCTTTTATGCTATCATCGTCCGCAAGTTCGTTTTCTACTATAAAACGATTTTCAAACAAACAGTCGGACAATTCCTCCTTGCTTTTCGGCATATCCGGCATAACACAATCCAGCATTCCAAAAAGAACAGCCTGCGCCTTTTTGGGCAGGTCTCTAAAATTAGATTCATAAATATTTACAATATTCCCTTTGAAACTTTTATCCTTGGTGTTCTCCAGCAAGTGCAGTGCTTCGCGGGCAGTGTTTCTGCTCAACATTTTAAGAGCGGGGCCGATGAGGCCCGGGGTAGAAGCTAAGCGGTTGACGATTTCCGTTAAAAATAAATTATATTCAGTGGCTTCCTCCGTTTGCATTTTGTCCAATTTGTCCAGAAAGCCACCACTTTCGGCAAGATTGCGTATCATGAGGTTAACATATTCTTTTTCCAGTTTAGGCAATGATATTGTTTCTATCTTGTTCGGCAAAATCACATTGTCGAACAAACTTCTGTTGGTAATTATAAGGGAAGGTTTGTTTTTATAAATCGGTTTAAAGAATTCGCTGATTTTACTCAAGAACGAATTTAAATGGGTAATATCCATTTCCAGATTGTCAAAAACAATAAGGTATTGTTTTTCTGAAAAAACTCGCTCAAGAGCATTCATATCGCCTGGCGTAATATTCAGTTGCCTGTAAATATCGGCTTCGCTTCTTTCCCATATTTTATCTAGCTCGTGGTCAGCATCATCTCTAACGCTTATCCACAAAGGCGCATATATTCTTCCCGCTTGCATCATATCGCGAATCAAGGCTTCTGCCATTACGCTTTTGCCGCTTGCCCCTTCGCCGTGGATAAAAAAACCTGTCCAGCCTTTGGAAAATGCCCTTTGTTTGTTTTCCTCGTAACTTGGCGTGGCAATGTAGTTTAAGCATCGCTGTCCACCGTTTACGCCGTTCAGAAGGCGCTGTTGGGTTTCGTCGAGATTCGATATTTCCATGTTCGACGTATACGGCTCAAAGACCTCTTTGGTTATGTCAAAGATGGAATTGCTGCCTGTAAAATGCTTTACAACAATGTTTTCGTTTTCGGCTTCTGGAATCTGCGTGTCGTCACTTACATACACAAAGAGATGCTTGCCTTTCCCTGCGTTTTCATTGGCATACTCCTCAAATGCCTTATACTTCTGGGAAATATGGCCAACTCCCGTAAGGCGCATCTCGCCATTTGCATCGCAATCCAGATCGCCTGTAATTGTTACCGAAGCAAAATATTCCCGTAGCTTACGTCGTTGTATATGACACGCTGCGACCAGAAAAAGCCCAAGAAAAATAGATTTTGTCGAGGATGTTGCCTTCTTAAAATAAGAACGAGAATCGTTTCTGTCCCATCCTTGAAATTGCCCTCTAATATTTTTTTTGTAGTGCCGACATTCAAAATATTCCTGGAGATTATCCAGTTTATTTTGTATAACCGTGTCCGTACCGCCTGTACCGGACATGGTTATTATCGTCCATATTGGCAGCGAAGAATTCTCGGAAAAAAGCACCTTGTAAAGCGAAAACCCATTCTTTTCGGGGTTTTCGCCAAAGGGAACAAACAACGGAAGATCAGTCATGCGCAAGTACCTCAATGTCCGTTATAGTAATGCCGCCTCCGTAGCGTATGCCTCTTTGAGGTTCGGAGGAAATTATCAGCACCTTTTTTCTGGCGCTGTTATGCTCGATTGTCAGTTTTGCTATATGCTCAATTCTGTCGATGCTGGTGGTGTAACGAACCTGGAGAAAAAACGGCAATCCGGGGCTGTATTCCTTAAACTCAAAGGCAAAGTACACTTCGCCAGCATCGTCCTTGTTGTTTGCCGAAATCCGCAGTTTGCCGCAAATGCCTTCTTCCGCAATGTTCCCGCTCCATATCTCTTCCATTTCTTCGCCGGCACTGCTTGCCGCCAAAACATCTACACCTATGTTTATGCGCCGTTTAGGCACAATGGAGAAAACGCTGCCTGTTTCCTGTTTTGGCGTTTCTTCCTGCAATTCCTTCCGCAAGGCCAGTTCGCACCGAATAATACCGCAGAGGTTCCAGGACATGGCAAAGAAGGACGGGTTGTAGACAAAGGCCGCCAGCAGGAACAGCTTGTTCTTTTCAAAAGAGAAGTCGTCAAGCGACGTGTCAAGGTTGTACCTGTTGCAAAAGCTTTCGCTGATGGCTGCCTCGTGCTTTCCAGCCAGAAGACGGAAAAGCGCAAGGCAGAGTTTTCCGTCCCTTTCTTCCTTGAGGTCGAAAATACGTTCCGCCCGCTGCAAGTCATCCATGTGCACGTCCGCAAAATCGCTAAGAGCGAGCAGGGAAACGCGGTGCTTGAGCAGAAGCTCATCGATAAAGTCTAAAGTCGAACTAGATTCCAGTTCCATTCTGTACCTCCTTCGAACATGCATCTTCGTGCTTTTTCTTGCACTTATCCAACGCTCTCCTTATTTTGTTGGAGAAAAGATGATGGGGAACATTTGATCTGTCCCCTTTGTATTTGTTGAACAGAACGGTGTTCGCATCATCTTCCTTTGATTCATACAAAAACAGTTCGTCCACCACTATTGCCCAATTTTTATCGTCGAAGATAAAATTCAGGAAGCCCCTTTCCTCTTCCGCATTGAACACCTCGGAAAGCGAATTTTTCATGAATTTGTTCCAGTAAATTTTAAGCTGTATCACATCGAAAGTGGCTTCCAGGTCATTGTGGGCATAGTCGCCTTCGGTTTTATTTATCTCGATGTTGCTTGAAGTGATTTCATTGGAGGATCCAACGTCCCTTTCCAAATCGTAACTTTTGTCGTTTTTTATAGCCGTTTCGAGTCTGTCACAGACTTTTTTTATCTGCCCGAGTTGTCCGCTAATCTGCCCTGCCAAACCTATGAAATCTGCCGGGATATGGGAATTGCCGTTCTTGGGTGTTCCCTCGATTATATAGTTGATCATTTTCATAACGCCTTTAGTAAAATGGAAACGCAGATCATAAAAACGAACATCCTTATAATCAGAGGCTTCTTTTCCCTGTATGTTTTTCAGCCTCTTAAGGTTCAGAACAAACAATTCGTGCATTGCGTCCCAGGCCAGTTTAATGTCTACCGCTAACTGGTCTGCCGGAAATGTCGTATCCGCATGTTTTGTGTCTATTTTGTCACAAATTTTGCAAAAAATTTCCATGAAATTGACGTAGTATTTATCTTTCCCAAGACCCCAGTAGTTGCTCGACGTGTCCGCATTCTCTATTTTGCCCTTCAATTCATCTTTCCACTGGGTACACATCTCTCTAATCAAAAATTCCCTTCCCAAACGAATAAGGGTATACTGCTTGCGGGCATAGTAACCAAAAGCCTTGTAGATTGAAGACACGGAATGTTCGCAGGGAAAGATTTCCTTTGCTTTCTTTGTGTTCACAAGGTCGTCAATAAAATAGGATTTTTTTTCGAAAATTTCATTTTCAAAAAAATCGACCACGTTGGAGTCACAGCCTTTTAGCCTTATTTTCTCCCGTACAACGGAATTAAAGCCTTGAATATATTCTTCATTGATTATTTCCATGTAAGCCTTTATTACGCTACAGACACCATTTTGGGCGTTTAGCTTATCGAAAATTTGTTCTTTCAACAATGCGTCTTTTGGGAAAAGGGCATCAAATTTTTTGCCTATGAACATTTCCCGAACAAGGAGTTTCTTGTTTTCGTAATCTGTGATTTTTATTTTCTTGATAAGGTTGTATATTCTTGACTCTTTGTCCAATTCGCCACTATGAGACGGTGGAAAGAAAGTTATATTGGGAAACAATGCTCTCAATGTCTTGTTGAATTTGTCGTAATCTATGCCCACAAAATCTGTCATTTTTGGCCTCCTTCAACCTCTTTTCGTACAATATAAAAAACAGATGGGTTTTGTCAAGCAAAACCTGTGGCACCACCACCCGAAAATGGTGCCTTGCGGTGCGCCTTTGGGCTGTCCAAAGGCGCACCGCTTTTCAAGTAGGTCAGTTGTAATAGACAACCTGAACCCAAAGGTTCAGCAATGTTATGCCCCTGGCAGTCACACAGCCCACCGGTCCAGCCGCAAAGACTATTTTCGATAATGCGGCTATCTTTGCCATAATTTTTTCCTCGGCTGTTATTGCTACGATTGTTTTTGCCGCAGTCGCTTTCGTAGCTACTACCGTTGATGCTGTCCTTGTTGCGGTCAAAATTGTGCCTCCAGTTGCCGTTTCAAGCTTGCAAATCATATCTTCATCTATTTCCTCCGCACTAATGTACAGAGTTGGCGTACCTCTGGAAAAGTCGGCCCTAATTCTGCCGCTTCTGAGCCACCTGCGGTCGACCCTAACCTTAAGGTAAAAATACTCCGCTTCCTCAATCGTGCTGTTCCGTAGCTCCACATCAAACCTATACCCTTCTTTTGCCCTGATACACTCGATCTTGTGGCGGACGGTTTCGTTTCCGCACTGGTAGGTCACGACGATCTCCGTTATCTCCCCGACCAAGTTTCCCACAAAGAAGCTGGGCCCCGTTTCCTGGGCACCTGCCGCCGCCGCAATCCCTGCCATCATCGCAAACCCGACGGCCAAACCCGTCATCATGTTCCTTGCTCTCATGCTCCTACCTTCCTTTGCCATGTTTCAGGCGCTTTCTTTTGTTCTGCCAAGCCATACGGCATGCATGTACACCCTAACTAAATGCAGATTTGAACCGAGAACCGGCGACGACACATAAAAAATCGCCGCCGGCATCGACTAGAAAATGCCGTACACCACTTGCTGCACGTCCAGAACCCTGGAAATAACATTGGTGTTGCCATTGGTGCTGCCTGCCCGAGAAGCAATTTCCCGGGCAGGCCCTTAAAACTTTTTTAGATGTAATTAACCCTAGATTGCGGAAATGAAAGGCTTCACGCACAGGATTTCAATCCCTTCCGCAAGGGTCGCCTCCGGAAACAGGACAGGGCTTTTGACCATAGGGTTGGTAATGTCCCTGCCTGCCAGCAGATACCGGAACCTTTGTCCGGCTATTCGGGTCTCCAGGAAAACGGGGGCGACCTCATCCGGATTGTCGAACAAGAAGCGGAACAAAAGGCGATTTCCTTCTATATTTCCGTCCACGAACAAGTGACCGGAAACGTCGTTTTCCCGAATCGTGATGGGTTTCGACATCAGCCGAAACAGAACTGTGTCACCCATAGACGTATAGCCTTTCCCCCTGGAACGGACTTCGCCGGCCGTTTGCCAGTTTACCCCTGCGCTGCATCTCGATGCTGTACTTCTTGTACATCTCGGTTCCGATTTTGGTCCTTTTAAGGCAGGGTGGCAGAGGCTTGCCCAGCTTTTCCGTCAGCTTTGACAGCAGTTTTACGTAGTTTGTCGCCCCCTCCCGCTTGTGACCGCAGTACACGTCAAATTTGAACTCGATCCAAAGTCTTTTTGGCGGCACGGAATGGTTGCTTATGCGAATGTTGAACACCTCTGGAGACTCCCCTGTACCCACCCACACCATGATGTACAGCGATTCCGAGTCGTCCGACTGGTTCCACCTCGCCTTGTACCCCCAATCCCTGATAACCGTGGTCAGATACCGCGAGATTGCTTCCGGACTGATGAAATACCAGTTCCTGCTTGTTGCTAAGTCGTTTCCCATAGATTCCTCCTGTATTGGGCTATACCAGATAGATGCAGTTTTGGACGACGAAATTTGACAAGGTGCGGAATTTTGTCCGGAATAAATGCTGCCAAGGCCGGCCGTGGCTTGCCAAAATCACGATGTTTTGGTTATTTTATCGTTCCGAAAATAAAAAACTTTCAAAGAAAACACTTGACTGTTTCTCTAGAAATGAGGTACAATCTTCTCATGGCAGTTTATTGCTCAAAGTGGACTTTTCACATCTCCTGGCTATGTTCGGGTCGGCAACATGGCAAGTACGGGATCAAGGGAAGTCGCCGTGGTCACAGGTCGCAATCCTGCACAAAGCATGATTGGACCGGCGCTCGCAACGTTGTCGGTGTTCCGCAGGCTGGAACCGACGACCGGTTGCCCCCCATGGATTTGTGTAGTGACTTTATGTGTAGTCCATTATTTTTCGCACCAACAGCTTCGGCGATCATGATAAAACCTTCGGGATCAAAACTTGTCTGGCAGGACCCCGCATGTCATGCGGTGCGTTTCGAACCGAAGGTCTTATCATCTTACCTTGGTACAAGGAGAAATGGCAAGATGAGAAAACGAGGATTTGGGAAAATGCCGACCACTCTGGCGGCGTTCGGCTTGGCTTCTGCCCCTATTCGGGAGGAATGTCTAATGAACAGTAATTGCGGTGAAAACCTGCAGAAGAACTATCTGAGAAAGTAAGGAGAAAAGCATGGAAATTACGGACATCAGAATCCGCAAAGTGGTTGGTGAGGGTAAACTTAAGGCTTACGTCACTGTTACGTTTGGCGAGTGTTTCGTGGTACACAACGTCAAGGTCATTGAGGGCAAAACTGGAGTTTTTATTGCAATGCCCAGCCGGAAAACCAAGACCGGGGAGTACAAGGATGTGGCCCATCCCATACACCCGGAATTCCGTGCGGAAATGCAGCAAAAGATACTGGACAAGTACGACTCCGGTGCCATTATGGACGACCTGGATATTTAGGCGGACTATAGATCGCTTTTCCAATGGGCCTGTTCCAAAATCGATCTGGTTTTGGAACAGGCCCGGCACCAAACGCAAACATGGCGCCCCTAAGGAGGCACCATGTGACGGACTAGAAAGTGTTGTCGCTTACGACGTGTGCGTTCAGGATCCTGGGGCAATTTCGGTGCTGATGTAAAAGCCTGCCGCCGCCGCCATTGCCGAAAGGGCGTAAACAAAGGCTTCACCATTTCGCCGATTGCGATAAAGCATCCTTATTACCATCATTCTGCCGCTATGAGTTTTGGTAAGGTAAAAGATGACGCCACATGCTGCCGCAAGAGCGAATACAGACCCGATGACCGGGTTGCGACCGCCATCGCTAAGGTGCAGAAGGGGTGTGCCGTCGGTAAAGTTCAGTCTTATACTTCCGCTGGTGGCAAATCTGTCGCCCCCATACGCTGCCGCTATGACAAAGCTGTTATAGTGACGTAGGCGCGGGGGAAGGACCACCTGTAAGCTCCCGTTTTCACCAATGTGCATGTCTTCGGCTCTGACCACAAAGGGGCTTTGGCTGTCGTACTCCCGTGCGGGGCTGATAGTCAACTGGGGAATTCCGCCCCCCAGGCCGTTGCTAAAGTGAATCACCCTGGCCGGCGCTTCCTGAGCAGCCGCAAAGGCTCCAACTGTCACGAACGCAGCGGCTAAAACCGCCATTTTTCCATACTTCATAAAACTCTCCTTTGCAGTTTTTTGTTCATGCCGGAACATAATTTATCACCGCAAACTGCGGTTTTGTATCGCCGCACGAAGGCGGCGATATTGTCGGGAATATCAGTAAGCGTAGTTAACCTCTATGTCGAGTTTGCCCTCAGCCGGGGGACGAGGAGGAGCCAAACGGTTTATCAAAAGGCGGATGCCTACGAATGCGGCAAGGCCTCCGGCCGCAGCCCAGCCTACTTTCGGGATAGCCGCAAGTTTGCCAGCCAGTTTTAGCAGACCTGTTTTTGTTGCTATGTACTTTCCAGCGGCACATACCTTTGTTGCTACGTACTTTCCAGCGGCATATACCTTCGGGTACGCCTTCGCTACACACGCTGTGGCTTGCTTGGCTTTTGTCGCAAGGTACGTGTACGCTTTTGGATGTTTCACGACTTCTTGGCCCGTGATTTTTTTTGCAAGATACGCATATAGCCTTGGATACTTCGCCGCCACATACGTCTTGATTTGCTGGGCTTTTGCCGCAAGGTAAGCATACTGTTTTGGGCATTTTTGCTTCAGGAGCTTCAAGAGTTTTCTGTAGTCCTCCTTTGGTACCGACAAAAGAGCGCTGGCAGCCGCAAACTGAAGCCCGCCGTATATAAGCTCCGGAACGATGTTTTCTTGCGGTTTCTCCGTGGCAGTCATCTGCAGGATGGGCGTGCCCATGTCGAAGTCGATCGGAACGTCGGTTCTAGTCCTGAACCATTTACCGTCAATTGAGACCCGAATGGTGAAAAGGTCGAGACCGTTGGCTATGCAACTATCCACGGTAACGCCACGGAGGCCATCAAAGATGCCTTCGCCTGTATGGAAGACCCTAAAGTGCTGGCCGTTTCCGTCATATGCCCTGATAACCATCCCTGTGACCTCTGCGCCATCGGGAAGGCCGCCAAAGAAAAGGTTTGGCGCCGTCTCATAGGCGGCGGCGGTTGCAAGTGCCATTGTCGCAAGCGCAAAGGCCAAAGCCACGGCCTTCGTTGTGTTTGTTGTTTTCGTCATACTATTCCTCCATCATTACTGTTTTTCCGCCCCGTCTGGGGCGGGCCTGGATTGATGCCTGTCCAAGAAGCAATTTCTCGGGCAGCCCCTTGTGGCATTTTCGCCGCAGTCTTACTAGGAACCCTTTCCCTGACCCTGTTTTGGGTATTTGTCAAATATCGAGCCACCGCCTAAGGCGGCAACCTTATACCTTCTTAGATGTGGAATTAACCCTCCAGATCATCCATAAGGGCTGAAATACGAGAAATTGTTGATTGACACTTTCATCGGGAAGTGTCAAAATGTTGCCAGAGAGGGTATGCTCACGTTGGCATGGAATCCCTTTGTCGGCTTCGGCATTTGCACCTACAGCGCCAGGTATGCCATACAAATTAGGAATGAACCGAGGTAGCCATGGAAGACGAAAAAAAGCTTGTCATTCTGGTAGACGATAATCCCGCAAACCTTCGCGCCGGCAAAAACGTGCTGGCGAGAAAATACACCGTTGCCACTGCACCTTCGGCGGAAAAGCTCTTTCGCCTTCTTGAGAACAACTATCCAGCCTTAATCCTGCTGGATATCGATATGCCGGAAATGGACGGGTACGAGGTAATCAAAACCCTCAAGAAAGACGAAAAGACCAAAGACATTCCGGTTATTTTCCTTACGGCCAAAACCGAATCCGTTGACGAATTCACGGGGCTTTCCCTAGGGGCCATCGATTACATTACCAAGCCTTTTCAGCCGGATCTGCTTCTTAAGCGCATCGAAGTGCATCTTTTGGTGGAAACCCAGCGGATAGTCTTGAAACAACAGGCTTCGGAACTTGCGGATTTCAATGCCAACCTACAAGAAATGGTTGCAGAGAAAACCAAGGAGGTTGCGGAAAAAAGTCAAGAAATTGTGAAACTTCAGGACACCCTGCTTAAAACCATGGCGGAAATGGTGGAATTCCGGGACGACATTACGGGCGGTCATATCGAGCGCACACAGCTATGGGTACAAATTCTTCTTGAGGAAATCGACAGGTGCGGCATTTACCGGGAGGAAATAAAAAATCTGAACATGAATCTGCTGCTCCAATCCTGCCAACTTCATGATGTGGGGAAAATATCAATCGACGACGATATCCTAAAGAAACCCGGAAAACTGACCACCGCCGAGTTCGACGAAATGAAGAAACATACCATAATTGGGCAACAGCTAATCAATAAAATTGAATTGCCGGCAAAGGAAAGCGACTTCCTCAAATATGCGCAGACTTTTGCCTCCAGCCACCATGAAAGATGGGACGGAACCGGATATCCCGTTGGGCTTAAGGGAAGGGAGATACCCCTGCTGGGCCGCATCATGGCAATTGCCGACGTTTACGATGCGCTTATATCAAAACGCCCTTACAAAGAACCCATTAACCATGAGTCGGCGGTGCTGATCATAAACGACGGCAGCGGCTCCCAGTTTGATCCTTCTCTGGTTAAAGTATTCAACAGTGCGGCAGATCGATTTAGAAACAAAAACTAAACCCTATTGTGTAGCCAGGCCAGAAAAGCCCCTTGAGAAATATGCAGATTTACAGCATAATCACCTGAAATGGCATTACGAACAGCAGTCATTGGGGCAGGCGCATGGGGAACGGCGGTTGCCAAAATTATCGCCGAGAAGGGGAACGATGTTGTCCTGTGGAGTTTTGAAGAGGACAACAGGGACGACATTAATCTGCGGCATGAAAACTGCCGATATCTGCCTGGCGTAAAACTGCCGAAAAATTTACTGGCCACCTCGGATATAGTGGAAGCGGCTTCCGACAAGGAATTCATCATTCTGGCGGTTCCCTCGCTGTATCTGTTGCAGACCACAAGGCAGATCCTTTCCGTGCCGTCCATCCGGGAAGGGAAAACCGCCATCTCGGTTATCACCAAGGGCTTTCTGCCTACGGAAAAGGGGCCTCGGCTTATCGTGGAAACGCTGGAGGACTACCTTCCCGGTTTTTATCAGCACTCTTTGGTGTACATAGCCGGACCAAGCCA
>Ga0209755_10006281_pt1 | contig 13220 bp, 10 predicted proteins | sample TergutCo191P1_FD_187301 | JGI IMG/M metagenome (GOLD analysis project Ga0209755, IMG submission 187301) | Cornitermes sp. P1 segment gut microbial communities from Petit-Saut dam, French Guiana - Co191P1 (SPAdes) (version 2) | ecosystem: Host-associated > Arthropoda: Insects > Digestive system... | reverse complement strand
TAACTGCTAATGTGTTTTTTGTCAATTCATCAACCTGAAGATGGCTATAAGCGCCGAAACATGTAGTTGATATCTAGGTAATAAACATATATCTACCACTTATTAGTTGTGTTCGACAATTGATCAAGCCAAATATAGTACATGTGTACATGTTATAATACATGTGCATTTAATAACGTCTAAGTAAAATTGTTTGCAGAAGAAGCGCAAAATGAACAGAGAAACTACAGCCTCCTTCAGAATGTGGTACAGTAGTTCCACGTGTTAGTCGTGTGCGGCCCTCATGAACTAGATAATCTGTGCTCATGAAGGACTTGTGAGACTTGGATCCCGACTCGTTATCCGTGTTAGGGTGCGCACCACATGCTTCCCTAGAAGCTAGATGATCTGTGTTCCCTGTTGTCAACGACAAGTGTGTCGTCAGGAGTGGGGTTGCATACGGTAACGTAGTGTCAGCAGACTGCAGGAGGGTAGGTGTATTTCTCCAATAAATGCTTGACACGATGTCGATTAATTTCTTGAACTGGTCCACGTTTTCGGATCTGCACCTCGCCGCTAATGTGTATTGGGCTAGATGATATACGTATTCTTCCATCCGGTTCGAATAGTTGAGGAAGGCCTTGACACGGCCCCACGTGATCTCGAACACAGATTATCTAGTATGATCTCGAAAGTGTTCGTATCTGCCCTAGTACGCACATCAACAATACCGATCTATGGTTAACGGTGTGGTGTCTGCACTCGTTTCTAGGTCCCTGTACGTCGCCAAGCAGTCACTTATGAATGCAGTGCCATGGTAGATCCACTCACTAGGAACATCCATTAACGTGCCGGCGGTTCTGTCCGGAACGGGAACGGGGAATGTTTTTCGGACTCATGCTTGATACCGCCGAATACCCACTGTCCTTTCACAGTGTTGCTCATGCTGTATTTCCGCCAACCGAACTCGCGTCGATTTCGACAGTCTTGTTAGCATCTACGATCTTTTGAGAGCCGCCCTGCACATGGTTGAACATTGTCTTTCTACAGAATTGGGTCCAATCAGAAATGGTTGCGGAGATGAACTGATGCTCTTGTTGGCTCTTGTTGGACAGTATGGGAATTTGCTCGGCAAACGTTGCTGTACGTAAGGAAAATAACCTCCATGAAACTTAGGTTACTCTGCTGAAACCGTAAACCGTGCTTGATTGAGGTGAATGCAGAGTATGCTGAAGCAGACGTAATCCTCCGACAAGGCCATCGGAAACCGTCGTTACGATTATTGTCGACGCACCAAGATATTTAGTACGCACTTACAGCACAATATGCTACTGCGAAGAAGCCCCACTTATGTCAACAACTGGCAGCCGACGTCAGTGTCGCAAAAAAAGAAGTCGAGGAACAGCTTATACGCAAAACCGTTGGCACCTATCGTCGTGTTTCCATAAGTTGTGGCCGGAACAATTGGCGAGGCATTGAGCCAGCGTTGGAACAATGATATTACAGAAGTCACACGTTCGGCCGCCATTGCGGGTAGATGTACAAAGATGTGTAGAAAAGTGGAAAGAGCACAACAGTGGACGCACACACACACACACACACAGACAAATCAAGGTAAACTCTTGTCTCTCGTAAAGATGAGACAATACATCGCGAAACCCATAGGATGGGGAGATTGGTGTAGGAATATTTCGAATGGCTAATTATCGTCTATCTAATTACAGGAATCGGAGGGAATACAGCCGAGGAGAAACGTAAGTTAATAAAGCACGAATGATAAGAGAGTGAAATGAGGAAGAAAAACTGACTAAGATTCGTTAGACGTAGCCCGAACGATTAACGTAAATCAGTACGGACTACGTCTGAAGGCAGGAATAGAGAAGTGAGAGAACGCTGGCAATAGTAGGGATGTCATTTGTGATTTGTGAGTACGTACGGCAGTCCGTCGTCTCTCCCGTAACGTGCATCGTGAGGAGTGTTGGGAAGCAGGTGTTCAGCAGCGCTCCATGCCGGTTACTCGCGTAAATATAGTGGACACATAACATCGCCCCACACGGCAGGCAGTAGGAACTACCGTACCTCATTTTGAAGTATAGCCACTATCTCTCTTTCGCACGTGCAATGGAAATGAATATCGGTGGTGATGTAATGTACATAATTATGCCAGTATTCTACTTGTGGGTAATTTGATGCGCTTGTGGTGAAATGAGCTGTACGAACGCGATATCGATGCACATGGCGGCGAATTTGGTGTTCAGAAGAATAACAAGGCCGTATTTGTCGCATTTATTTCTATTAATACAAAATTATAGTTCTGTGTCGCAAGAAGTGAGTTCAGCTGAAAGCCGCACACCAGGGCCATCAACAGTCAAGAAGAAACAGAAGTCACCTTTCGCAAAGGATCTTTTCCTTGGGAAATTTGACCATGATGTTCTTACGTATCCCGAGGTTCTTGACAAGGAACGATTGCAAACACTTAATGAATTAGTTGCGCCCATTGAAAGGTTTTTCTCCGATGGTGATTTTCCTCTCTATTAATGAAACAGATCCCTTCCTGAGAATATAGTAGTTCGTCAGTTAATCAGGAAATTCCCGAATTTTATTGAACGCAGGTTTCGTTACTGTGTGTACAAGAACCATTGGTCTCTGTCGTGAGCTAGACGAATTCTTTCTACACCCTTCACCCCAATTTTACACCTGAAAACTTTATTGAAAGTTTCACAGAATGACACAAGAGTTTTGTATTGGAAATGTACCTGCAGTTATGGGTATTTTAGAGTTATGAGATATTTTCTTAAGTTCTGTAGAAAATACATCATAGTAGAGGCAGATCAGGTATTTTACATACTGTCAGAACAGTGTCATGTGTTTGTATCGTCAGAGGCCAGCAGTCACTCAAGAAATCTGCTACCTTTTTTAGTTCACAAGGGCCCTCCCCTGCACCCTGTCCACCCTTTTAAGTGCTTTCCACATCAATTGTCCTGGAAGTCCATCTGTGCCTAGGTGTAAAAGTGCTCTCTTTGCATGGGCTTCAGCTGCAATTTTGTGTGCATTTCACATGTTACATTCCCTGCCAATTTTGTCCTCCTTGATTTGATCATTCTTAGTATTATATGTTGATGAGTAAAAATTGTGACATTTCTCAATATGCGGTTTTATCCATCCTCCTGTTTCTTTTTCATTCTGAGATTCTAATATCATCCTCTACATTCTGTTTTCAAATGTGTAGAGCCCGTGTTCTTCCTTCTGAATAGAATCAAATGGACCTGGCGTGCATTCCATAGGCCTAAGTCAAGGATGTAGAACATGCTGTGATCAAATACTTATTTCAAATGTAGATGTAACTATAAATATATAGCATGTGTTTATCAACAGCAGTATGGGAAGAAACAGTTATGCCATAGAACTGTTTGCCATTGTTATGGGCTTATGTTTATAACAATTGATAATTTTTTATTGAAGAATATTTTTTTTTGGAGTGTAAGGAGTGTTATGTTTTATTCAGTTTTAACACTGGCTTACACCTATCTGTATGATGTTTTAAACCTTTGGTGGTATGAGGAATATTATTAAACATAATTTTATTCCTGTAACTTCATGTAGCTACTGAGGTTAGTAATTGTCACATGCAGGTTGTGTGTGTATTGTTTATATCTGAAACTTTTTTACATTTTTCTTGTCCCTGGAGTTCTGAGATTAAATATTTGGTGTCAAGTATTTTCGTACTACAATAAACTTTAACATTTGTGCCTGCCAGTAATCTAATTATTTTCTTTCGGGCATAAAATACTTGTTTGGTTGTGTTGGATTTCTAAAGAATATCTTTGCATGTGACATGATCTGTAGGAGTGATTTGAGGGTCTGTTCGGCATGCTGAATACCATATGTTTATTGTGTGTTTTCTTGTTGAAATTATTTTTGATTTGTAGGCCAAAATGTTAGTAGTTTCTATATCTTCATCTGTTACTTCTGTCTGTGACCTACTATTCAGCCCAACAATTTTCCAGATTTTCATGAAATTCAGCACAGCGGTTGTTTATAAAAGCCACAGAGCAAGTTTGAGGTACATAAAAATTGTCTCAGTGACAACCATACTCTCCTGAAGGGCACAAACGAATTTCTGCACCTATTTTCCATATTTTTTTGACTGACGTGGGTCAGCACATGCCAATGGAATGAATAAATGAATGAATGACAGTTGAGTCATACCTTGGTCAAGTTTGGGTTCAAAATCACAAAGTACGGAATATGCACTTGTGTTGAAATTGTAATGGATGGAGTGTTTAGTATGAGAAGAAACTTGGCTTCTTCATGAATACCTTTTCCTTGGCATTTAGTTCTTTTGTGTTGATACAGATGGCAAGATACAGATCAGCAAGCTAGCAGACTTTGTGCAGTTTTTTTTGTCACTGTCAGTGATCCTGTGTGGAATTAGAGAGCAGTCGATTATTTTCTTATTCTCCTCCTCTCCACCTTCTCCTCATTTGACTTCTCCCAGTCAGTTCTGTTTTTTGACCTGTCTTTACAAGTGGATCATTTACCACGCATTTTTATAAAGTGTGACGCTTGTGGTTTTCTGTTTTAGTTGATTCCAAGAAGATAGATGCAACTGGCCAAATTCCTCAACAAACATTAGATCAGTTGAAGGCTTTTGGTTTATTTGGTCAGCAAATTCCAGAGGAATATAGTGGCTTAGGTTTGAATGCTACAGAATATGCTCGGTTGGGTGAGGTCACGTCAGTAGATGGGTCAATTGCAGTAACATTAGCAGCACATCAAGCAATTGGACTGAAGGTGTGATTTAATATTACATTTGCTAAATGTAACAAGTTTGAACTTCTTCTAATATCTTGATTTGATGAGACGGGTCAAATAATTTTGCATTCTGTGTTTCTATAAAACAACTTTACAGAATGGCAGCCTTGTTCTTTTGCTTATGTCATGTCAGAGGCCACCAAATATAACATTAGAGAACATGCCATAATTTCTTGGGGAAATGTGGAACTCTGTTCAGTTTTGAGAAGAGAACAGTAGTTTCAACCATGCTAGTACAGCTGTAGAATATTAGACACTAAATGGTGTAAGTTGTTGACAGAGTTGCATTTAATAGAATTGCTTGTCAAAATATTGTCAAGATATATTTGGATTCAAAATTTTGTAAACCTTTGCCTTTGTGAGCCTGATATGCCAAATTTTGCTGCACACTGCCTGTGAGGTAATTAGTTTCCACTGTCACTCATTTCTGCTGGTAAACATACCACTTCTGGAAGCATAGCAGGATGATTATATGGCATTTAAGGAATTTATCAAAGACCTGGTCTAATTTGTCATGCAGACTGTCTTTTGAGTGACCAATACTGCACTTTGAGGACATCTGTGTCAGTAGGATACTGCACTTTGTTCAGGTGCGGGGCTGCTCAATGCATAAGTTAAAGTTCTGCACTAAAGATTGATAATGGTCAAAGTGCAGGGGTCACCGGTGTGCCCACTCTTCTGTATTTTAGTCTATTATCCTGGACATCATATCACTAACAAATTGTACTCTGTTAACTCCTGATACTGTCCATAGATATACAAAAAATCTTGTCCCTAGTTGAGTTTCATTTCCTCTTCACATGCAGAAGTGTACTCATCTGCTCATGCAGTGCCTCCCATGTTCATTCTAACCTTCTGTACATTCTCTAAATATAATCTACACTTTCCCAATTCTTTTGCATCTGTCTTCAGTGACCTGATGTACAGAGACTCCTCACATTCCAAGTTCCAAATCTCAAATTCATTTTTCGTTGTTTAGGTCATTCCAAAGGATCTGTCCAAGACCCCGCATGGCATTTTGTATGTTTATTTTTCTTGGTGAGGATTTGTTAACTCTGCACCCAACTCCAGACTGGAGGACCACCCTTCGTTTTCTGTCTGTGACTTCTTATTTGGGATATTTACAGTTACCTAGCATATCTGACAGCTGTTTTCTCCTTCCACTATCAGGATGCACCATGCCATCATGACAGGGAACTAGTTAATGTGGCATGAAAATATGTTTAACGTGAAGTCTGTTTTAGCTTTAGAAAAATTTATTGTTGGTGCTTTAAATGTACAAGTGAACCGTAGGTGTTGAAAGAGTTGTTAGAGATGTGCAAATGAATAGGTTTCCAAAGTTATTGAAGAGAAAACTGCAAGTGGTACATCATTCTATAAATTATTAAAATTTCAGGGGATTCTGATTGCTGGCAGTGAGGATCAGAAACGCCGCTACCTGCCTCGCCTAGCAACAGGAGAATGGATTGCAGCCTTTTGTCTCACTGAGGCAGGAAGTGGGTCTGATGCTGCTTCCATTCAGGCACGAGCAAAATTGTCAGAGGACAAAAAGACATGGATTCTGAATGGAAGGAAAATTTGGATCAGTAATGGTGGCCTTGCAAATTTATTCACAGTTTTTGCAAAAACAGAGGTATGTGGAAATAATTAAACTATTTTTAGCAACTAATGGTGAACTATACTTACTTTAATACTGTCACTTTAAGGATTATCGAACCATATTTACGCATGAATTACAGAGCTTGAACATAATGGCTCAGTGTGTCATATTCAGATTTATATCATTGCTGGGCCGGAGCGAGTTACCAGATCCATTGATATGCTGTGAGATTGTTTTGTGTCACCATTAACTCTGAACTAAGCAAGTCACTCTGACAGTAGAGTCCAAAGGTCCAACTGATATTGCTATAACAAAGCATGCATTTCCACATGATTCTGAGTTCCATCTACTTCCTTTCATCTCTACTTGTATTCACAAGTTCCCAGTATTGTGCTTTAATCTGTTGAGTTTGAGAGATTCAGTCTCATGAAGCTAAGTGAGTTGGAAGTTAGAAAACATTATCATATTAAAATCAGACAGGTTTGTAACTTTGGAGAATGTAAATGATAACAAGGACATAAATAGGGATTGGAAAAATATTACAGAGAATATCCAAATCTCGGCTAAGAGAGTCTAGGTCCATATGAATGGAAGCAACATAAACCATGGTTTGATGAAGAATGTTTAGGTTTTTTAAATCAAAGGAATCAGGCTAAAAAGCAGTAGTTAAAGGATCAAAACAAAAGAAACATACATAATATCAGAAATATAAGACATGAAGCTAGCAGACAATTTAGAAGTGTAAAGAGGGAATACCTGAGAGCTAAAATTAATGAACGTGAAACAAACAGTAAGAACAAGTATATCAGAGTTGTATAGGTGCATCAGTGATTTTAAGAAGGGTTAACATCCTCGAGCTAATATAGTACAGGATGAGAAGGGTGATTTGGTTGCAGACTGCCACAGGATTTTGGCTAGGTGGAGGAATCATTCTCTCAGTTATTGAATGAACATGGGCTGACATACATACAGCAGAACCACTAGTGCCTGTGCCCACTACCTCTGAGTTTGAGATAGCTATTGAAAAACTAAAAAGACACAAATCACCAGGTACTGATCAAATTCCAGAAGAATTTATTAAAGCAGGATGTAGGATAATTAAGTCTGAGATCCATAACCTTATTAATTCTATACAAAATGAGGAGGAATTGCCTGAGCAGTGCAAGTAGTCAATAATTGTACCTGTTTATAAGAGAGATGATAAAACAGACTGTACTAATAATCAAGGCATATCACTTCTGTAAATTACATATAAAATTTTATCCAATAACCTGCTGTCAAGGTTAACTCCATAAGCAGAGGAAATTACTGGGGATAATCAGTGTGGATTTTGATGTAACAGGTCAACTACTGATCATATATACTGCATTTTGGCAGCACTATTTTCTCAGTCACTTCTCTTATTGTTATGGCTGTAGTTGTTCTTGGCTGTCATAGAGTCCTGATCTGTAAACTACTGCAGTTATCTTTTTATGGGGGCTCCTGAAAGACAATATGTACAGAACTGACCCCCACATGGTTGATGAACTGAAAGAAAAATTCCTTGTCTTGTCGTGAGTGTCACTGGAGTAAGAAGAATTATTTACACTTTTCCCTTTTGAACACGGATGTTCTTGGATGCCAGTGGTTTGCATATTGAATACACTTTTCTATTGATAGATTGTTCTTCCTAGCCTACCATGCTCATTAACACCAAAATCATTCCTGTACATGGACATTAAGTGATATGTAAACATTTTGTTGTGTTCACTCTTAAAATTATTTTTACTATTAGAGTTATTTGACCACCTTGCTGCAGATATGTGGTGAAATGCTGGTAGTTCTTGACATAAAGTGGTTATTAAGGATGAGTGATCTAAATGGAAACTGAAGTGGTTTGACAAATTTTGCAAAATTTTTCAGTGTAAGATTTCATGAAAATTGGTTCAGCTGTTCTTCGAACAGGTGGATGGAGCAGTTTTAGTGTATGAATATGAGCATGTGCACTCACGCAGTCAGAACAAGCATGTGTTTGCTCTTGAGTTCTGAATCATTTAGGTCTTTATGTAAAGTGGTTGTTAAAATTAGATGTAAATTAATATTGAAATTGTACTACAATTTTTTGTAAGAGTTCCGGTATCAGATTGTTGCATTTCATGCGATGCTTTGTACATACAGCAGACCATTTCCTGATAAACATCCTGCAGTAATGTGTTGCATCTAACAGTGGATGTTCAGAGATCCTGGGTTTGTAACTGAGAGTCTTTGTGTGTAGCATCCACCCAGGCGAGTGAATCAGAAGAAAGTACAGTACGAAAATGAATTTTGTGTTCAACTTTGTGATAGTAACCAATTTATTACACTGATTGTTACAGAAAGTTAATCATATTGGAGAAAAACATGATGTTGTGACTGCTTTCTTGGTTGAGAGGGATTTTGGTGGTGTAACCAATGGAAAACCAGAAGATAAATTAGGAATCAGGGGATCAAACACTTGTGAAGTAAGTGAGTGAACACAATAGGGCATGATGTCTTGTCCTTCTCAGTGTCTATATTTCTCTTGGAAAGAATTCAATGAAGTATTTTTTGAATCCACAAGAGAAGGTGTAAGGTGAATGCAACATCAGTTTTGTACCATTCCAACATAAAAAATGTACTTAACATGGAGCGCAAGTACAGTTTCATCAGTTTCCTGTAAAAGAGCTAATGGTGCAGGACATTTAAACATACCCTAAAATTTACACCTCTGTAATTAGAATATGAGGAAGAATGATGTCTGAGTACACCGTAATATTTGGGTGTGCTGCAACTTTTCATCAGTAGATTTATACTCACAATAAATACCACCATGATGTGCTGCAAAAGCACAGGATGAACCTTCCCTTTAGACTTTGTAAGTGAACATCATCATGAATAAAGTATGGAGAATTGCAAATGGTGTATTTGAGAAATATCCTTCAGTGACATACACTTTCACAGTCCTTGCAAAGAAGTGGCAGTTTTCAGGAAAAGTACTTTACTCTGATTTTGCCAACTTTTGCTGATTGTGTGGCTACATTTGTATGCTCTTATGAGCGCTGACTGAAAAGAAATGTCGCATATTTTTTACTTCAGTAACTGAATTACAGCATTTAAAAATGTTCCAGCTGGCATTCTTTTTAAACATCAGAGTTTCTGTTTTTCTATTAGCTGTTGGCTGTAACCAGCCATAGTCCGTAGTTCAAGTCTCGGACTAGGCAGTCAGAAGATGAGAAGATAAACTGGTCGTTTGACCATTGGCTGGTTTATATTGAAAAGGAAAGGTAAATTTTGTTTTCGGTTTGAAATGCACGGAGGGGTTTGTTAGTTAAAAACTCTAAGTGCTCTCCACACATGCACCTTCCAGGCTATATTGGTAGAGGCCTCTTTTCCATATAAGGTTCAATTCTATTGAGCGGTGACCAGCTGTGCGCAGGTGTTCATTTGTTTGCGGAGTATGGTACATGGGTTTTTCCTGCATGTGGCTTGTTTCTTTGACAAGGGGGGACAGACACAGGAGAATGAGCATGCAGGCAGTCAGTTGCAAGATTTTGGATAGTAAAGAGTACAGAACGAGCAAAGCGGCTTTCTATCCCCCCTGTACATTCCCTAAGAAAGAATCGTGCTTACAGTGAGTTTGTGAAGTATTTTAACCCAAAAGCCAGGCAAGATTAGGCAGACAATTACACAGCATAATTAATGCCAGTTCAGTGTGGCACTACCAATGGTAAAATTCACCAGATTTCATGTCAGCTAAGTTTATATTGTAAGGAATTTCTCCCAGATATGTGACATTGTTTTGTTATACATTTATGCAGAGCTTTGCATGATATGTTTTTTTAAAACATACAGTTTTGAGACTGACATGGACAGTAGTAATTTGTAATACATAAACAAGCATACTGCCAATTAATTGCACCAATATTTGATTTACAATACTCCTACATGTTTTGGCTACAATCAATAGCCATCCTCAGGGAGGTACCATTTTCAAAGTCATGTACAGTGTGATATATGTCTTGCAAATTGTAACTGTCAAAATGTGTGCACAGATAGCAGTCACTCTGCTGTTAACTGATAATGCATGCTATTTTTAAAAGTTCATTATAATTATTATACAAGAAGAGTATTAAATTTGTAAAAAAATTATGCATTGGAATATCTTGCAGTGGTGGATTTTCTTTGGGTTTTAATGGAGTGGAAAATCTGAAAATATTTGTATTAAATTTAGATGAATACATTGAAATTATACATTTGTAAGAGTAATTGTAGCTCATGATCCATACCTGACATGTAACCGCTCAGCGTTTGCTGCATTTACAAATGGTGGTACTGAATTTGAATGTAAAGAGTTACTGTGGATTGATATGAAGTTTAGTTCATATGCATGCACAATGAGGCAAAGTGTCCCATGCTGTTTTGTGTAAGGAGTTTGATTGACAAATGTTTTTTTCTGTCAATTAATAAACCTCATTGGAGAATTTGTATATAATAAGAATCCAAACAGTTCATGTGTGCGCGTTTGTGTTCAGGGGTTATGAGTTCAACTTTATCTTTTCTGGGACCATATTGATGTTGGTGGTTAAGAATATAGAGAACATAAGCAGATTCAGGGTTGTTAGTTCTTATATATCTGATATATCCATGAAATTGCAATTGTAAAAATCTTCATGTCTCGCCTACATATTAGTTGTTGCAAGACAAGCATTTAATAGTATAAATACCACTGTTCAGATATTTATCTTGTTGTGTATGGCAGTATCTGTGTTTGTTGGCTTTCTGTGTATGTAAATTTCTAGTTTGTCTTTTTTTTTTAAAACAAAGCATGAATCTAGAAAGTTTATACCATTATTTTCTTCCCATGTAGATGTGAATTATAAGTTAAAATGAATGTTTGTCATCAAATTCATGATACATTCTTCTGATGTGACTGTGGAGTTGAAAATTATCAAGATGTCATCAACACATCTACTATAGTAGATTGTAGTCTTTGTTTGAAACATATGTTTTAATATTAGTTGTTCACAGTATAGAAGAAACATATCAGCAATAATACCTGAAATAGAGGATCCCATTGTGATCATCAAGACACACACCATTCTGTATATATCTTTGAATACCGTAGCTCCCTCAGGATGGCTACAGGTTGTAGCGGAAACATGTAGGAATACTGTAACTCAAGTTTTGATGTAATTTGTAGGCAGTATACTTGTTTATGTATATGACAGTTGCATGGAAGATGTGCAGTAATCATGTAGTAGCAGTCTATGTCTGGCTAGGCTGTTTGTATATTTACTTCACTAGCAGCTCATACCTCTCATCTCCAACCTGTTAAAGAGTTTGAATTGGGTAGATTAGAGAAGGATTTTTAAATTTGGAAAAGGTGGTAGGGATTTGTTTTTTATTCATGGTAAATTTCTGTCTTGATGATGTGTAGATTTCCCATTGAAATTCCAAAAGAATTTTTGTTTTTAATGATTGTAATTTCCTCTTTGAGGTGAGTTTTGAGAATACTCCAGTGCCAGCTGAAAATGTCTTAGGTGAAGTGGGTGATGGTTTTAAAGTAGCTGTGAACATCCTGAACAGTGGACGCTTCAGCATGGGATCTAGTGCAGCAGGTATCTGAATATTAACATTCTTCCTATTAGCATAGTAGTTGGTATTGACTGTGCCATAGTAAACTATTGAAATCAGAATTTAAAACTTAAGTAGCAAATGCAGTTAACACAATCTAAGAGGAAACAAATAATTACATGTCTGTGAAAAGTGCATAAATTTGGACACTTGCTCTAAATGTGAAAGATGAATTATTTGTGGGATTTTAGGGGTATGTAGAGGCTGAATGATGAGAGAAAAGTTGAATGTGGAAGAGGACACTTATGAGCCAGTCAGTAGGCTGGGGTACCAGAGTTTGATTCCCAGCATGGGCATATATGTTTTTCTTTGATCTTTTCTTTTATGACATAAACTACGTGTCAAAGATTTGGAAGCTCCCAAAACATTTTTAATGCTCTGCTATGAGATTTATGATGTACCATTTATTGTTCAGTCATAGCAAGGCATGTCAGTATTGTATTTTGGTTGCTGTTGAGATGTACAGAAAATAGCAAACAACAAGCTGATTAGGAGTCAGTTTTTACAGTCATGATAGTGCTTCTGTCCTTTGGATTAGGTGTTCTGAAGAGGCTGATAGGTTTGACTGCCGAACATGCCATCACTAGGCAGCAATTTGGAAAACCCTTGATGGAATTTGAATTGATTCAAGAGAAATTTGCAAAAATCACATGCTTGACATATGCAATGGAGAGCATGGCTTACCTTACAGCTGGTATGCTAGACGTCTATGAAAATCCAGATTGTGCTGTTGAGGCTGCTATAGTGAAGGTAAAATGGAGGTAACGTGTGCAGAAGAGCAGAGGTTTGTGTTGTTGTCACCTGTTCAGAACTTACTGAACTCCTAATGTGAACCTTTCATTATCATAATGTAATTTCATAAAAATTATATGTCTAATAAAAGAGAAAGTGGCTTACCTTGGGACACCTGATGATCAGCTGAACAGAATTACAAGTCTAACAATTCTGGCACGTCATTCATGTAGTATGTAACATAGCAACTTATCACAAGTATTTCATTGAAGAAAAAAATTAAATTAAATTTATAAGCCCTGTAATGTTAAGTGTTCTGTACATTCTTGTGAAGGGCCCTGTTAACCCCAAGGCATATACTACAAATAAAGTTGTGTTAATGGTTTGTATTAATTTAATTCAAAGTGTTGAGGTTATGAAAGTACCATAATTCAATTTCAGAAATATCTTTTAACAGGCTGTA
>Ga0209755_10006280_pt1 | contig 13220 bp, 12 predicted proteins | sample TergutCo191P1_FD_187301 | JGI IMG/M metagenome (GOLD analysis project Ga0209755, IMG submission 187301) | Cornitermes sp. P1 segment gut microbial communities from Petit-Saut dam, French Guiana - Co191P1 (SPAdes) (version 2) | ecosystem: Host-associated > Arthropoda: Insects > Digestive system... | reverse complement strand
TTTTGGTTCTAAAGTGTCTGGTTCTGTTTCCCATTGCGGCGCAGAGTCCCCAATCCGCCCTGCGTTCTTTTGACGATATTTTTCCGAACCTCCCACCTGCCGTGCGTACGGGGGCATTTTCGCAGGACGGCCATTTCAGGGCCTTTTCGAGGAGGGCGGTACCCGACAGGGATTTTGGGCAGGATATCCTGGCTTCCCAAAGTGCGCTGGATAGCGGTATAAGCGAGGTAGTCCTTGCGGTGCAGCCCCTGGTTCTAGTGGAATCGATTTTGGTTATCCCAGGCGAGGGCGGCAGATATTCCCTGCTGGACGTTTACAATGCCCTTAGCCAGACAAGGAACCTCCAGGGGCGGCTTTACCACTCGCACAGGCGTGATGCGTACATTCCCCTGTTCGAGGAAGTTACCCGTCTTGACGCCGGCAGGAGAAATGCCCCCATTGCGGATCCTGCCCTGGCTTCTAGCGTTCCCCAGTCCGAAACAATCTATATGAGGCTGAGGGATGCGAATTTCGGGAATACCTTTTACCGTGCGCAGATGAACCTTGACGGGTACGGCCTGCGCTACAGCCTGACCAACAACAGAACCATCACCTACCTCATGTTTCCCGCCATAAGGGAAGGAAGGTTTGTCGCCCAGATGTATTTTGAACCAATTGCGGAGGGAATTCTGATATACAGTCTTGCAGGTGTCGATGTTTCCAATTTTGTGTACTCGCAGATTCATATGAGTTCGGCAATCAGCACACGGCTGGCCGTGATAATCGAATGGGCCGTGGACGGGATTACCAGGTGACGGAAGCATAGTAGCCATGGCGTTGACAAATAGGGTGTCTGTGCTTATACTTGAATTGTATAAAGGGGGCATTGTCAAAACCTCTTAGTTTTGAAGCTGACCCAAGGAGTTTGACTGATGGCTGGAATAATAGGTATAAAAGTCGCTAACGGTGATTTCTACCCCATAGTGGGCGAAAATTCAACCGTGAAGAAAAGGCTTGTCCTTACCACCGTCCACGATAACCAGGACAGCGTACAGATAGACCTCTTCAGGAGCATATCAAGATCCATGCTGGATGCCCAGTATATTGGCAGCCTGGTGGTGGAGGATATCAGATCGTGCCTGAAAGGGGAGCCTTCCATAGAAATGCTAATTTCCGCCAACCTGGACGGAAATATTACCGCAGAGGCCTATGATCTCGATGCCAGCCCGGACAGCGATCACCACATATTGAACGTGTCGCTTAAAACTATGGACACTTTCACCAAGCCCGAGGATTTTCCCGATTTCGAGATGGAAAACGACGAGCCGCAGGTTGCCGCAGGTTCTTACAGCCAGCCTCGCAAGAAAGGCGAGAGGGAGCGGAAATTCCCCTGGGGGATTATGGTCGCCGCCACGCTGTGTGTCATATTGGGGATTGCGGCACTTTGGTTCTTCCTTCTTCGCGACAGGGATGGGCGTCCGATTGTCGAGGCCGTCCCAGGGCATACCGAACAGCTTGCACAACCTCCCGCGGCACTTGAGCCGCCGCCGCAAGCTCCCCCGCCGGCAGTTCAGCCCGTTCAGCCGCCGCCCCCTCCTCCAGTGGAAACGGTTGCCGTACCCGTAAGCCCAGAGCCGCCGCCACCGGTGGTAAGCCCACTGGTCATTCAGGCACCTGTTGCCCCACCTCCAGGGCCAGCCCAGGAAGTTCAGCGCCAGCGTCCTCCGGCGCCGGTTCTTTCGCACAGGGTTCCGGCGGTCATACCTCCAAACGGCGTAGTGTACCAGATACGGTGGGGCGATACACTTTGGGATATTGCCGCCGCTTTCTACCGAAACCCTTTGCTGTACCCACGGATTGCAAGGCATAACAATATCAGGGATCCGAACCACATCCTTGCCGGCTTTAATGTCAGGATACCCCCCCTGAATTAGCGGCATATAGCAAGTACGATATATCCTGATGCAAGATTCCGCCATGCAGAAAAAATGCAGATTGCCTAGAAAAATGCCTTTAGGCCTGGAAAAGTGCCTAACGCTTGTTGGGGTGCTTTTGTTGACCCTCGGCTCGTGCACGACAACGAAAGCGCAACAGGTCGTAGGTACCGACTTTTACGAGGGCCTGCTGAAAATGCAGAGTGGGGCGGAAGCCGAAGCGATCGCCCTTTTTGAAAGGGCCCTTGGCAGCCCCAACGCCCATATTGCCGCCGCCGCCGCCGCCGAACTTTTGGGCCAGTATCTGACCATGGGGATTGAATTCTCCGAAGAGACATGGGACCTCATAGGGTCGGCGGCAACCGGCTCGTGGGCCGCCGCAGTTAGTGTGCTTAACAATGCCGAAAACCCCCAGGGGCGGGAAGAAGCACTTGCCTTGCTGCTGAGCCGTTCAACGCCCAATGCCGTCCTGCACGCAATGAGTGGCAGGCTTCGGGCAGGAACCATACCGGCCAGCCTTGTCTTTACCAATGCCGAAAATGCGGCACTTGACGGGCGTGTGGCCGCCTCCCGTTTACGCCACCGCGATGCCCTGTCTTTCTTCCGCATAGTATTGAACGAATCGCCCGATCTGTTTTTTAGATACCCGGATCTGTTGAACGATCTTGGAAGGGCTTTTCAGTTTACGGCAACGGGCAGGGAGGGAATCGACCTTTTTCTGGAATGGGATGCCATTGTCGCCGCAGGCGGGGAGGCCTACTGGCAGGGCAGTTCCTTGGGCCTAATCGACGCCGGCGACAAAAACCTAATCCGGTTCCATCTTTTGTTTTTCGCGGGGCGGACTGCCCGACAGCGCAATATCGAACATAGGGAGCTATTCCAGCGGGCTCTGCCTTTCGCCATGGAGGTCTCCACCTTGCAGTCCGATGCCACTATCTGGTACATCCTGCGTTCCGCCATTGACCAAAGCCCCGAAGTGAAGATTACGTACCTGGAGAGGTATGTTTCCTACTGGCACAACGACATAAGTTTTTTCGACGTGATGGACAGGCTGAGCCGACAGCTTATCCTTGACTGGCAGTGGGATCGGCTCCTGCATGTGTTTGAGGTGGTCAAGGACCGCCAAAGCGGGATAACGGCAAAATTCGCCTGGATAATCGCCAGGGCGGTGCAGGAAGGCTTTGTGTCGCGGCAGCAGGCGCTTGCCGTACTGGGACAGCCGTCGGAAGACCCCGTGAGGGCGCTTATGCTTATCGCCTTTAATTCAAGCGGGAGATCACTGTATTACAGGCTTATGAGCGCCCTCTTCCTAGGCGAGACTTTCCTTGCACTGCCCCAAGCCGACAAAAGCGTGCCCGCCCGCGGGGGCGATGCGGAGCCTTCGGGCGCGGTGCAGTTTCTCCTTGGCTTTTTCGAGAACGATGCCGCACAGTTTGCCATTCAGCACATAAGGGCCCTGGAAAACGGGCTTTCCCTTGACGAACTGCGGCCAATCGCCGAAGCGCTTGCCATGACGGGCAATTACCTGGCGTCCATAACGCTGATTACCCGCTACACAAGGCGTGAAAATTTCCATTTTTCCAATATGACCAGGAGGGACTGGGAACTATGGTACCCACGTCCGTTTGGGGACTTGATTGAAAGGTACGCAAAGCAGGTTGGCATTGAGCCGGCTTTGATGCTGGCCCTTGTCCGCGCGGAAAGCGCCTTTATGCCGTCGATTGCCTCCCATGCCGGGGCTGTAGGCCTAACCCAGTTAATGCCTGCCACCGCCGAGGAAACAGCCGCCCGCATACGCCGGCAGGGGGGCCCGGACTTTCGCCAGGAAAGCGGTGGCGTGGGATCCACCAACCTCAACCTTAACGATCCGGAGGTAAATGTCCATATCGGCACAGTCTACCTTGGCATTCTAAAACAAAGGCTGGGAGACCCAATGCTGGCGCTGCTTGCATACAACGGCGGCACGGGTCGTGTCCGAAGCTGGCTTAACGGCACACGCCAGGCACTGGGCTTTGATCTGCCGATCGACCTTTTCCTGGAAACCGTGCCCTTTCCCGAAACCAGAAACTACGGCAGGGGCGTTACAGCCGCTACGGCCGTGTACAGGAAGCTTTATTTTAGTGATTAGCGCTTAGGGCTTACTACCTCCCGATGGGGCTTCCAATCCTTATTCCCCCATGCAGGAAATCCACCCTGTTCCCCTCGATGAGTATCTGCACATCGTGCACGTTGGGGAATTCCGTGGCAGTCCAGACTATCTGCTGTATCTGGGAGTTAAACCCCTCGCTGCCGCTGGTGTTGAACTGGAAGTATTCATTAAAGTTGATGTAGGCGGTATCCAACATGGAACCCCCCACCGCGTAAGCCCTCACCTGCACCGAAAGAATCCTGGTGCCCGGCGGTATAAAGCTGACAATGCCGCGAGCCGCTTCCTCGGCGCTGGGCCCTGCAAGCAATGCGTTAAGACTGTCGATTAGGGGGGTGTCCGTGGTTCTCAATGCCCGGCTAACCCTTGTAAGGCGCAGGTCGGCCCCATCGTCTTCCACCTGAACAAAGAAAATTCCCCTCTCACGGGTCTCGGCGGGGCTTTCCGTTGGCAGCGGGGTGTATGCCTGCACCGGCGCTTGCTCCGGCGGTACCCCGACCGGCGGGGCTACGGGAACCTGTTCCACCAGAACGTCTTCACCTGGTACTAGCTCTGGGGGTGCTTCCGTATGGTATACCTGCGGCGGTGCCAGGCTGGGCAGCCCCGGCCCTGGCTGCTCCACTAGCGGCAATTCACGGGGTATGTTTGCGTTGTTCCGCACCGTCTGCAAGAGCATGAAAAAGACGACGGCAATGGCTACCACGGAAAAGACCAGGAGCATTGCCGAAAACGGCACAGGCCCCCGCCTCCGCCTTAGAGCCCTTCCCGTCGGCCTTCTCCCAGGATTGCCAGTTTTCCGAGCGTTTGTTTTACGAAGTCCCATACTTAAATGATACGATATAGAAGAAAGCCGGTCAATTATTTTTTCGCTAGCCTGAGCTCGCCAGGCCGCGCCGATGTCCTTTCGAAACTAAAAAAAAGGCAGCCAACCGCAGGCACACCAACGCACCATGCCCTAGGCGATAAATGTCCTGTCTAAAAGTTGGATTTTTAAACGGACAATCGTTCTACGATTAGGAATTCGATCTCAAATCCGCCCACAGGGGGTAGTTTTTCTGCCGATATCCTGATACCCCATATTGTAAGTGAGTGGAGAACATGAACAGACTTCATACCTTTGACGAGCTTGTCGCCCAACTGAGTATCGAGGAACGGCTAAGCCTGCTTGAGAAAATAAGGGCAAGCTCCAAGATGATTTCCTTGGAACCGCTGTACCTGCAAAAGGATGCGGAGGTGCAGGGGGTTTCTTTCGAGGAACAGTACAAAAGACAGCCATGGTTAATCCGCATCCTCTATCGCATAATCGGCCTTTTTACGAGCAGGGCCGCGGCGAAAGTATTCGAGGACAGGCGGGTTCTCCTGATGGCCAAAAGCGTGGAGGCCGGCACCCTGGGCGTTTTCGACTACCGGCAGAACCACTTGCAGGGCGGTTTTTTCGTTTCGCTGGCCGGGCTGAAGCAGGCGGCCCGGTTCTTCTTCAATGTCCTGGACACCAGCACCGGCAAGGACAGGGGGGAGTTTTACGCAATCCTGGGATCGCTGGAGATGGGGGACATACACCTAAGGCTGCAGAACGAGTGCGGCCCCAGGGCGATTCTTGCAAGCAACCCCAACATTCCGCCGTCGGATCTTAGGCATGCCGTCATGCAAGCCATGGACGAAGCGCTTCAGTCGATACCGGATCTGAAACGGGGGCTAATGTACCACCACGCCCGCTCGCTGGGCTACCTAAAGGATCTGTCGTGCTTTCTGTTCGACAGGTTCATCCTGGCCTTCGAGGATTCGACGGGCGGGCGCGTATGCAGGATAAGCGCCACGGTGAAGGAGCTTATGATCAATCTTGACAGGATACTTTTCTCGCTTAGGGATCCCCCCTTGCCTTCGCTGTTCGAAGCGCTTTTCATCTACGAGCTGGGGATAAAGGTTGGGGAGCCGGGCTTCAAAATGGACAGGGAACTGGAATCGCTGCTTGACCGGGCCGAAAAAACGCTTGCGACGATTCGCAATTTCAACTCGGGGGTACCGCTTACCCGCATGATCCGCTGCATAACGCGGAACCTTGACTATTTCCCGACGCAGGCAAGCGGGGGCGAGGACTGGTTTCAGATCTACCGCGGTTATTGGAAGCGACGGCTCGAAGCCGAGCTTGCCGAATACTTCGCGCAGAAAAAACACCAGGATATAGTCAATTCGCTGGAGGACTTTTTCGGCACCCGTTTGGAGCCCCTTACCTACGTGGCCTCTGAAAGGAACCTGGACGGGTTCCCGCTGCCTGAGGCTTTCACCCTTTCTTTCTTGAACGCCTTCAATTTCATCCTGGACGGCAAAATCAACAGCGTCCTGCAGCCTGTGGTACTGGAAGGGGAGTTCACCCGGCGGGAGGACAAGATGGGCATTACCGAGGCCTACAACAACATCATACACGTCGCCAGGCAGATACGGCTTCTGGATTCGAAGCTATCCTCGACCGGGGAGTACGGCAAGCGTTACATGCAGGCCAAACAGGAACCCGAGGCCCTGCCCGTAAAAAGGCGGAAGATGCAGATTATCCAGAACGATGCCTCCAGGGAAGCCTGGGGCATTATAGATCGATCACGCGAGGGTATGAAAAAGATTGGCGCCATGCTTGAGGTAATATCAAGCCGTGACCTGTGTATCGAGCACGGCCGCATTTCCAATTTTGACAAGCTGGCTGGGAAAAGGCCAGCCGTTTTTACCAGGAATGTAAAAGAGGCGGTCCGCAGCCTTAAGCAGACGCTAAAAGTGTTGAACGACATAAGCGAGGACAGCAAGTCCGCTTAGGCTCCCTAGGCCGCAGGAGTTTAGCAAACCCAAGCCAGGACATGGAAGCCTGGCTTGGTACGCTTATGAACAAGCTTGTACGGGAAGAAGGGGGGAACTGTGCCAATTTCTTTCGAATGTTTTTTTCGGTCTAGCAAGCTGTGATAGACCTTTCGGGCTAAGATGGCCAAGCCAGGCGGGATATCTATGCCATTCCGGAAAGCTTGGTATATAGCCTGCGGGGGTTTTAACACCGCTTTTTGGAGGAACAAAATGGGACGAAATGAAATCAACGGCACAAAGCCGCATTCGGCAGCGGCTGAGTTCGACACGCGGAAAAAAAAGGGGAATCCCCTGCTTCGGCAGGCGGGCATTTTCGGGCTGGTAATCTGGGCCGTCGGATGCGCCTTTTGGTTTTCCCCCATGCTTTTGGTATCGCCGGAAGGCGAAGCAGGCGAAAGGTTTGCGCCGCGCATTCAGCCAATACCGGTGTACGGCCAGGAGCCTGCGCCGCTTGAACAGGATGGCTATATTGCCGTTTCCTTATTTTCCAGCCTGCTCATGGTATTCTTGGAAGACGGCTATTTGGGTGCGCTTGTCATGGTAGTGCTGCCTGCCATCGTCGTGCTGGCAAGCAATATTGCAGCCATCACTATCAGCCTTTTTTTCAAGCCCGGGGGCGAGCCAAAGAGGCTGCGGCTGGCGGCCATTCTCTACCTAGTTTCGTTTAACGCCATTTCCGCGGTTTTGTGCTTTGCCGCTTTTGCAAAGGTGATGAAAAAGGCGGCGGCGCAAGTTGGTGAAAGCCACGGCAATGGGTATTCGGGAATGCAAGCATCGCATGGGGTCGTGAATACAGCCGCATAAAGAGGGTTCCGCTATTTAAGCCACAGTATAGAAAGCTCTCCGGCTTCTTCCGCTTCTTTCATCTCGCTATCTTTTGTAACTAAAGCGATGCCAAGGCTTTTCGCGGTTGCGGCGGCAAAGGCATCTGCAAGGGACATTGAATACGATGTTTTGAATCTTCCGGCGTCTTTGATAATGTCGCGGGAAACGTTGTCAAGAACGGTTATCGGGGCCGCGTAGATACTTTCCAGTACCGTATCGGCATATTCAACACCCTTGACGTAAATGCGATCGTAGTAAACTTCCATCACTTGAATACCGCTCATAAACAGCTGGCCTCGAACCGAAGGTTCAACGCCATTGTCCGCCTGCATCAGTAATTCAGCAACGATATCCGCCCCTTCCTCTTCGTTGAAAAGGGCGATCAGGGCGCAAGCGTCAAGAACACAGTCCATGGTTATTGTTCCGCGATTCTATATGGGTTGTCTTTGGCCAGTCCTTCCTCGAACGCCTTGTTTGCCCGTTTGCGCGCGAAGTATGCGTCCATGGTATCAAGGCCCTTGCACGATCCCCTTAACGCCAAAAGAGGCAGGGCTTCTTTTTTGGCAAAAGGGATCACTTTAACTTCCACTTGCGCCTTGCCCATAGGGACTTCAAGAGGCATGTCGATTGTCAGCCGGCGATCCATTGGGATTTCCACTGTTTGCGTAACGATCATAAGGCAAACATAGCATGGAACAGGGCGATTTTCAAGCATTCGCATTGCCTCAAGCACGTGAATCTAATTTGCATCTGGCGAGGATCCCCCATACGGAAAACGGGAAGGGAAAGTGGCCCAAGGTTTCGACGGTCGGTGCCATCCGCCGCGAGTTCGAGAAGGGCGGCATGAAAAGCGACGAGCGGCACTACTACGTCTCCAGTGCGGCCCTTAGCCCCGAGGCTCTGCTGAAACACGCGCGCCTTGAATGGGGTGTCGAGTCGATGCACTGGCTTTTGGGCTTCTTTCGTTCCACTCCCAAATTAGATTGACGCATGGCTTTCTGCATTGCCCAAATGCCGCATTCCCTGGCGAAAGCTCCCCAAATTGCCTTGGTTTGTGGTATCCTAATCCCAGTCAAACTGTGGGGAAACCACTCGCGGGAAGGAGGCGGCAAATGGCCGATGCGCTGGAGCTTCTGGACTTATATGAAGAAAAAACACATGCATTCCGCCGGGGGGACATCCCCGCCCAAGGCTATACATACAAGGACTACCTGTCCTGGGGCGAGGATGTCCGCGTCGAGCTGATCGACGGCATACCCTACATGATGGGTGCCCCCACCGAATGGCATCAATGGGTTGCGGGGGAAGTTTTCGGTCAGTTGCGGGACTGGTTAAAGGGCAAGCCGTGCCGGGTTTACGTCGCTCCATTTAACGTCCGCCTTTTCCCAAAGGGCGACGGCTCCGACAAGTTTGTCGTTCAGCCCGACGTTCTTGTGGTCTGCGACCGGGAAAAGCTGTCGGACGGCAGGGCATGCAGGGGCGCACCGGATTTTGTCGTGGAGGTTCTATCGGAAAGTTCCAGGGGAAAGGACTTTGGCGACAAGAGAAACCATTACGAGAAAGCGGGTGTCCGGGAATACTGGATTGTGGGCGAGGACAGGGTCTATAGGTACATCCCAGTTGACGGTATATACCGGGAGACTGTTTACAGCTTGGACCTGGATTCCAAGATAGACGTGGATGCGCTGCCTGGCTGTAGCATAGATTTCCGGGAAATAATTGGCCTGGCACTTAGTTCTGGGCAGGAAACGGCCATACATTGACGATGCCAGGGAGACGGCTATGAGCAAAGACAGCAAAACCACCCCCCCAGGCCTAATCCTCCTGCAAAAACAGCCGGGCCTGACATCCTTCGACTCGCTAAAAGCCCTTAAACACGCCCTTGGCACCGGCAAGGCCGGACACACCGGCACCCTGGACAAATTCGCCCAGGGGCTTCTCCTGGTGCTGACCGGCAAGGCCCTAAAACTAAGCCAGTGGTTCACCCACTGCGACAAGCGGTACGAGGGCACAATCCGTTTCGGCATTGAAACCGATACCCTCGATCCCGAGGGTAGGGACATTGCCGAGGCTCCCCTGCCTTCCAGGGAAGCCGTGGAACGTGCGCTGGCCCTGTTCCGTGGGAAAATCGAACAGGCTCCGCCGGCGTATTCGGCCATCCATATCGAGGGGGAACGGGCCTCGGTGCTGGCCCGTCGGGGCGAGGCACCGGAAATGAAGAAACGGCCCGTCGAGGTTTACCGCCTGGAGCTAAGTTCCTGGGATCCGCCCTTTGCGGGGGTTTCCGTCCACTGTTCAAGCGGAACCTATATCAGGTCGCTGGCCAGGGACATTGCCCTTGCCGCCGGGAGCCGTGCCCACCTTAGCGCCCTTCTGCGCACAAAGGTTGCCGGTTTCAGGCTTGAGGATGCCGTTTCGCCGCCGCCGGGGGAATGGGTGCCGACCCTTCTCCCCATCGACAGGGCCGTTTTTGAAGCACTAGGCCTTCCCTGCCTGGAAACGGATTCCGAAAGGGCACGGAGAATCACCCAGGGCAAGCCCCTGCACGAAGGCATGGATTCGCTCGCCCTGGATCGCCTAAATTCAAACGCACCGGGCGCAAACACCGCCGCTGTCTTTTCCGGCGACAAGCTCCTTGCCGTCATCGAGCGCATGGGGGAGGGAAGGTCATGGAAATATGGGTACGTCTATGCACGTGATTAACTGGGATGATTTTTTGAGTGGCCGGTGGCCGGCTAGTGACCGGCACCCAAGCACCCCCTTAGCCCTTACCATCGGGGTTTTCGACGGCTTGCACATCGGGCACCGGGCGCTTATAAGCCGCATTCGTGCCGAGGAATCCTGCATTCCGACGGTGGTTACTTTCAGGGAAAACCCCATGAAAACAATCAGCCGGAATCGCTCTGCCCTTGACATCTTTAGCCTGGCGGGGAAGCTCGCTTTTCTGGAGGCGCTTGGGGTGGAGCTTAGCGTGCTGATTGACTTTTCTCCGGAATTCAGTATGATAAACGGGAGGGATTTTATAGGTCTGCTTTTGGGTTGCCATCCGGTAAAGCTGATAGCCGTGGGGGAGAATTTCCGCTGTGGGCAGGGGTCGGACACCGGGGCGACGGAGATTCGGCACCTTGCGGAAGCACGGGGGGTCGAAACTTGGATTGCGCCGCCAGTAATGGACGAGGGGCAGCCGGTTAGCTCAAGCCGCATAAGGCAGGCTCTGGCCGCCGGGCGCGGCGCCGAGGCGGATAGGCTTTTGGGCGAACCCATCATAATAAGCCCCAAGGCAGGTCGAAAGTGGAAGTCTGTTTAGGACGACCGGCCCAAACATAGTACCCAATTGGAGGAGATAAAATATGGCTTTAGCAAAAGAAAGCGTGGCATCCATCGTTACCAAGTTCGGCAAAGACGAAAAGGACACCGGCGCATCGGAAGTTCAGATTGCCCTGCTCACAGAGCGGATCAACCAACTGACAGGCCACTGCAAGCAGTTCAAGAAAGACAAGTCCGGCCAACGGAGCCTTCTGGTTCTCGTCGGCAAGCGAAGGAGGTTGCTGAAGTACATTCAGCGTACCAACCTTGAAGGATACCGCAAACTAATCAAGGAACTGGGTCTGCGTAAATAATGAAGGCAATAAAAGCAACTCTTGAAATAGCCGGCAAGGAAGTCATCCTTGAAACCGGCAGAATCGCAAAGCAGGCCAACGGCTCTGTTTTTGCCCGGTACGGGGGGACGGCGGTTCTGGCCACCGTCTGTTCGTCCGCGGAATCGGTCGAGGGCCTGGACTACGTGCCCCTCACGGTCGATTACAACGAAAAATACTATGCTGCGGGAAAAATCCCCGGCGGCTTCATCAAAAGGGAAAGCCGGCCCAAGGACAAGGAAATCCTTGTAAGCCGGCTTATCGACCGCCCTATGCGGCCCCTTTTCGACAAGGCCTTCGGCAGGGAGATACAGCTTATCCCCACGACCCTTTCCACGGATCAGACGAACCCGCCCGATATGCTTGCGATAATTGCGGCATCGGCGGCGGTGCACATCTCCGACATTCCCTTCAACGGCCCGATTGCCGGGGTTAGGGTTTGCCAGGTGGACGGGGAACTTGTGGTCAACCCCACCTTTGGCCAGATCGAGAAATCCACCCTGGAAATCGTCGTCGCAGGCACCAAGGACGGCATCACGATGGTCGAGGGCGGCGCAAAGGAAGTCAGCGAGGATCTGATGGTCGAGGCCTTGGAAAAAGCCCACGCCGTGATCATCGAGTTCTGCAATTTGCAGGACAAGCTGAGGGAACTTGCAGGCAAGCCCAAGCTTCCGCTCGTTCCGCCTTCGCACACGCTGGAAAACAGGGACGCAATCCGTTCCGAAGCCTATCCGAAGCTTGAAACGGCCTGCTTCCTGCCCACAAAGTTCGAGCGGCACGACGGCGTAAAGGCCGTAAAGGCGGAATTCGCCGCCAGGTACGCAAGCCAGCTTGAGGACGAAACCCAGAAAAAGCTTTTCAACGCACTGTTCGAGGACATGGAGTACGAGATTCTCCGTTCGGCAATCCTGGACAAGGGACGCAGGGTTGACGGGCGTGGCACCGAGGATATCCGTCAGATTACCTGCGAGATTGACATCCTGGCTCGCACACATGGTTCCGCGCTGTTTACCAGGGGCGAAACCCAGGCCTTGGTCGTTACGACCCTTGGCACTGTGTTCGACGAGCAGATCTTCGACGACATCGAGGGCGACAGGCGGGAGAACTTCATGCTTCACTACAACTTTCCCCCTTATTCTGTGGGCGAGGTCGGCAGAACAGGCACCGGTCGTCGGGAGATAGGCCACGGGTACCTTGCCCGTCGCTCCCTTGAGGCCATGGTTCCCTCGAAGGACGAATTCCCCTACACGGTGCGTGTGGTGTCGGAAATAATGGAATCGAACGGTTCCTCGTCGATGGCCTCGGTCTGCGGCGGAACGCTTGCCATGCTCCACGCCGGCGTGCCGATGAAAAAGCCCGTGGCTGGCATTGCAATGGGCCTTATCACCGAGGGCACGGGCGGCCCAGGCGACCGATATGCGGTACTGTCCGACATTCTCGGCGAGGAAGACCACCTTGGCGACATGGACTTCAAGGTTGCCGGTACCGAGGACGGCATAACCGGTTTCCAGATGGACATTAAAATCGCTGGGGTCAGCACGGAAATCATGCGCAAGGCACTGGATCAGGCAAAGCGTGGCAGGCTGCACATCCTTTCGGTTATGAACCAGACGATAAACCGCCCTGCGGAAGCGATCAGCGAGTATGCGCCCAAGATCCTTAGCATGCACATCGACATCGACAAGATCGGTGCGCTCATCGGCCCCGGTGGCAAGAACATCAAGGCTCTGTGCGAGCAGTACAGCGTCAAGATCAACACCGAGGACGACGGCACCGTCACGATATTCGCCAAGAATTCCCAGGATGCCGAGGACGCAAAGGTTGCGGTCATGGGCATTGCGTCCGACCCGGAAC
>Ga0209755_10006279_pt1 | contig 13221 bp, 11 predicted proteins | sample TergutCo191P1_FD_187301 | JGI IMG/M metagenome (GOLD analysis project Ga0209755, IMG submission 187301) | Cornitermes sp. P1 segment gut microbial communities from Petit-Saut dam, French Guiana - Co191P1 (SPAdes) (version 2) | ecosystem: Host-associated > Arthropoda: Insects > Digestive system... | reverse complement strand
GTTATGGACCCGGACGACTCGAAATCGACGGCCTTCTCGTAGCGGCTGGCGAGCTGGCTGTAAAGGTCGCCCGGGTAGCCGCGGTTGGACGGAACCTGTTCCTGGATTATCGATATTTCCTTCATCGCGTCGGCGAAGTTGGTCATGTCGGTCAGAAGCACCAGAACGTCCTTGTTTTGCAGGGCGAACTGCTCCGCCACCGCAAGGGACATGTCCGGAATCATAAGGCACTCCACGGTCGGGTCGCTGGCGGTGTGCATGAACATTACCGTGCGCGCCAGGGCGCCGGCGTTCTCCAGCGTTTCCCGGAACGTGAGGTAGTCGTCGTACTTGAGGCCCATGCCTCCCAGGACGATTACGTCGACCTCCGCCTGTATCGCGATTCGGGCCAGCAGCTCGTTGTACGGCTCGCCGGAGACCGAGAAGATCGGCAGTTTCTGCGAGACGACCAGCGTGTTGAAAAGGTCGATCATCGGAATGCCGGTGCGGATCATGCTGCGCGGAATTACGCGCTCCGAGGGGTTTACCGACGGGCCGCCTATGGGGATCATGTTGTCGCGCAGGGCCGGCCCCCTGTCCCGGGGCTCGCCGGAACCGGAGAACACCCTGCCCAGCAGGTTTTCGGAAAACGGAACCTGCATGGGGCGGCCCAGGAAGCGCACGGTGTCGCCCGTGGAAATGCCGCGCCCGCCGGCGAATACCTGCAGCGAGACCACGTCGTCCTGCAGACGGTTAACCTCGGCAAGCGACGTGCCGAACACGGTGTCCACCTCGGCCAGATCCCCGTACCGAACGCCCTCGGCCCGGACGGTGATAACGCTTCCGGTTATGGATTCAATCTTGCTATATACCTTTTTCATGTTCCGCCCGCCCTATGCCAAAAGTTTTTCCGCGGCCCTGTCCAGGCCCTCGGACTGCCGTTTCACCATGTCCTCGATTTCCTTTTCGAGAGCCTTGAACCGCGCGTCCTGCCACTGCGATCCGTTGTAGTCCAGGAACCTCTGCCGCAGCCTGCTGAACCAGACGCGGGCCTCGTTCTTGTCGGGGAAGCTGAACCCGGAGGCCAGAACGTGAAGCAGCTTTGCAAAGGTGTATATCTGCCGTTCCGGTTTTACCGCCGCGTCAACCTCGTCAAAGGAGTTCTGCTGGAAGTAAACGGAGTCGATAAGATCGCCCTTGAGGTAGATTACGTAGTCCTCCAGACTGGTGCCCTCCTCGCCGACGACCTTCATCATCTGCTCGACCTCCGTCCCCCGGCGCATGAAGCCGTGGGCGTAGGCGACCTTTTCCTCGTCTATGATGCTCCTGTACTTCGACCACGAGTCCAGCGGATGAATGGCCGGAAACTTGCGCGCGTCGGACCTTTCGCGGGAAAGCCCGTGGAAGGCCCCGACGACCTTGAGCGTCGCCTGGGTAACCGGCTCCTCGAAGTTGCCGCCCGCCGGGCTTACCGTCCCGCCGATGGTAACCGAGCCCAGACTCCCGTCCTTGAGCCGCACGATGCCGGCCCTCTCGTAGAAGCTGGCAATCGTCGATTCCAGGTACGCGGGAAAGGCTTCCTCCCCCGGTATCTCCTCCAGTCTGCCGGACATCTCGCGCATGGCCTGCGCCCAGCGGCTGGTGGAATCCGCCAGCAGCAGGACGTTTAGGCCCATCTGCCGGTAGTACTCCGCCAGCGTAACCGCGGTGTAGACCGAAGCCTCGCGCGCGGCGACCGGCATGGATGAGGTGTTGCATATGATGATGGTCCGCTCCATCAGGGAGCGGCCCGTCCTTTCGTCCTTGAGTTCCGGGAACTCGACCAGGGTCTCGACGACCTCGCCGGCCCTTTCGCCGCAGGCCGCCACGATTACCACGTCCACGTCGGCGAAGCGGCTGGTGATCTGCTGAAGCACCGTCTTTCCGGCGCCGAACGGGCCCGGAATGCAGTACGTACCGCCGCGCGCCACCGGGAAAAAGGTGTCGATAAGGCGCACCCTGGTAACCATGGGCTCGGTCGGCTTCAGCCGTTCCTCGTAGCAGTCCACCGCCCTCTTGACGGGCCAGGTGAAGCTCATCGTTACCGGTATCTTTTTGCCCTTCTCGTCCTTCAGTTCCGCCACGGTGTCACCGATTTTGTAGGAACCGGCGGGCTTTATTTTCGCCACCGTGTAGGAACCGTACATGCCGAACGGCACCATGATCCTGTGGGTGAACGCGCCCTCCGGCACCGTGCCCAGCGTGTCCGAGCGGGCGACCTTGTCGCCGACGTTCGCCGCCGGGGTGAACTCCCATTTTTTGTCCGCGGACAGCGGCGGCAGGTACACGCCCCTTTCCAGGAAGTGCCCCGTCGCCTCCGCGAGCTGCGGAAGCGGGTTCTGGAGACCGTCGTAGACCTGCCCCAGGAGCCCCGGCCCCAGTTCCACCGCGAGCATGTCCCCGGTGAACTCGACCCCGTCGCCCACGGCGATTCCCTTGGTAATCTCGAAAACCTGAATCTGGCAGACCCCGCCGCGAATTCGAATGACCTCGCTTTTCAGCCGCTTTTCGGTGACCCTGACGTAGCAGACCTCGTTCATGGAAACGGCGCCGTCGAAGCGCACGTCCACCATGTTGCCGTTGACGGCTGTTACCGTTCCTTTTGTTCCAACCATATTAGATACTCCCGTTGGTCGCCGCATCCGCGGACGCGGCATTCGATCGCTCCAAAATGGAGTCGTAGAGTGATTTGTATTCCGAAAATCCCGCCTCGGCCCGGAACGAAGCCTGCCGCTCCAGGATCATGAGCTTGACGAGGTAGGCGAAAACGGTCCTGCGCCGGAAAAGGTCGCTTCCCTGAAGGGCCTCGACCGCCTCCCAGCGGGCCTTGTCCACGACGATCTCCCTTTCGAGCGGCGTTTCCGCCTCAATCGCCCTGGCCGCCGCCGCGACCGCTCCGGACGGAACGGCCGGAGCCTCCGGAAGACCGTCCCCCTCCCTGCCGAGTTCGGCGGCGCGAAGCCTGGCCAGATTCAGCCGCAGCGTTCGTTCCCATTCCCACCAGCCGTCCACGAAGTCGCAGCCGGAGGAGGACGCGCCCCCGGAAGGCCCGCCGTCGGGATCCGGTTCCGGCCACGGGGGATCCAGGCCCAGCGTTTCCAGCAGCGCCGCGCCGTCCCCGCCCACTATCGGGGCGGCCTTTTCCCTGAAGGCCGCCGAGGACATCGGCGGCGCCTGGCCGTAAACCAGATACGAAAGCTGGGGCACGAAATAGTAATACCTATAGGATACCACTGCGCCTTCCCTTATTCGTCCCTTACCGAGGCCCTCAGAATTTCCGCGAGCCTGGGGTTGAGGTACGCGCACAGCATTTCCGCCACGGAATCCGCCGAGAAATCGTAGTACGCCGAGCCGTCCTTGTTCGCTATGCGGAACCCGCCGGAAAGAGCGGCATCTGATCGAAGCTCCAACCCTTTCTTAAGTTCCTTCGCCAGCTTGCCGACCAAAAAGGTTTTGAGCTTGCCAAGCGACGCCTCGCCGAGCAGGAGTTCCAGGGAGCCCTGCGTTTTGGGATTCCACGCCGAAAGCATCTCCGGAAGCGCCTTTTTGAGAACGTCGTCGTTGTAGGTTTCCCTTACCTGCTCCAGGACAATCCTGTCCAGAAGAGCCTGAACCTCGCCCCTGAAAACCAGAAGCAGGTTGCGCGACGCCTGTTCCAGAGCGGCGTTGCCCGCCTTCTCGGAACGCTCCGCGTCCTGCCTGGCCTTGTCCGTAATTTTCGCGGCTTCCTTTTTGGCGGCGTCCACGATGCGTTTCGCCTCCGCCTCCGCCGCTCCCCTGATTTTGGAAGCCTCTTCCGTCGCGGACTCGACCCCGTCCTTCTTTATCCTGTCAATGAGTTCCTGTACCTGGATATCCACGCCGACCCCCTTGTCGATGAAAAATCGCTCGGGCATTTTTTACTGCCTTACGCTAATATATTACACGCGTTTTTTTTGTTCAAGCCCCAAACACCGAAAAACGCCGAAAAAGGCAATTTATTCCACTTCGAAAGCAAAAACCGATTTTTCGGCGTAAGGCCGATCCGGCCCGAAGACGCACGGCGGAAAATCTTCCCTATTGGGTGAATCCGGGAAGTGCTGGGTCTCCAGACAGAAACCGGAACGCCGCGTGTAAACGGCCCCGTCCCTGCCGACGATGTCCGGAAGCGTGTTCCCGGTGTAGAACTGAACCCCGGGCTGGGTCGTGAAAACCTTCATTTTCCTGCCGCTGCCCGGCTCCACGACCTCGGCGCAGGGGCGAAGTTTGCCCGGATCGCCGTCCACGGTAAAGCAGTGATCGTAGCCGTCCGGCGCCCCCGCCGCGCCGGAACCGCCAAGCTCCGGCGCCAGGTCCCTGTTTATAGCTTTTTCCTCCCGGAAATCGAAAGCCCCCCCCCTTACCGGAAGCAGGCGGCCGGAGGGAATCCCCTCCCCGTTCACCTCCAGGTACGACGAGGAGTGCAGCAGAACCCGGTGGGAAAGAACGGAGGACACTCCCCCGTCCGCGAGGTTGAAATAGGCGTGGTTGGTAAGGTTCACCGGCGTGGGCGCGTCCGACCTGGCCTCGTACACGGCTACGACCTCGTTGGACTTTGTAAGCCCGTAGCTGACCCTGACCTTGAGGTTCCCCGGAAACCCGCCGTCGCCGTCCGGGCTGTCAAGCTCGAAGCGCACAAAAACGCCGTCGCTTTCCTCGTAAGCCTCGGACTTCCACAGTCTTTTGTCGAACCCCCGGAAGCCGCCGTGCAGGGTGTTGCCGCGGTCGTTTGCCTCCAGGCCGCAGTCGCCGCCGTTAAGGGAGAAACGCGCCCCCCCTATGCGGTTGGCGAAGCGCCCTACGGTGGCGCCTATGTAGGCGTCGTTGCTCAGGTAGCCGTCCAGTCCGGAAAACCCCAGAAGCACGTCCGATTTCCCGCCCCTGCCGGAGGGAACCGCAAGGCTGGTCCAAGTCGCGCCCAGGGCGGAAAGACACAGTCTAAGGTCCCCCGCTTTCAGGGTGTACAGATGCACTTTCTTCCCGTTGGACAGAACCCCAAAAACCTTCTTCGATATCTTCATGTAAGATATTATAGCAGGTACGGCCTTTTTTGGGCAATCGCCGGACGACCCGGATTCCCCGGCACGGGAATACATTCGGCTGTTGACTTTGTCGCGCCGGAAGCGGTTTGCCGTCTTGTCCAACCCCCCGTATTGGGAATATACTGCAAACATGAAAAAGAGCCTTTCCTACGTGTTGGTAACGCCCTACGCCGTCGCAAAAAACAGAACCGGCGGGGTGCTTTCCCGGCTGCTTTCCGGGACGGATTTGGAACTGGTCGGCGCGCGGACGTTCGTCCCGGACGGGGACTTTGCCGGGAAATACGCCGAGGCGCTGCGGAAGCGTTTGCCCCGGGACGGGTTCGCGCGGCTGGCGGACTACGCGGAGCGGAATCTGGCCGGGCCGGAGCGGGCGCTGCTGCTTCTGTTTTTTGGGGAAAACCCCTGCGGGAAGCTCTCCGGCGTTTGCGGCCCGGCGGCCCCCCCCGGGGCGGAAGCCGGCGGGACAATCCGGGACACCTTCGGCGACCTGATCCTCGAGCCGGACGGCTCCGGCGGGGCGCGGCATTTCGAGCCGGCCGTTTTTACCGCCGAATGCCGGACGGACGCGGACGCGGATATGGCCCTGTTCGCCGATTTTCTGGAGGGGCGGGAAAACATCGTGAAAAACCTTCCGCACCGGAATCCGGAGGAGGTCGAGCGCACCCTGGTCATACTCAAGCCTGACAACTGGACGCGCAACTCGTCCCGTCCGGGGGTAATCCTGGACATGTTTTCGCGCACCGGACTCGAAACGGTCGGCGTAAAGGTGCACCGGTTTTCGCTGGCGCAGGCGCTGGAATTCTACGGCCCGGTGGAGGCCGTTTTGAGGGACAAACTCGCCGGAAGATACGGAAAACGGGCCCGGGAACTTCTGGAAAGGGAGTTCGGGGCGGAAATGGACGGCGAAACCGCCAAAACCCTGGAGGAAACCTTCGGCGCGGACTGCGCCGTACGCGAGTTCGGCAACATCGTTGAGTTCATGTGCGGAAAACGCCCCGGCTCCGGAGGCGATCCGGACGCGCCCGGCGACGTAAAGTGCGTGATTCTGGTTTACGAGGGCCCGAACGCCGTCGCTAAAATACGCGAAACGCTCGGCCCCACAAATCCAGCGGAGGCTCCGGACGGCACCGTGCGCCGGGAATTCGGCTCCACGGTTATGATCAACGCCGCCCACGCCTCGGACTCGACCGAAAGTTTCCTGCGCGAGAAGGACGTGGTGAGGATGGATGAAAACACCCTGACGGCGATAATAGCGGAACACCTGGGCCGGGGGTAAAGTGGCGATTCCGGCCCTGCTGCCGAACCTGCCGGGAGGCGCGTGCATGCTCCTCTTTGGTAGGGAACCGCGGCGGCTCCGGTTTGCCCGAAACCGGGGGCGGGCGATATTTAACCGCTTTTTAACAATCGGTTGACGAAGCCCTAACAGGGGCGCGGTAGTTTTCGCGTAGGCGCGCTTGAGCGCCTAATCAGGAAGTTGAGGAGAGAGACCATGAAACGAATCGCGTTTGTTTTGGGGGCGCTGGCGATAATACCTGCGGCCCTGTTTTTGACCGGATGCCGGGACGAGGAGGAGGCCGCCGACGCGCGGTACGCCGCCGAAATCGCCGGAGTAATCGAAATCGGCGGTTCCACCTCGGTGGTGCCGGTACTGGAGCTTCTGGCGAACGATTTTCACGACGCCAACCCCAACGTCAGGATCAACATCCACAGTACGGGTTCCAGCGACGGCATACGGAACGCCGGCGGCCTCTACCAGTTCGGCATGACCAGCCGCGAACTTACCCCCGCCGAGCTTGGCATGGGCCTTACCGAACGGCTGATCGCCATCGACGGGATCGCGGTAATCGTGAACTCCCAGAGCCCCGTAAGGGACCTTACCCTGGAGCAGATTCGGGGCATCTACACCGGCACGATAACGGACTGGAGCCAGGTTTCCGGCGACAAGAGCGGAGCGATAGCCGTGGTAACCCGCGAGGAAGGCTCCGGCACCAGGGGAGCGTTCGAGGAAATGGTCGGCTTCCCGGGCATGCTTCGCTCCGGCGCGGTCGAGGGCCCCAGCACCGGCGCGGTCAGGTCGAACGTGGCTGGCAACGTCAACGCCATCGGCTACATTTCGGTCGGCTCGGTTGACGGGTCCGTAAGGGCTATCGCGGTGGGCGGCGTGGAACCGACCGCGGCCAACATGGCGGCCGGACTCTACGGCATCGCCAGGCCCTTCATCCTGCTTTACAGGGATCTCGATCCGGCAAGCACGGCCTTCATCGACTGGGTGACTTCCGACGGCCAGTCGATTGTGGCCAGAGGCTGGCAGACGATACCGGGCTGGATGCCGCAGTAAAACGACAACGATACAGCGACGGTTTCCCGGGACTTAGGGCCCGGGGCCGCGGCCGGCCGCCTTTTGGCGGCCGGCATGCAATTCGACCAATGGAAGACGGGTATGGACAGCCGAAAGTTTACGGATCATTTTTTCAGGTACCTTGTCAGCGCCGTGGCCCTGGTCTCGGTTCTGGCCCTGGGCGCCATCGTTACGTTCGTGTTTTTCCAGGGGACAAGACCCTTTTTCACCCCGACAGCTTCCGGACGGATACAGTTAATACAGCGAAACATAGACGGAATCGAGGTATACGGCGGGCCGTACCGCGACCGCCTGGAGCGCGTCGAACTTCCGGAGAACCTGCTCGAGTACATCGGGCTTCCGGAGGGAACGCGGTACGTGGAGGTAAGGTTCCCCGCTCCGGACGGCACCGCGGAGGTTCTGGCGTTCCGGTTCGACCCCTCGGTTTCCGGAAGATACCCGGAAGCCGGCGGAGCGCTGTTTTTCGACGGGCCCGGAAGGGCCTCGGTACGCTCCCGCGTTCCCGTGCCCGACGGCTGGGACGGCGCCCTCCTGCCGGAGCACATGACCAGGGCCTACACGGTGTACGTAAGATGGCCCGGCGTTCCGGCCCCAAGGCTGTACATCACGCTTCCGGAGCAGCCGCACGGCTTTTTGGCCTTCGTTACCGGAAGGGAATGGCGGCCCACAATCGTACACCTTTACGGCATTCTTCCCATGATCGTGGCCAGCGTAATGGCGGCGCTCGGGGCGATTATTCTGGGGGTTCCGCTGGCGCTTCTGTGCGCCGTCTTCATGTCGGAGTTCCTGCCGGACAGGTTCGCCTCGATTGTGCGCAGCGGGATAGAGCTTCTGGCCGGGATACCCTCGGTGGTGTACGGCTTCTTCGGCCTTATGGTCATAGTCCCGGCGGTGCGGAATGTTTTCGACATCCCGGCCGGAAACACCCTGCTTTCGGCGACCATAGTGCTGTCGCTGATGATTCTGCCCACGGTGACCACAATCGCCGAGACCTCCCTTCGGGCCGTCCCCCGCTCCGTCCGGGAGGCCAGCCTCGCGCTGGGGGCCAGCAAAATGCAGACGGCGTGGAGGGTGGTGCTTCCGCACGCGAACTCCGGCGTCATAGCCGGGATCATTCTGGGCATGTCCCGGGCCGTGGGCGAAACCATGGCGGTTATACTGGTGGCGGGAAACTCGCCCCAGCTCGCGTTCCACCCGCTTGAAAGCGTGCGGACGCTCACCGCGACTATAGCCCTGGAGATGGGCTACGCCTCCGGCAGACACAGCGAGATGCTTTTCTCGATAGGCGTGGTGCTTTTTTCGATGATTCTAATCCTTAACGGCGTAATCCTGGCTATGCGCCGACGAATGGAGCGGGCATGAAATTCATGAAGTTCAACACGAAACGCAAAATTACCGACGGCGTTATGTACGCGTTTATGACGCTGGGGCTGGTGGGGGTAATAACGGCCCTGGTCTTCATCCTGGTCTACATATTCTCCAACTCGGCGGGGTTTTTGACCTGGGCGTTCATAACGGGAGTCGAAACGGGCATTCTGCCGATGATCGTAACCACGGTGATGGTGGTGGCCGTGTCCATTACCATCGCCCTGCCGGTGGGCATCTCTACGGCGGTTTACCTTAACGAGTACTCCGGCAACTCCGGGCGCGTGCGTTTTCTGCGCCTGGCGATAGACACCCTGGCCGGCATCCCGTCGATAATCTACGGCCTTTTCGGGCTGCTGGTGTTTTCCCGCATGCTGGGCTTCGGCCAGTCGATAATCGCCGGCGGGTTTACGCTTTCGATAATGGCCCTGCCGGTGATAATCCGCACCACGGAGGAATCGCTCAAGTCGATACCGGATTCGGTGCGCGAGGGCTCCCTGGCGGTGGGCGCGACCAAGTTCCAGACCATACGCCACGTTGTGCTGCCGCCGGCCCTGCCCGGCATCGTTACGGCGGTGATTCTGGCGGTGGGAAGGATGGTCGGCGAGTCCGCGCCGGTTCTGCTTACCGTGGGGCTCGCCCGGAACATGCCAAGGTCAATCTTCGAGTCGGGCAGAACCCTGACGATTCACCTGTACCAGCTTACGGCCGAGGCGATACACGAGGACGACTTCAACATGGCTTTCGCCACCGCGGCGGTGCTGGTCATTCTGGTGATTCTGATCAACACGGCCACCAAGATAATCACGATGAAATTCAGAAAAAACGCGGGTAACCAATGAGCGAAGACACGCACAAAAACAAGGTGGAGGTCAGGAATCTGGACCTCTTCTACGGGGAGTTTCAGGCGCTACGGCAGGTCAGCTTTTCCATCAAGAGGGGCGACGTGGCCGCGCTTATCGGCCCTTCCGGTTGCGGCAAGTCCACCTTCATAAGAATTCTGAACCGGATGAACGACCTTATTCCCGACTGCCGGATAACCGGGGAGGTTCTTCTGGACGGCCTGGACGTCTACGGCGCGATGGACGTGGCCGACTTGCGCCGCCGGGTGGGAATGGTTTTCCAGAAGCCCAACCCCTTCAACATGACGATTTTCGACAACGTGGCCTACGGCCCCAAAATGCAGGGCCTGCGGGACAAGCGCCGGCTGGCCGAGATTGTGGAAACGTCGCTGAAAAAGGCGGCAATCTGGGACGAGGTAAAGGACCGCCTGAAAAAACAGGGCCACACGCTTTCCGGCGGCCAGCAGCAGCGTCTGTGCATAGCCCGCAGCATAGCCATGGAACCGGAGATCATACTGATGGACGAACCCACCAGCGCGCTTGACCCCATAGCCACCGGACGCATAGAGGAACTGATAGGCGAGCTAAAAAAAGAGTTCAGCATAATTCTGGTAACCCACGCAATGCACCAGGCCTCCAGGGTGAGCAACAAAACCGCGTTTTTCCTTCTGGGCGAAATCATAGAGTTCGGCAACACGCGGGAGATTTTCACGCACCCCAGGGACAAGCGCACGGAGGACTACATTTCGGGGCGCTTCGGCTGATTCGGCTTTTTTGAAGCCGGGAAAAAGCGGCACACGGTGAAGACGCAGGCGGTGGTAAGGATGGACATGTACAGGAAAATTTTCGTACCTTACAACCTTGCGCCTCCTCGCGGAGGGGAAGGCGGGCGAAATGTAGCGTAACGTTTGGTGTCGTTTGCGATATTTTCAACGAAACGACCGGAAACGAAAGGCATTTCAACCCGAAAAAATTTTTTAAGAAAATCGAAAAAAAAGCTTGACGGCCGGAAAATTACGGTATAGCCTGAATATGGCAGTTAAAAATATTTCCGCGCGTTTCTTCTTTAACAGACTGCGAACACATTTTTGGAGGTCTCGTAATGGGTTTAAGACAAAGGAAATTTGTGTCCGTTGCCGTGTTCGGTGTTTTTGCCGCCGGGCTTTTCGCGCTGGTGTTGGGATGCAACGCCCCAACCGGGCCGCAGATTGGGAGCGAGCTGCCGCAGACGCCGGACGGCGACACCCGTCTGGTTATTGGGATACACGGCACGCCGCCGCCGGCGGTCAGGAACGCCCATGCCATAAGCGGCATAGAGGCCCTGCTTCTTTCCGTTTACCGCATCGATCTTAGGGGGCCCGGCGGCTGGATTCGTCTGTTGCAGGAGGATCTGGTTGTGGACATTTTGGCCGCCTCCAGGATGGATCCGGTAATACTTTCCGACGTTTCGGTGGAACCGGGTTTTTACAGCGAGCTGCGCCTTGTGCTAAACCAGGAAAACCGTATACGCGTAAACGGCGTGTACCACCCCCTGCGGATACCCGGCGGCACGTCCTCCGGACTGAAGCTAAAGGGCGACTTTTACATACCCGCCGGCAGGCTGTTCAACCTTAACGTGGAACTGGACACGGCGCGTTCGGTAAGCTGGAACCAGGGAACGGGGTACAGACTGCACCCGGTGCTTCGAATATCCAGCGGACCGTACGTGATAGGCATATTCCGGGGGAACCTTACCCTTCACGGCGGTGTTGGCGGCGGCGAGACCCTTGTTCAGCTTTTTGACGACGGAACCGCCCGCGTACGTTCGACAAGGTTTCCCAACTTTACGATCTGGGCGAACTACAACTACAATTCCGTTACAAGGATACTGCGGCTTGACGACATAAACCTTGACGCGCCGGGTTTAAGGCGACGCAGGCTTAATAGGATAATGAGGGAACTGCCGGATCATTTCCTGCTTCCCATACGGCAGTGGTCTTTGGACAGCATAATAGCCGTAGACGCGATGGGGGTAACGGCCAACCTGTACAGGGTTGACGAGTTTAGTTTTTCCAGGGGCGTGAGTTTTACCGAGGTTGTTATACACATCGATATCCCGGGTTCACCGAGAATTGGCAGTGATGTGGTTACGGAAATACAGTTTATTGACACCGGTCATACCAAGACCCTTTTGGGCACTTTTGAGGGAGGTAGAGTTACTAAAATGGAGCCCATCCTGAACGACATGATACAGGGGTCTAGTACCCGTATACAGATCACGTCGTTTTTGTTGGAAGATCCCGATGCTCTTGATACCAAGATGGTTGTATTTGCGAATGTACCTACGCTTTTGATGACTTCTTCTCATGTTTCAGCAAGCAGTGATAATCCCTGGCAACCTCCGGTAATCTTCACTTTGCGCCGGGATATCCCCGGGCAGGAATTCACTGTTCCGTTTCCCGGGCGAATGAATATTAGGATGGATCACGGGAATTTTACCAACAACAACCCGGTGGTGAGTTGGGATCCAAGTCCCGGCGCAAACGGGTACTTCATGTTGGCGGTAGTAAGGAACAGGGATTTTGACCCCAATATAGAGAGTCAGGACGGCAACCGTTTTTTCATCCCTGCCTTTTACTATTTTACCATGGGTACCAGTGCCATAATCGATTCCGAGCTGATTAGTTTTACGCAGGTGGGTTCACAGCCGGCGCGGATTAATCCCGGAGACATCATAAGAATTGAGGTTTACGCACTGGACGGTTCCGGTTTCCTTGATTCCGTAAACAGGCAAGGCGCCCTGCTTATGGACGCAGTAACAATAAGAAGATAGGAGGAAGAAGAATGAAACGCTTAAGAAGTTTGCTGGGCATTATGGTTGTTATTGTGACCCTGTTGCTGATAACCGGTTGCGGATGGGAGCGGCCTCCGGATGATGCCATACACACCATGATTATACACCCCCGTTTTGTAGGTGAGTGTTGGAGTACTCTTTTCATGCGACCCGATTACTTCCGAGGCACTTCTGAACCTGTGATGTGGGTTCAGTTTAGCAACAGGGATTTGTTTCATGCATTCGGCCCTATTGGGGGACCATTCCAGTTCCCGAGTCAGCGGGATGAAATAATACAATTTCAAGGAGGGCGACCAGAAGTACCTGGTTTTAGACGTCTTCTTTATCATGTGTCACGCTGGGGCCAGAATGTGGAGCAGAGGGAACAAAGTTTTTATATTCGTACACTTTTTGGATTTAACTACACCTCTATATATTCTTTGTCTCGACCTAGCTTCCGGCAAATAGGATGGCTCATCAGATCCAATGAGGCCACTTTAAAGTCTGGTACATTTAACTATCTCAGGTTTACCTATAGCATTTATAACATGCCAATGGTGCATTTTTACCTCGATGTTTCTTCACATGAAGAAGGACAGACTCTACACTGGAGGCAACCCTGTGAAGACAAACTTTTCCCCAGCAATTAAACGGCTTTTTGACCGGCGCATTATCGCCGGCGCGAAACAGGGAAAGGCCGTTCTGCTTGCAGGCCTTGCCGTATTGCTGACGGCCTGCAACCTGCAGGAGTTACCCGAACCGGAG
>Ga0209755_10006278_pt1 | contig 13221 bp, 10 predicted proteins | sample TergutCo191P1_FD_187301 | JGI IMG/M metagenome (GOLD analysis project Ga0209755, IMG submission 187301) | Cornitermes sp. P1 segment gut microbial communities from Petit-Saut dam, French Guiana - Co191P1 (SPAdes) (version 2) | ecosystem: Host-associated > Arthropoda: Insects > Digestive system... | reverse complement strand
GTTCTGGATATTGAATACTTATCTGCCAATGTTTCTGTTCGAATTTCATCTTTCAACCCATTTTCAATATCCTTTAAGATACCTTCGTAAAAATTATAATAGTCTCTCATAAAACACCTTAAAATCCCTCTGACTTATGTTAGATTATAATTTATCTAGATAATGAACATTTTTTGCCATTACAAAAATTTTACTGTATGATTTTGTATCCACCCTTCCCCCGAGATTGCCTTCCGGGAAACCTCATCCCGGTTTGATTGCCCTATGGCGATCGATATTCCAGCGCACATGGTCGCGCAGCGCCTCGGTGGCATCGAAGGACAGCCCGAACAGGCGTTCCAGCTTGTCCACTTTGTAGCGGTACGTGGGCGGTGCTTCCGGCTCCAAAACCAGTTTCGCGGTTGACTCGGGCACCAGTTCAAGAGCCATGCGGGCAATATCGGCCCATGTGGTGTATCGGTTTCCCAGCGCAAAAATAATTTCCTCGTTCAAATCGCTTTCAACAAGTTTAAGGTACACTTGCGCGATTTGCTGTGACGACAAAAACTGCGTGCCGTCGTATTCCCGAAGCTTTATCTCGCGGTTTTCCAGAACGGCCTGCGCTATGTCGGCAAAACGCCTATCAGACTGGGACGCTCCGCCCGGAAAAGCCGGATTGGAAAAAGTATACCCAGGACGAATGATGTTCCGCCGCATCTTGACCGCTGCGCCCCGCCCGCCCTGGCTGGAGTAGTACTGGCGGAAACCCAGCAGGAAGAGTTCGGTGGCGGCCTTGGTAGAGCCGTACAGATCGTCGGGTCTGCATGGCGTGGTCTCGTCCGTGTCGCCTGGCATGGGGCCGACGGCGGCCGTGGAACTGGTGTAGATAAACTGCCCGACCCCAGCCTTCTCGGCGGCCTCCATCAAAAAGACGGATGCGCGGGTATCGTTGTCGAGCATCGACAGCGGCTCTATACCCCAGCCCAGCGCAATGTGAATCACGGTATCACAGCCTTGCAGCGCGGCCTCCATCGTCTTGAAATCCGAAAGATGCCCCTCCACCTCGGTAACATTTGGCAACGCGCCGATCCCGGGGACACGCCCGGGCGTTCGCGTGTACACGACACAGGCGTGTCCAGCTTCCGCCAGCGTTTTTGTCACATATTGACCAATATTTCCCGTTCCACCAGTGATAAAAATTTTCATGAACTCCCTCCTAATCCAATTTTCTTGCTAACATCATAACCTCTATCGTTGCCCAGCGTAAACCCCTTTCCCTTTCATGCTGAGCCTGGCGATGCCCACACTATCCGCAGTGTGCTGATCGCCATCTTTCTTCACGATGTTGGGGTTGACGCAAGACGGGAAGGCGGGATAAGGATACTCAATCCTTCAAGCAGGGATACCGTGGAAGAGGTGAAACTGTGCACGCTATTGAACGTGGGGAACAACGCTTGGTAGGGGCTTGAAAACGAGCGCGTCAGCCCCATGCCCGAAAGGCCGCGAGTGTCAAGATGCGGCGCGTTCCTTCTCGTACAATGCTATAAGCGAGTCCTGTAGCAGCTTGGAAAAATTGACGTGCCTTTCCTCGGCAAAGGTGTTAAGCCATGCAGGAATAGTCAGGTTTTTCCGCACCGCCTTGTTGCCGTACTTTTCGGCGTATGCACCCATGTCCAGAACCAAAATGCTAACAAAACCGCCCGGCTCGGGGTGGATTGCCTCTATGGGGCTTGCCTTGGGTACGGGTTTCCCGTCCTCGAGTTCGTCAAGAACCCACCCGGAAGCGGCATCGGTTCCCATGAAGATCGCCTCGACGAGGGAATCCCCACCACTTACGCAGCCTGGCAGGTCGGGAACCTCCACGGCATAAGCGCCTTCGTCCTCATAAAAAATTGCGGGATATGTTAGTTGCATAGTGCCCTCCTACTTTAATCCAGCTTGTTTCAGGATCGATTTGATAATAACCGGTGCGATATCCCCAGTGTGATACGGAATGGTTATCTTGCCCGACTTCGAAGAATGAACATACTGATGATGCGAACCGTTTACCTTCTTGAGGGTCCAACCGTCATCCAGGATTATCCGCTCGATTTCCTGAAACTTCATGCTGTAATGATACACATAATGCGTATCACCTGTCAAGTCTCCTGTCTTTTGCTTTTCCTGTGAAGGGCGGCAAGCTGTTTAATCTGCGTTATGATGTATTCCCTAAAAAGTGGGTCAAGTTCCTTTATGATCTCCATGAGTTCCAACAGTTCGACGTCGGACGGGGCTTCGTTGAACATATCCCCTTGGCCTGTGAGTAGCCAGTTTTTGTTGACATTGTATTTACTACTTATTAGTTCGTATACTCGCTCATTGGGACCTCTTCTTCCAGTTTCTATTTGCCCATAAAAACTCTGGGAAAGAAAAATCCCTTTGCAAAAGTCCCTCTGCGACATACCTAGCGTTTTTCTTACCGCCTTGATGCGCTCTTCTATAGTAGAACCAGCCATTAAACCCCTCTCCAAAATATCATATACTCCTCCAAAAAACAAGGAATAAGCTTGACAAAACCCTTATGCACTCTATAATGAGTGCATAAGGGTCTATGGGATGAAGGTTAGAGCAGTTGAAGGTGAAATAAAAGAGGAATTTTGCGATTGTGGTAGCGATTTTCAGATTTTGCCTACTGGGGAAAGGCGTGAAATATTAAAAACCGCCAAAACCCTGTTGAAGGAGCAAAACAAGGTCAAATCCTTGCTTGCCAACGCCGGAAATGACCCCTTGCCTATAGAAGCGGAAAGGCAAAAGAGGGCATAGGCGGTTTGTCTTGGTTAATACGGGGCGTATGCTCTGTATAAATATTTGATCGCCTCCCAAAATAGTAAGGCGGGTGATCATGGGATTAAGGAGGTTTTTCGACATGAAAAACACACGGACATTATGGCGGGTGCACGGCGTTCTTGCCATTATCGTACTCATCGGATTTACGGCAACGGCTTGCAGGTTCCCGACAGGGCAGCAACAACAGCCCCAACCTTATGCGACCAGGGTCGTTATTCCTTTGCCTGAAATCCCCGATGCAAGATCCATCGGGCTCGATACCGCAAGGGCGTACACAAATTACTTTGAGGTTTTCTTCCGCAGAACCGACAGCACGCCCGCTACATTCTATTCCGCCTCGGCAACGCTTGCGGAGGGGAGTATAGAAACGGAGGTGCCCGCTGGAACTTACGATATCTTGTTGTTCGCGGGACATAGGCGGGGGAATAATTTCAGCCCCCTGCTGTTGGCAAGCAGTTACGTATTGAACAGGGGTATCGTGTGGGGAGAGGTAAACCAGATACACATGGTGCTTGAAACGCTTGATGTAAATATTACGGCACCCGACAATGTTGTCCCCGCAGAGGATTTTACGGTTACAGTGGAAGTTGACACGAAGAACCCGCTTATCGCCGAACTGCCCGCTTCTGGTTCGGGGATACCCCTAAACCTTTCGTACCAGAGCGGTAACGTAACGCTGCCCTTTGTTAGTTCCAGTAATAATCTGTGGCAGTACAGCGGCACCTTGACCGCTCCTGCGATGGATGTGGAAGGTAATATGTGGTTGGATGGGCTTGCACTTACGCCCTTTAGCCAGGGCTCGTTTGGTTCTTGGTATTGGACGCTTCCCTCGTCATGGGGCAATGCGCTGAATGCCCTGCTCATCGGCAGGGACATCGTTATAAGTGCCCCAGTTATCGGAACGCCAGATGTCGAGATAATTATTACCTGGCCTGAAGGAGGTGATGGTAATAGTCCGCACTTGGGCCTACCCATGAATCTGAGCGATTGGGTTTATACAGAGGAATGGACGAGTGATGGTTCAATCTTCACGCGATTCCCCACAGGCGAGAGTTGGGCTCTTTCCAATCCTGGTCTTGAATTGAGTGGAACGATTGTCAATGGGCGGCTTAACCTCATCGTTGGCAGACCGTCCGCCTCTTACCTTGAGAATATCGTGAATCGATTCGACTGGGAGGATATAACAATCAGCGATCCCAATACAATGGTTTTTCTAGCTACATGGCTATATGCTGGGAATAATATTGAGTTTGACAGGTTCCATCAAAGTATTTCACAGGAGCAAGACGGAGAGTTTGGGGTTTCTTACAGGGTGTTTCACGTATTCGCTGACAGGGATGTTACCCTCAGTGGAGGAAGAAGTGAACAGGGCACAGCCGTGCTAGAACCCTTTACCCTTATCTTTATGGAGGGCTGGAACGTTGTGCATCAAAGGGAGGTGTGGGTGGTGGAGACAGAAACTACCTATTCGGCTAGTATAGCTATGGGCGATCTTGGCTATCCAGTAAGATGGGTAGGGTCAGGGTCTCTTTGGTGAGTAATCCTGGGTTTCCATAAAAGTTATGGGGATATCCTGGGAAGGAAGGGGAACGGCGATACTCCGCCACAACGGGGTATCGCTGTTCTTCTATAAATAGCCCCCCATTCAAGCCACAACCTTTGGCGATGGTAATTGACCACAGGCTGATTCCTGAGCCAGCGTGTGATTTGTCCGAACAGTATTGCGTCTACTAATTGAAAAAGACCGAATTACGCCCTATACTTACCTAAAACCAAGTCAGGGGGATACTATGGCTACCACCCACGATTTCACGGTAGAGCGATTGGGCGAGTGCAACATCAAGTCGCCTATCACCATGTCAACCACGCATGGCGCAGGGCTCGCCAATTACGTTACCGACAACGAATTCATTCGACTTAACACACTGGTAGAAGCCGGAGAGCCGGAGAAACCTGCCGGTCCTCCCCAAATTCTGGAACGTGCAGGCCCAAGGGAAATGATTTACTTTAACCCTGCCCACGTCCATGCCGGAATTGTAAGCTGCGGCGGACTATGCCCCGGCATAAACGACGTGATAAGGGCCATCGTGCGCTGTCTATGGTTTCGCTACGGGGTCAAGCGGATTTCCGGCATATCATACGGTTACAAGGGTTTTCTGCCGGAGTTTCAGTTCCCGGTGGTCTCCCTTACGCCGGATATCGTTGACGACATTCACAAACTCGGGGGTACGTTCCTGGGCAGTGCACGGGGCGGCGGAAACGAGACGGGCAAAATAGTTGACGCAATGGAAAGGCTCAACCTAAACGTGCTGTATACCATCGGTGGGGACGGCACCCAGCGTGGGGCACTCGCCATCGCAAACGAGGTGGCCAGAAGGCAGCTTAAGATTGCCGTGATTGGCATTCCCAAAACCGTTGACAATGATTTTTCCATTATAGACCGCTCCTTCGGTTTCAACACCGCCGTGGAAAGGGCGACCGAGGTAGTTGCGGCGGCACACATGGAGGCGGACTCGGCGATTAACGGTGTCGGCCTTGTCAAAGTGATGGGGCGTGAATCCGGGTTTATCGCCGCCTGTACCGCACTGGCAAGCCACGAGGCTAATTTCGTGCTTATCCCGGAAGTTCCCTTCGACCTGGACGGGCAGAACGGGTTTTTGCGCCACCTGGAGGATCGGCTAAAGAGGCGCAGCCATGCGGTAATAATCGTGGCGGAGGGGGCCATGCAGGAACAGTTGCTCACCAAGCGCGAGACTGACGCAAGCGGCAACCTAAAACTTGCCGATGTGGGCACCTACCTTCGTGACAGAATCATCAAGTACTTCGGCGAAAAGAAAATCGAGATCAACCTAAAGTATATCGACCCAAGCTACGTCATACGATCCTCGCCTGCCAATCCTTCGGATTCAATCTATTGCGAGCGTCTGGGAAATGCGGCGGCTCATGCGGCGATGTCCGGAAGAACCAAGGTGCTTATCGGCCTGGTGAACAACAGGTATGTCCATCTGCCCATAGAGGCGGCGATAGCCCAGCGCCGTCATGTCAATCCCGAAGGAAACCTCTGGCGTGACACCCTGGACGCAACCCATCAGCCAGTGCAGATGGTAAACGAGCCTGAAAAGGCAACATGACGGCAAAGCGATTCAGCAAAACTTTACTGAGCAAGGGCGAAGCGACGCTGGACTTGGCTGATGGCGAAGCGGATTTGCTTTTTTCCCAGGCATTGATGCAGGCCTGCGCCGAAACGGGAAAGGTCTCATCGGTGTTGCTCCTTCCCCCCGACCTTACCCGTTTTCATTCACGGGCAGGTTTTCTTACGGCGATTGCATATCGGGAACTTGCCAAAGCCGGAATAGCCGTAAGGGTAATGCCTGCCCTTGGAACCCATGCCCCACTTAGCGACACAGGGCGAGATCGAATGTTCCCTGGCGTGCCGGCATCGCTCTTTCGCATCCACGACTGGCGCAGGGACGTGGTGGAACTTCACCGAATCGAACGTGACTGGGTGGAAGCGACCACCGAAGGCTCGGTAAGTTACGACTGGCCTGTGCAGGTGAACAAGCTTCTGCGTGACGACGGCTTCGACCTGATTGTCTCGCTGGGGCAGGTTGTGCCGCACGAAGTCGTCGGCATGGCAAACCACGCCAAGAACATCCTTGTGGGAACCGGCGGCAAAGAGGCCATCGACAAAAGCCATTTCGCCGGGGCCGTCTATGGCATGGAAAGGCTGATGGGTCGTGCCGAAACGCCGGTACGGGCAATGTTGGACGAGGGCCTGAACCGCTGTGCCGACAAACTCCCCCCCATATTTTATGCCCTGACGGTACTGAGTGCCAGGGACAAGTCCGACGGCTCGCTTGCCCTAAGAGGTCTTTACTGCGGCTTTGGTCGTGAGTGTTTCGAACAGGCCGCCGAACTTGCCAGGCAGGTAAACGTCGAGTTTCTGGACGAGCCTGTCGAAAAAGCCGTTGTGTACCTTGCCCCGGAAGAATTCCGAAGCACCTGGCTTGGGAACAAAGCCATCTACCGCACTCGCATGGCAATGGCAGACGGCGGCGAGCTATTGGTTATTGCGCCTGGGTTGGAAAGCTTTGGCGAGGACACGGACATTGACAAGATTATTCGCAAACATGGATACCGTGCCGCAAAAGTCATTCGTGAAAAAACCATTGTCGATAATGATCTGGCAAACAGCCTGAGTGCCGCCGCCCATCTTATCCACGGTTCCAGCGAAGGCCGCTTTACCGTGCGCTACTGTCCTGGGCCAGGCCTAAGCCGCAGGGAAATAGAATCGGTGGGCTTTGAGTGGGGCGACATTGGCGAGGCAACGGCACGTTACAATGTCAACAAACTTGCAACTGGATGGAACACGGGCAAGGATGGCGAAAGGTTTTTCTTCGTGCCGAACCCCGCGCTTGGCTTGTGGGCATTAAAAACAAGGTTTCCGCAAGACTGATGTACCGAACAAGCGAGCGGCGCAAGGCTCTGGTGGCGATCATCCTGTGTTCCCTATTCTGGGGTTTCTCTTTCATCTCGATAAAGATCACCGTGGAGGTTTTTCCGCCAATGTCTCTGGGCCTTTTGCGTTTTGAAACCCAAGCTATTTGAAAAACCCTGTCCTCCCGTGCTTGTGTAGCTTCCCGTTGGCCTTTCGCCTTGTATCATCAAGTTGTCTGAAAATAAAACTGACAAAATTTGTTTCGTCCCCGGCTTCGCCGCCCGTAAAGCCCTGGGCAAAGTAAGGCTCGCCCGGCGCGTTGGCAAGAACCGAGTTGACAAGTGATCGGAAAGAGGCCAGGGCCGCCGACCCCAAAATATCGGCAGTGCTACTGTTTTTGCCGCCAGCCAGCCCAGTTTCGGGAAAGACAAAAACCAAGGTTCCCTGCCCTATGGCCTTGAAACTTGAGGTTAGTTCTTTTGTCAGGAAAAGCCAGCTTTTAATTTGATCATTTGCCAGCACCTCAATGTCCACGGGTCTTAGATCGGCAGAAGCGCAGGGAACCGAAGGGGGCGAACACACCAGAATCGCCTCATCAATCTTTTTTTGCAGGCGGTTTTCCGCAGAAAGAACCAAAGTACGGGCAGAAATGGGGCTGCCCGGATTCCAGTCAAGGGGAATGCGGGCCTTTTCCACGGTGGCATTGAAGGCTATTGCCGTGTCGTAAGAGCCGCCGCCGATTCCGGAAAATCGGTTTGGGATCGTGGCAAGGGCATAATGCTTCACACGCCTGGCTATTTCAACTTCTAGGACGCTTAAAAGGGTAGAATCGTTGCCTGCTACAAGAACTCCTTGGGTCATAACTACAGTGTATACGGAGCGGCCTGTTGTGGCAAGCCAACCCGTCGCCTGGCTTCCTCCGTGCCGATCCCTTTGCGCCCCGCCCAATCTTCCAACTGATCCTTGCCAAGGGTTCCCAAGCCAAAGTAATATGCGGAAGGATTGGCGAAAAACATTCCGCAGACCGAGGCGGCAGGGCTGATCATGGCGGAGTCCGTAAGTTTCAGGCCGCAGCGTTTTTCCGCATCGAGCAGTTCAAAGACAAGCCGCTTGTCCTCGTGGTCGGGGCATTGGGGATAGCCAAATGCGGGTCTTATACCTATGCCGTTTGGGGATATTGGGGCATAGCCCCACCATTCCTGCCGGATGCGAAGGTGGACTTCCTCGGCAAAGGCTTCGGTGAGCGTGTTGGCCAAGGTTTCCAGAAGCAGGGCGCTATAGTCGTCCTTACGGCGGCGGTATTCGTCTGTCGCCGCGTCAAGGCCAAAGCCGGCACTAAGGGCAAAGAGTCCCAGCCAATCGCCGGAAGCTGCGACAAAGTCCGCAAGGCATGGGTTCCAACCACGGAGGGCTTTCTTCTGTTGGTTTCGCAAGAAGCACAAACGGGGATTCGCATTAGCCTGGCCTGCATCAATTACAATATCATCGCCATCGGATAGGGCAGGGAAAATTCCCACCACACCGCGAAGCCGCAGCAGGCCTTCGGCCTTGACCCGATCCAAAAGCGTACGTGCATCTTCCAAAACAGTCTGTACTGCCTCTAGGTCAGCACTGGCAGGCATTTTTCCCACTTCCCAGCTTCGCAATAATGCCTGCCAGTCAATGCGGGGAACGACACGCTCCAAGGGGTAATCGTCCAAATCGATAATGCCATTGACTTTTGGCAGGGTAGGAGTGTACTCCGCCAGAGGTACTTTGTTGGCTCTTGCCACATCAAGCGGTATGATTTCCACCCCAGATTTTGCTGCAATATGTCGCTGGGCTGCATCAAGATAGCTCTGTTCCAGATTGCGCAAAAACTGCGGGCGTTCCGTGTCGGAAAGCAGGGCACGGACTGTCTCGGCGGATTTTCCAGCGTTGGGGACATAAACCACCGGGCCGGAGTACTGGGGGGTAAGGCGCAGGCTTGTATGGACAAGGCTTGCCGCCGCGCCGCCGATAAGCAGGGGGATCTTCATGCCCCGCCTTTCCATTTCCCGTGCGACATTCGCCATCTCGTCCAGCGAGGGGGAGATAAGCCCGGAAAGGCCGATAATCGCTGCCTGCTCTTTCTGGGCCGTTTCGACTATCCGTTCCGCCGAAACCATCACCCCAAGGTCGATAAGCTGATAGCCGTTGCAGGCAAGAACCACGCCCACGATGTTCTTGCCAATGTCATGAACATCGCCCCTTACCGTGGAAAGGACAACTTTTGCCGAAAGTGGGCTGCCAGTAACATTGGCACCTTTTTCCATGTAGGGTTCAAGTGCGGCGGCGGCTTTTTTCATAACCCTTGCGCTACGAATCACCTGGGGAAGGTACATGGTTCCTTCGTCGAAACGCCTGCCAACTTCCTTCATGCCATCCATGAGGGGGCCTTCGACGATCTCCAGCACTGGTTTGGGTGTCCCATTCCCTTCCGTACTTTCACGCAGTTCTAGCACATCCGCTTCGATGAAGTCATCAATACCATGTACCATTGCATGAACAATACGGGCTTCGACGGGCTGGGTGCGCCAGTTGTCAAGCCCCGAACTACGATGGGCAGGGATCGATGTTCGGGAGGCCGACAAGCCGATCTGTTCCGCAAGGCCAAGGAGACGGTCGGCGGCGGCTGGGCTTCGGTTGAGAATCACATCCTCAACCGCCCTGCGAAGGCTTTCCCCGATTTCGCTGTATGCGATAAGCGTTGCGGGGTTTACGATTGCCATTGTAAGCCCCGATGCCTGGGCGTGTTTAAGGAAAACGCTGTGCATGGCCTCACGCACATGGTTGTTCCCACGAAAGCTGTACGACAGGTTTGAAATACCGCCAGAAATATTAACACCAGGGCAGTTATCCCGAATCCATACGCAGGCACGTATAAAATCGAGTGCGCAGGAATCATGTTCGCTTATTCCGGTTGCGACGGCAAGGACGTTCGGATCAAACACGATGTTTTCGGGCTTAAAGCCGTTTTCGACAAGCAGTTTGTAGGCACGGCCCGCGATTTCGATTTTTCGATCATAGCTTACCGCCTGGCCTTTTTCGTCTATAAGCATTACCACGGCGGCGGCACCGTAACGCTTTACAAGGTCGGCATGGCGGAGGAACTCGGTTTCGCCGTCCTTTAGGGTTAGGGAGTTAACCAGGCCCTTGCCCTGCAAACGTTTTAGGCCAGCCTCGATCACGTTCCAACGGGAACTGTCGATCATGACGGGAACCTTGGCAATATCCGGATCGGAAAGGGCAAGGTCGAGAAAGGCGCACATTGATTTTTCGGCATCAAGCATGGCATCGTCCATGCCAACGCCGATTATCGTGGCACCGTCGGCGATCATGCCACGGACAAAGGCAAGCGTTTCGTTGTATTTTTCCTCGCTGATAAGGCGCAGGAACTTTCTGCTGCCGGCAACGTTTGTCCGCTCCCCGACCAATGTCAGGCTTGCGGAGCCATTAATTGCAAGGGGCTCAAGTCCCGACAGTTTTGCCCTTGCGCTACCCCCCCCTACGGGGGCTACCCTTGGCTTGTACATGGCCGCCTTTGCCGCAATGGCCTTGATGTGTGCAGGCGTGGAACCGCAGCACCCGCCGACAATGTTCAACAGGCCATCTTGCAGATAATGCCCGATATGTGCGGCCATTGCTTCGGGGCTTTCGTCGTATTCGCCGAGCTGGTTGGGCAATCCCGCGTTTGGGTGGGCACTGACAAGGCAGGGAGCCAAGGCCGAAAGCCTACGTGCGTGGGGCAGAAGTTTTTCCGCACCAAACGAACAGTTAAGGCCGATGGCCCAAGGCTCGGCGTGAAGCACCGAGTCGCAGAATGCCTCAAGGGTTTGCCCGGAAAGGAGCCGCCCTGAATCGCCGGAAACCGTGGCAGAAACGATAAGGGGAATATCGATTTTGCGTTCTTCCAAAAGCCGCCTTATGGCAAACAGCGCGGCCTTGGCGTTTAAGGTATCGAAAATTGTTTCCACTAGCAGTATGTCCGCACCACCGTCCAGAAGCCCACGGGCATTGTCGTAGTAAGCCGCCTCCAGCTCGTCCCAGTAAATGCCCCTTCTGGCAGGGTCGTTTACATCGGGCGAAAGGCTGGCGCTTTTCCCCGTAGGGCCTATGCTTCCCGCAACAAAACGGGGCCGCTCCGTGGTGGAAAATCCATCCGCCGCCTTCCGTGCCAGTTTTGCCGCCGCCACGCTTACCTCGTAGGCAAGGTCGCTAAGGCCGTAATCGGCAAGCGATACGGCGGTGGAGTTAAAGCTGCAGGTTTCGATGATATCCGCCCCGGCTTCCAGGTAGGCCTCGTGGATGGCGGCAATTGAATCCGGCCTGGTAAGGCATAGTAGGTCGTTACAGCCGGCTAGCGGTGTTTTGTGGTCGGCAAAACGTTCGCCACGAAAGTCCGCCTCGCCAAGCGTGAGTTTCTGTATCAACGAACCCATAGCGCCGTCGAGAACAAGTATGCGCCTAGATGCGATAGAATTGAGTTTTTCCCGTATAGACATGGGAAAATTGTACTGGAATCGTGGGTAGGACTTCTAGACAAGGGCAAACGAATTTGATGTGTGCTTGACAAAGCCTGGGTTATTTTTCATGCTGGGGTAGAATGGTTACGGGGAAAAGGCTCTTCTTCCTGGTTCTTGTGCTGGCAGCCGTGCCAAAAACTGGCCACGCTGTTAATGCCCTTATTCAATATTATGTCCCCACCTTGTTCGGAATAGTTTCAGGGCCAGGCGGGGTGCTGTCTGTTTTTGAAGATCACGACAGCAACAGACCTTGCCTTATCCCCGTGGAAGTAAAAATCCCTATGCTGCGTTTTGGGAACACCTTGTTAAGCTGGAACACGATAATAAGCCCATTTCTTGAAGGCGGATCCTTTAGCTCGCTTAATCTTTCCCTGGGGCTTAGTTTTTTTTACGACCTCCGATGGTTTTGGAACCTCCGCATTTTTCGCGGGGACAATGGCTATGAAAATGACACCATTATTGCGAACGACAGAATCGATCCCTTGGGTATGAGCAGTTGGTTCACTTCCATTTACCCTATTTACGACAGGCCGATGCTTGCAATGGGCAAAACGCCGATGCTTTCCTGGAAGATGGCCATCGATATGGGTCGTTCTATTAATTTCCTAAGGTTCATCCACACAAGCATTTTTGTTCGCAGCATTATTTTTTGGCAGGGCTCCACCGTCGGGGTGGTTCCAGATATTGGCATTACACTTGGCTTTCGCCTGTGACTGTTGGTCGCTGTTTGATCCACCCATCTGGCCTCCTTGTATTCAATCTACCCCAAACACCTGGTTCAAAAGAAAGGCTCTTTCGGCTATAATTTAAGCATGAAAAACGCACTAGCAGGCGCTCCCGTTGCCAGGTTGGCAGGCCGTGCCGACAAAACCATGGCTGGCGGGTCTGAAATCGACGGCGGTAGGTTGGATTGGGCCGTGCCCTTGGTTTTCCGCTCGGTGGCACTTTTTGCCATACTGTACCAGTTCAGGCTTCTTGCCGCAAACCTGGCGGATACGGCCGTTTACGTGGCGGCTCTCCTAGGCGCTTTTGCCACGGCGATCTTCCTTACCTACCGAAAAATGCCCTCCAAAAACGGTCTTGCTGGGAAAATCGGGCCGCTTGCGGCGCTTATCACCATAGCCTTGGTTCCCTGGGCAATAAGGGCCTTCATCGCCATGCCCCGTTTCCTAATCCCTGGCAGAACCGACTCCATTGCCATTACCCTGGACGCCCTTCTTCTCAACTTTGACCGCAACAACTTCGTCTCCCTGCTGCCATTTTACTGGGCCTCCGTCACGACATGGTTCTCGCTACGCTCACGGCTTTTCCTTCGTGGCACCATAATCGCCGATGCCATACTGCTCATCGGGATTTTCACTTTTGCCCCCATCGCAAACATAGAGATGTACCGCTGGCCCGTCGTGGTAATCGCAATGGTCGCAGGCATTATCT
>Ga0209755_10006277_pt1 | contig 13222 bp, 11 predicted proteins | sample TergutCo191P1_FD_187301 | JGI IMG/M metagenome (GOLD analysis project Ga0209755, IMG submission 187301) | Cornitermes sp. P1 segment gut microbial communities from Petit-Saut dam, French Guiana - Co191P1 (SPAdes) (version 2) | ecosystem: Host-associated > Arthropoda: Insects > Digestive system... | reverse complement strand
ATATGGCGGTCAACACCAAGTACAAGAACAGCGTTTTCACCATGCTTTTCAGCGACCCCGATCTGCTGCGTGAACTGTACTGCGCCATCGAGGACGTAACCCTGCCGGCCGACACGCCGGTGGAGATAAACACCCTGAGCGACGCGCTTTTCATGGACAGGATAAACGACATCTCCTTCGAGATCGGCGGCAAGCTGGTGGTGCTGGTCGAACACCAGTCCACGATAAACCCGAACATCCCCCTGCGAATGCTGCTGTACATCGCCCGCGTGTACGAGAAAATAATCAAGGGCGACCGGAACATCTACGCGTCCAAGCGCATGACCGTCCCCTACGTGGAGTTTTACGCGCTGTACGCCGGAACCGCGCCCTGCCCCGACGCATATACGATGAGGCTTTCCGACCTTTTCGAAAGCCCCGAGTCTCTGGGGCTGGAAGCGAGGGGCTTTCCCGCGCTGGAGATAGTGGTGAAGGTGATCAACATCAACCACGGCCGCAACGCCGGGATAGCCGGCAGGTGCAAGACCCTTGGCTGGTACAGCGCGTTCATAGCGAAGGCGCGGGAGTTCGAGGCGGAAGTCGGGGATCGGACGGAGGCAATTAGGCGGGCGGTGGTTTACTGCCGCGACCGTGATATACTGAAGGAGTTTCTGGAAAAACACGGAACGGAGGTACTGAACATGCTGACGAAAGAGTGGGATCAGGCCGCCGCCCTGGCGGTACGCTACGAAGAGGGTAGGGAAGAAGGCCGGGAAGAAGGTTGGGATGAGTGCGAAAGGAACATGGTTGAGCTGCTGGAAAGCGGCAAATCCCCGGAGGAGATTATCAGGGAATTCCGCACCAAAACGGTACAGGCCGCTTCCCGGGCGAATTCCCAAACCTAGCCGGCTGGTATTCCCGGCGACATGTCTGCCATATGGCAACCGGACTCGACCGGGAACAGGGGGTAGCCTCTTGCCAAACCCACCCCGGCGCACGATAATTGACCCATATGGCGGTCAACACCAAGTACAAGAACAGCGTTTTCACCATGCTTTTCAGCGACCCCGATCTGCTGCGTGAACTGTACTGCGCCATCGAGGACGTAACCCTGCCGGCCGACACGCCGGTGGAGATAAACACCCTGAGCGACGCGCTTTTCATGGACAGGATAAACGACATCTCCTTCGAGATCGGCGGCAAGCTGGTGGTGCTGGTCGAACACCAGTCCACGATAAACCCGAACATCCCCCTGCGAATGCTGCTGTACATCGCCCGCGTGTACGAGAAAATAATCAAGGGCGACCGGAACATCTACGCGTCCAAGCGCATGACCGTCCCCTACGTGGAGTTTTACGCGCTGTACGCCGGAACCGCGCCCTGCCCCGACGCATATACGATGAGGCTTTCCGACCTTTTCGAAAGCCCCGAGTCTCTGGGGCTGGAAGCGAGGGGCTTTCCCGCGCTGGAGATAGTGGTGAAGGTGATCAACATCAACCACGGCCGCAACGCCGGGATAGCCGGCAGGTGCAAGACCCTTGGCTGGTACAGCGCGTTCATAGCGAAGGCGCGGGAGTTCGAGGCGGAAGTCGGGGATCGGACGGAGGCAATTAGGCGGGCGGTGGTTTACTGCCGCGACCGTGATATACTGAAGGAGTTTCTGGAAAAACACGGAACGGAGGTACTGAACATGCTGACGAAAGAGTGGGATCAGGCCGCCGCCCTGGCGGTACGCTACGAAGAGGGTAGGGAAGAGGGTAGGGAAGAAGGCCGGGAAGAAGGTTGGGATGAATGCGAAAGGAACATGGTTGAGCTGCTGGAAAGCGGCAAATCCCCTGAGGAGATTATCAGGGAATTCCGCACCAAAACGGTACAGGCCGCTTCCCGGGCGAATTCCCAAACCTAGCCGTCCGGCATTCCGAGCCTGTCTTAATTACAACGGTAAACTCCCGCGCCTCGGTTGGCTTGGAACGGGAATAACGCTGACGTTCCGGCGCGACCGCGTTTCCCAACGCTCCGGCGCCTTCCCCCTTCAGTTTCCCCTGATCATGCCCACTATGAGCAGGGTGAACATCACCAGAACCGCGCCCAGCAGACCCAGTAAGAAGTACAGCAGGGTGCCCAGCGCCCTGCGAAGGCAGGGGGCGTAGACCACGCGGTGGACGTTAAAGGCCATGGACACCGTGGAGAAAACGCAGAGGAGGAACGCGGCGTAGCGCAGAAGGCGCAGAAGCCAGAACAGCGTCGCGTCCGGCAGACCGGGGTCCGGCATGCTTCCGGCCATGTACAGCGTGAAAAAAAGCGCCGTCAAAACCAGCGTCCACCGCACCCCGTTTTTCGCGAAACGCGGTATTTCCCTGACGGCGGTTTGCCCGTCGGTGCCGGAGGCGGCCTCGGTTTCAGCGTTTTTGTTCCGGTTTTCGGTAAGGTATCCCATTTTAGCTCCGTTTCGCGTGGATGCGGCGGCCGGCTTGCCTTGCCGCGCGTTTTAGGGTATCATAAATCCACGTCATGAAAAAGTTCTTCGCGGTCTTTTTTGTCCTCGCGCTCGCCGGTTCGGGCCTGTTCTTCGGCTGGGCGCACAGGGGCCTTCCGCCGGATTCCTACGGCGTTCTGCGCTCAAGAACCCACGGGACGGATTCGCGCCTTATCGTGCCGGGCGAGTTCCGGTGGGTCTGGTACAGGCTTATTCCCACAAACGCGCGGCTTTCGGCCTTCAGGATAAGGCCGTTTCAGCGCCAGTTCCACGCCGGCGGCACGCTTCCCTCCGGCAGAATCTACTCCGCGTTCGTGGGCCTGCGGGACGACTTTTCATGGGAGATAAACGCCGTAATGTCCTTCCGCCTGCGAACGGAGTCTCTGGTTTCGCTGGTGGACGCCATGAACATAGGCACGCAGGAGGAGCTGGCCCGCCACGAAAACCTCCTGGCCGACGAACTGGAGGCGGTAATACTCAGTTGGATAGACCGGGGCGACAGTTTTGTCAGGCACACCGACGCGCTGCTCCGGGGGGAGGAAATACCGGAACTTTCGCGGGAAGTGGAAAGGCGCTTTCCGGACATAACCGACTTTTCGCTCCGGATAAACTCGGTGCGGCTTCCGGACTTCGACATGTACGACCGGGTAAGGGCCCTGCACGGCGAGTTCGTTGTTTTGCAAAAGGAACTGATTCGCGGCGGGCTTCCGGATTTGGCCATGAGCCGACTGGAAACCTTTGTCCGGCTGGAAAAACTGGAACTGCACGGCGCTCTGCTGACCAGATACCCCGTTCTGCTGGACTACCTGTTGATAGAGGACGGGCGTGCCCGCCGGGAGTAACCCGGCGAACCCGGAAATTGTTGTATGAAGGGTTGCGGGCCGCGCGGAGGGCGCGGTGTTTTCCGGAACGCTAACGCAAGGAGTATGTCGATGCGAAAATCCCGAGTCCCGGTGCTTCTTTCGGTCGTTTTTTGGCTTTCGTTTCAGGCCGCGTCTTTGGGCGCTCAGGAGTGGGACGACTGGGATTTCCACGCCGACCTGTACGCCCGGGGCGATCAGACCTTTACGATTACCGTGGGCACGGTTTTCCCCACCGTCTTCCTGGACGGCAACGGCAACCGCGTGGAGGGCCTGCCGGGCAACTTTAGCCCCCTGGTGGGCGGAACCATAAGCCTGGCCTACAACCACTTTCTGGGCGCGAACCTTTTCGTGGGCGGGGAGGGCGGTTTTTCGTTCCACTACACCGTGGGCCGGAACACGCTGTTCATCGTGCCGGTCGGTCTGCGGGCCGGCTGGCAGTTCGTGCTTGGCAGTTTCGAGTTTCCGATATCCGCGGCGTTCGGCGTGGCGCGGCACGGCTACATGAACACCAGCCACTGGGGCATGTTTATGCGGGGGGGCGTTTCCGCCTTCTACCGCTTCAGTCCGGGCTGGTCGTTCGGGCTCAACGCCGACTGGAGCTGGTTTCCGCAGCGCACCAGGGAGGACGGAGACCGCACGCCGGGAAGGGACGTTCACGGGCATATTTTGGGCCTTACCCTGTCCGCCCGATACCATTTCTAGGAGGGAATCGACATGAGAAAACCCAATCCGTTCAAAGCCCCGGCGGCTCTGGCCGCCCTGGCGGTTTGCGTTGCGGTTCTGGCTTCCTGCGGCCGGGACGCCATTTTCCACACCATATCTTTTGAAACCGTTCCCCAGCGTCCGCTGGTGGAGGGCGCGCCCACCGGGATGGTGGTTATGAACTGGGGAACCGGGACGGAAACCAGACCGGTCATGTTTGTCGCGGCGGGGAACCTGTTTTGGTACACTCCGGAATGGAACCAGGACGGCGGCTGGGACACCGACAGGGCAAGGTGGGGGGTCGGTATAGGCGTGCCCCAGCCGCTGGGGAAAATCATTGACATTGCGGCCACTCGGGAGCACCTGTACGTGCTTAGCATCGAGGGTACCGGTGTCCTCACCACCGTCTTTCGCATAGCGAACGGCGGAACCGGCGGCTGGCAATCGGTGGGGTTTGCGCCCGACGCTACAGACTTTTCCAACGGTGTCCAGTCCATTTTCGCGGATCCCGCCGGAAACTGGCTTTTCGCCGGGGCGCGTCTGGACGGCGCTCACTCCGTTCTGCATATTCCGGACGACGGTGTTTCCGGCGGCGGTGTTTTTAGCCTTCTTTCCGGCGGCGAAACCGGTCTGCTTTCCGGCGCGGTGGAATACGACGGCACCGTTTTTCTTAGCACCAGGGGCTCTGTCAGGACAGGGGACGAATTCGGCGGTATTTTCAGGGTTGACGGAAACGCCGCGACGCGAATGCCGGGCACCGAAGGGCGGACTTTTATGGGAATGATCGGATTGCGCAATCCGGCCGGAGCCGTCGTCGAGGTAATCGCCGTGGAACGCAGTTGGACGAATCCCGATCCGCCTCGCAACACCATTGCCGGCGGTCTTTTCCGGTTAAACGAAGACGGCGACTTCGAGCGGGTACCCAATACGGCAACGACCGGAACCCCGCCCGCTCCCGTCGGCGGTTATATGAGCATAGGCAGGGACGCCACCGGCGCACTGGCCCTGTGGGAGGGTTACGTGGACGGCACTTTTCATCGAATGTTGATTGCCGGGGCCCAGGGCCCGAGACACACGACCAATTTCCACAACGGCTACGTCGAGTTCGCGCTGAACGCCAACGGTACGCTGAACACCGGCGAGGCCCGCCGTGACACGGGCAGGCTTCTCACCGTGGACAACCAAGAACGCTACAGGACAAGCCTGGGCACCCTGCCGGTAAACCACCTTTTCCAGGTGCCGCCGGAAATCGACTCCAACAGAACGTTCTTCGCCTCCACGCAGACCAACGGTCTGTGGTCGTACAGGGTCAGGGGAAACAACATCCCGCAGTGGAACGCGGTAAGCCCGGAAGACTACTAGGCCCTCCGGCGCGTGGCTAAATCCGGGCCGTCGATGGACGAGCTTTTTTCGGGAAAAAACAGCTCCGGGGCGGACGGCGAGGGGCGCGGCCCCCTTGCCGACAGGATGCGTCCGCGCGTAATCGAAGACATAGTGGGCCAGGATCACATTGTGGGGCCGGGACGGCTTCTGCGAAGGGCAATCCAGGCGGACCGGCTTTCTTCGGTCATTTTCTACGGCCCGCCCGGAACCGGCAAAACCAGCCTGGCGCGGGTTATCGCAAATACCACGCGGGCGGCCTTTGAAAGCCTCAACGCGGTGCTTTCCGGCGTTAAGGACATACGCGAGGCCATAGACCGCGCGGACGGCCGGTTCCGGCTTTACGCCAAACGCACGATTCTGTTCGTGGACGAGGTGCACCGCTGGAACAAGGCCCAGCAGGACGCGCTTCTGCCCTGGGTGGAAAACGGCACGGTAATACTCGTGGGCGCAACCACCGAAAACCCGTTCTTCGAGGTAAACCGCGCCCTGGTAAGCCGCAGCCGTATTTTCCAGTTGAAGCCGCTGGGTGCGCCCGGTCTGCTGGAAACCGCGCAAAGGGCCGTGGCGGACAGGGAACGCGGCTACGGAAACTGGAACGTGGTGTTCGAGGCGGGCGCGCTGGAACACCTGGTGGAGGTTTCCGGCGGCGACGCGCGCAGTCTTCTTAACGCGCTGGAACTCGCCGTGGAAACCGGCCCGGCCGAATGGCCCCCTCCCCCGGGGGGGGAGATATCCGTTTCCATGGAGGCCGCGGAGGAAAGCATCCAGCGCCGCGCCGTGCTGTACGACCGCGACGGCGACTACCACTTTGACACGATAAGCGCGTTCATAAAAAGTCTGCGCGGCAGCGATCCGGACGCGGCGCTGTACTGGCTGGCCAAAATGGTTCGCGCCGGCGAGGACCCCGGTTTTATCTTCCGGCGCATGATTATCCTTGCCAGCGAGGACGTGGGCCTTGCCGATCCCCACGCGCTTTCCGTAGTGGTTTCCTGCGCTCAGGCATTCGACCGCATAGGGTTTCCGGAGGGCAACTTTTCCCTGGCCCACGCCTGCCTGTACCTTGCCACCGCCCCCAAGTCCAACACCGCCATGTCCTTTTTCGACGCTCTGCGGGAAGTGGACCGGGAGGACGCGGAAGTGCCGAACCACCTGCGCGACGGAAGCCGCGACGCGGAGGGCTTTGGCCACGGTGCGGGATACGTCTACCCGCACGCGTTCCGCAACCACTGGGCCGCCCAGCAGTATCTCCCAACGGCCCTGCGCGGCAGAACGTTCTACGTTCCGTCCGTCGTGGGCTACGAGGGAAAAATCCGGGAGGAGGTTCTGCAAAAGCGCGAAATCCAGGCCGCGGTGGTTTTGGCCGACGGCCCGGCCGATGAAAACCACGGCGAACTTTTGAGCTGGTCGGCGGCGGCCAAGGGAAGGGAAGGCTGGTTCCGGCGAATGGAGTCCGGCAGAAGCGCCCTGCTTTTTTCCGACCGCAAGGCGATTTTCGACGCGGCGAATCCGGCCCGACACGACCGCGTTCTGGTGCCGCTGGCCGACGACGGACTGCTTCTGTGGGAAAGCATGCGCCGCTGCCCGGAGGGCCTTTCCGCCGCGCTGGTTTCCGGGGATGCCGCCCGCGACGCGCTGCTTCGCTACGCCGCCGTTTTCGACGAAACCGAACGGCCGGAAATCGCCGTTTTTGCGAGCCGGTCCGGGGCGCTTTTACCCGCGCCGGAACAGGCCGAAACGCTGTTTTCCTCGCCGGTTTTCGACCGCGTCCTTTTGCGGGAACCGTGGAAAAAGGGCTTCCCCCGCCCCAAAGCCGCCGGCGCGTCGACGCCGGAGGAGGCGTTTTCCGCCCTGGCGGCCTCCGCCGGTCCGCTGCTTTCCCCTTCCGGCCGCCTCGTCCTGCTCTGCTCCCCCCCCCTTATGGGCCAGCGCGTCTCCGGAATCGTCGCCGACAACGCCGGAACCGGCGGCGCGGATACGGAACTCGCCGACAGAATCCGTCTGGCGGAGGACGCTTTTTTCGCCGACGGCGACAGGCGGGCGGACTTTCTGAACTGGAACGCGCAAACCGTTTCCGCCGCCTTTGAGTCGCGCGGCTTCGACGTAACAGCCTCGGTAGTGGATCAGACGGAGGAACGTCTGATCGGCGCAAGGGACGTGGACGCGTGGTTCGACCGGGACAAATCCCGCTGGGGTGCCTTCATGGCGCAGGCCCTAACCCCCGGCGACTTTTCCCGCGCCGAGGAAACTCTGCGCGTCCGGATTCAGGCGGGGCCAATCCGGTGGAAGTGGAAAAGCGTGCTGCTGGTTGCGCGGGTAAGGGCCGTTTGAAAAAAACGCCCGGCGTAACTATACTTTGAACATGAGCAAAACTATCTGCCTGCACAACGGGACGGTGCTTACCGGATTCGCGTCGATGGAAAACTGCGCCGTCCTGGTGGAGGACGGGATCATACTGGACGTGTTTTCCCAGAAACGTTTCGAGCAGCGCGGTTTCCGGCCGGACGACCTTATCATCGACGTGGGCGGCGCGTACATCGCCCCGGGGTTTGTCGACACCCACGTCCACGGCACCGGCGGCTACGGCACCGAAGACTCCGTTTTTTGCGAACCGGAAACGGACTACGAAACCGCGCTGGAAACCGGAACGGCGGCCGTGCTTGAAATGTCCAAACTGCTCGCCCTGCGCGGGGTAACCGCGTTCAACCCCACTCTGTATCCTTCCCCGCCCGGACTGATGCTGCGGGCGGTACGGGCGGTCAGCGCCGCGATGGGCAGGGAGGAAGGCGCGCGGATCATGGGGCTCCACCTGGAGGGCCCCTTCATATCGGGGGACAAACTGGGCGTGCAGAAACCGGAGGCGGTAATGCCGGTTGACATCGGCTTCATGGAAAAACTCTGGGACGCGTCCAACGGGCGCGTCAGGAACATGACAATCGCGCCGGAACTCAAGGGTATGAGAAACCTGGCGCTGTTCTGCATCAAGAAGGGAATCGTTTTGCAGGCCGGACACACCGACGCGAAATACGAAAACATGGTGGAGGGAATGCAGGTCGGAATACTCCACTCCACGCACCTTTTCAACGCCATGAGCAGACTGGACCACCGGAACCCGAACGCCGCCGGAGCCATACTGATCCACGGCGAAATGTCCTGCGAGATAATCGCCGACGGTTTCCACGTACACCCGAGCCTTCTGCAACTGCTGATTCGCGACAAGCCAATCGAAAAAATAGTTCTGGTAACGGACGGGCTGAAACCCACCGAACAGCGCGAGGGGCCTTTCCTTGCCAACGGCGAGGAAGTGGCGTTCCGCGACGGCGCTTTCCGGCGCGTGCGCGACGACGTTATAGCCGGCTCCGGTCTTACCATGATAAACGGCGTCAAAAATCTGGTCGCGGCCGGCTTCGCCGTTTCCAACGCGGTAAGAACCGCGTCGTTCAATCCGGCCCAGATAATGGGCTACTCCCGGCAGGGCGCAATCGTCCCCGGAAGACTCGCCGACGTAACGGTTTTCGACAGGGACTTTAACATCCGCCTGGTAATGGTGGGCGGGAAAATAATAACCGGAGGCGACGCTTCCCAAGGAGAACAAAAGTGCGACTCGTAATTCACAAAAATCACGCGGACGCCAGCCTGTGGGCCGCGCGGTATATCGCAAACAGGATTAACAACCACGACGGCGCGGCGCGGCCCTTCGTTCTGGGGCTCCCCACCGGGGACAGTCCGCGGCTGATCTACCGCGAGTTCGCAAGACTGGCGGCGGAAAAAAAACTGTCCTTTGCCGGGGTGCGAACCTTTAACATGGACGAGTACGTCGGGCTTCCGGGGGATCACCCCCAGAGTTACCGGCGCTTTATGCGGGAAAACCTGTTCGACCACGTTGACATAGATCCCGCGCACACGCACGTTCCGGACGGCATGGCGAAGGACCTTGCAAAAGAATGCCGCGACTACGAGGAAGCCATAGCGAACGCCGGCGGAATAGAGCTTTTCCTGGGCGGCATGGGCAGCGACGGACACATCGCGTTCAACGAACCCGGTTCCTCCCTGTGTTCCAGAACAAGGATAAAAACCCTGACCCGCGAAACCAGGGAGGCCAACGCCCGTTTCTTTGACGGCGATCCGGAAAAGGTTCCGTCCACCGCCCTTACCGTGGGGGTCGGCACCGTAATGGACTCCCGCGAGGTAATGATCATAGTAAGCGGCACAAAGAAGGCCCGCGCGCTGCGGGCCGTGGTGGAGGAAGGCGTAAACCACATATGGACGCTTTCCTGTTTGCAGACGCACCCCAAGGCGACCGTTGTGTGCGACGAAAGCGCCACGGAGGAACTGAAGGTCAAGACGGTAAACTACTTCAGGGACATCGAAAGCGAAACGCTGCGAAAGTTCGCCGACGAAAACCGGAACGCGCGTTGAAAACAACCGCAAAACGAATACCGCCGCTACTGTTCGCGCTCCTGTTCATGCTCGCGCCGGTCGCGTCTGCGGCGGCGGACGCGGGGCACCTGGCCGCGTTCGCCGATCCGTCGCGCGTCTGGGGCGACGGAGTTGAGCGCGTCATTGAGGAAGCGTTCCGGGCGCACTTCAGAACCAGAATTATCGGCGGAAGGATCATGAACGTTCGCATGCCCTTTGCCATGAACAACGAACGCAGCGCTCTTTTGGACACCAGACTGGACGTGGTCGCCGGCGGCAAGGGAAACCCGCAAACGCTGTGGCCCGTCATAGAGCGTCTTCTGGATTCGCCGGATTTTGCCCGGTTTACGGAAACGCTTTCCGACGGGCGCGAGCAGGTAATAATCTTCGACCTTCAGCACCGGACGTGGGAAAGCTCCCGCGACTTTTACCTGATTGCCGGGATGCGGGCGGGGCGGTACCCCGGCCTTCCCCACCGTCCGCACGTCCTGGTTTCCGGAAACGGCGTAACCGAGGCGGACGTTTACAACTACCTTTACGCCGTAGGCCGGATTGGGGTGGACTGTTCCGGTTTTGTCTGGAACGTGCTGGTTCACGTCGCGCGGCGCGGCGGCGTTGACATGCCCCGGCTTTTGGGGCCGTCGATGGGGGTTCGCCGGGGCGTGGACCCCGCGTGGTACGCCGGAACGGTGTTTTTCAATTCAAGAAACCCGCATCTGGTTCCGGTGGAGGACAGAATCGCGAACCTGCGCCCTGCGGACGTTATTCTGTTTCGCGGACCGGACGGCCAAATGTCGCACTCGGCGATCATACAGTCCGTCGATTTCACGAACGGGGTCATCCGGTATCTGCAAAGCACCGACATGGCGCAGCAGGAGGAGCGCGGCGTTCACGAATCCTTTATCCGCTTCGACCCCGGGCGAACCTATCTTTTTCTTTGCGACCCCGCCCTTTACTGGACGAAGCAGCGCCGTGCGGCGTTCGTCGGCGAACCGGATTGCCCCTTCCCCAACGACGGCGAACGTTACAGGGCCTTCCGCGAGCTGGGCGGCGGGCGGGTAGTGCGCCTTGGGTTTATAAGCCGGCTGCGGTTTTACTGATCCCCCCCCTCCCCCCTGAAACGCCGGTTTTAACGCGCGCCGCTTAGCGCCAGCATACAGGCCCCTTCCAGGGCGGTACCTCTGGGGGGAAAAACCGAAAGGTCGGGGTATTCCCCCGCCAGGATTTCCTTAAGCCTGCCGGCAATTATCTCGTTGCGCTCCAGAACCCCGCCGGCGAAAACCAGTTCCCGGTGTCGTATTTCCGGGGATTGGACGATAACGCTTTTAACCAAAAGGGCAAGCTCCCGCGCGCCAACGTTGAGCACGTCAAGGGCCAGCGGATCGCCTTGGCGGGCGGCATCGGTAACCACCGGAGCCAGAGCCGCGATTTTGGCCTTGTCCGCGTCGTGGTGAACGTACCGGACAAGATCGCCGCATTGGGAAAGTCCCGCCGCTTCCAGAATCGCGGTAGGCATTTCCGTGGGAAGATCCCGTTTTTCAAGGCTCCTAAGAACGCGGGCAACGGCGGTCCTTCCAATCCAGGCCGCGGATCCTTCGTCGCCCAGCATGTACCCGTGTCCGCCCGAACGCACCATGGCGCCGGAAGAGGCCCTCCCCAGGGCTATCGATCCGGTTCCGGCGATAAGGCAGTACCCCTCAAAATTCGCAAGCCCCCCGCAAAGAAGAATTTCCCCGTCGGTGCATATCCGGACGGGAAACTCTGGCCACAGAAGGTCGTCGAAAAATTCCCTAAAAAGTTTTCGCTCGTTTTCCCGGCCAAGCCCCGCGCTTCCTATACACCCAGCCGCCAGCTCCCGTTTTTTGATCCCCGCGGTTTCCAGGGCCGAATCCAAAAGGCTCGCAAGGTTTTCGAAAACACTGCTTTTTGGAACGGAATAAATGTTGGTGCTTCCCGACACGGAACGCCCAATAACGTTTCCCTCACCGTCCGTCAGGGACAGGCGCGAATGGGTACCGCCGCCGTCAATACCAAAGAAGCACGAGCCGTCAGTCATAAAAGCCAGTATACACGTCGCCGTTACCGGGGACAAGCGGGAAAACGCACCGGCTTGACAGATATTCGTTTTTGATTGTATATTTGCCAAAAACTGAAGGAGCGCGCCCGTGGCTAAAGACTCGCCTTTGAATACCCTCTCCTCCGAAGCACTGAACCGGTTCACCACCGAACGGCGGAACGACGTGTCGTCGGACATTGACACAAAAAATTCCCTGGAAATCGTTTCCCTCATCAACGGCGAAGACAAAAAGGTTCCCGTTGCGGTGGAAGGAATACTTCTGGAAATTGCCGCGCTGGTGGACGATATTGTCGCGGCCTTTAGGAAAGGCGGCCGGCTTTTTTACATAGGGGCCGGAACCTCCGGGCGTTTGGGCGTACTGGACGCATCCGAGTGTCCCCCCACATACGGGGTGGAACCGGAAATGGTGCAGGGGCTTATCGCCGGCGGCAGGGAAGCTCTGACAGCTTCCGTCGAGTCCGCCGAAGACAGGGCGGGGGAAGGCGTAAGGGAGCTCAAGGCCCGGGGTTTTAACAAACGGGATGTTCTTGTCGGTATTACCGCGTCCGGTCAGGCCCCGTACGTTTTGGGCGCGTTGGAATACGCGGCAAGCCTGGGGGCCGTTACCGGGGCGATAAGCTGCAACGTCGATTCAAAAACGTTTGACTGCGCCGGACACCGGCTTTTCGCCGATGTAGGCCCGGAAGTGGTAACCGGTTCCACAAGGATGAAATCCGGAACGGCTCAAAAACTGATTCTAAACATGCTTACCACCGCATCGATGATACGTTTGGGGAAGGTTTACAAAAACCTTATGGTGGATCTTAAGCCGGTCAACCACAAACTTGTGCTTAGGTCGGTGCGGCTTATCGGGGAAATTACCGGGTGTTCCCGGGAAAAGGCACTGGAAGCCCTGGAAGAATCGGGCAAACAGCCCAAAGTCGCAATCCTTATGGTTCTTCTGGAGCTTAACAGGGAACGGGCCGCAGGCCTCCTGAAGGAAGCAAACGGACAGATTGGTAAGGTTATGCTGGCGAATCCAAAAAAAAGTTGAGAAATCCGGATTTTTTTTCTTGACTTTTATTCCACCCCCCCGTACGATGGTATACATGGTTTACTTCGTCACTGAAAATACCGTTTCTCCCTTCGTTTGTCATAATGGTGCCGACGGTAGGCTAATCAACGGAATCGGTTATCCTGCGTGGGCAAATTTTCTTTTGGCGTTTTTCGTGAAGTTTTGCCGTTTTTTACGCGCGGTTTGTTCCGTTTTTTGGGGTTTTTTTCCGTGCAGTGCAGGTAAAACCGGCGGCATGTTACCCGCCAGACATGTAGCTGTATACCCCCCCC
>Ga0209755_10006276_pt1 | contig 13223 bp, 15 predicted proteins | sample TergutCo191P1_FD_187301 | JGI IMG/M metagenome (GOLD analysis project Ga0209755, IMG submission 187301) | Cornitermes sp. P1 segment gut microbial communities from Petit-Saut dam, French Guiana - Co191P1 (SPAdes) (version 2) | ecosystem: Host-associated > Arthropoda: Insects > Digestive system... | reverse complement strand
AGGTTGTCGTATGCAGGCGGAGCCGCAAGATAATATGCGCGGCGTTCGCGAGCGGGAAGCGGCGCGATTTCAGGCTTTTCAGGGAGTCGGGGGTCCGCGTCGCGCCGGGGGTTGGGCTTATGGCCGACACGGGGCACCAGGGGATTGCGAAAATGCGCGCGGACTCCGAGCTGCCGAGGAAACGATCCAAACGCAGCCCCTTGACCGAGGGGGACAGGCGGCGGAACCGCACGATTTCGAGCGGGCGCGCCGCCAACGAGCGCGCCATAGGTTTTATCAAGCGCTTCAGGATAGTTTCGGAAAAATACAGGGGCAGGCGCCGCGGGTTCGGGCTGAGGTTTAATCTTGTCGCGGGGATTTGCAACTATGAGCTCTCGCGTTGATTTCTGAAGAGGTCTATTGAAATCACTGCCATTCAGTGTGGCTTGTTGCATTTTCAAACCGGAGGTAATTTCAGTTGATTGGGGTTGTTAGGGAACAAGGCTCTTTGGCGGCTTACAGGGGCGATGTCATGGTTGCGAGGATGGTTTCCGGGGTTGTCTGGTGGTTATGCCCCGGCGTTAGGCCCAAAATAGATTGGAGTGATGTTGATGACGAATCCGTTGGGGCGGATGACAAGCCCCCCGTTTGCAAAGCTGGCGGCAGGAGTGAGCCCATCGTTGCGGAGGCAAATGCGGATGGCAAGCCCCCTCACGTTAAGCAATTGCGGGTCAAGGGCAGGGGCGTCAGGCTCATTGACATGGTTACCCGGAGGTTCACCGGCTCAGGGAAATAAAGCCGTGTTTCGTTTCCCGTATGCTTTAAGGTCGTGCGGATTTCATGGTCTCCGTTCAGGGAGTGGGGTCCCAGGTTTCCCAATATCTGGACCCAGCCTAGCCCCTATGCCGCGCGGTTTCCAAGTCCTCGGGAAGGGTCTCTAAAGCGACGCGGGGGTTGACTTGATGGCTTTTGAGGAATAGCATGGGCGGGTATAGGAGTAGTAGCTTGGGAGCACGGTGGACTTGGAAGTAGTACGGGCGTTGGTGCGTGTTATGTTGGATACTGAAAGAGAAAAAGTGTTCTGGTCCTTGGCGGAATCAAGGGGGATATGAATTATGGGAAGCGAAGCGGTTAAAAAATCGGAAATAGTTGCATTTGCGGGTACTGATATGGAGCGAATTGAGATAATTCGGGATGAGGTCTACACGATGGCTCCTCCTTCCTGGTCACATGATCAGGTGGTTAGATTTATCAATTATCAGTTAACTACTCATTTTTTACATACCGATTGTAATGTAGCTGTGGGGTCGGGGCTTAAATTGGAGGGGGATAAGACGTGGGAAGAGGCTTATGTTATTCCAGATTTGATGGTGGTTTGTTCGTCGGATAAGATTGCGGAACTCGGGTTGGAAAGTCCGCCTTCATTAATTGTGGAAGTGGTTAGTCGGTCAAATTCATCCAATTGATCTTAATCGAAAACGCAGGCTCTATATGGAAAATGGGGTTAAGGAATATTGGATGGTAAGGGACTTTAAAAGTTTTATTCGTTGCGTTTTGGACGAAAATGGACAAGACAGTCTAGAGTTGTTGGGTACGGATATAGAGTCCATAGTCTTTCCTGGGTTGAAAGTTACTCTGGTGGGAGCGGAGAAATGGTAAGTTTGGGCTGGAGTGTGTGGAGAACGATTAGTTGTTAAGTGAATTGTATTGTTTTAAAGTCTTGTTAGGAATTAATAAATCTGAGGATGTTTTAGGGGGAATGTTTTGGCGGATGAGCAATTAATTGAAGAAGAATTTGGGAGATCCTTAGAAGAGACTCGTGATGAGATTATTGACGGAAAGGTCTATATGATGGCTCCGGCTTCATGGAATCATCAAACTGTCATGGAGTATATTCATGCGGAGTTTGTACGCTCTCTTAAAAACCTTGTGTGGCTAGGACTGGAGTAGGGTTGCGGTTGGAATTGGATAGGTCATGGCGGCAGGGTTATGTGATCCCTGACATATTGGTGGTTTGTGATAAGAAGCAGATTACTAAGGAGGGAGTTTCTGGTCCTGTGCCTCTTGTTGTGGAAATTGTTAGTTTATCTAATTCGGCCCACGATTTAAGTATAAAGCGACGGTTATACATGTCTAAGGGAGTATCTGAATATTGGATGGTGGAGGGTAGAAGATTTATTAGGTGTGTTTTGGATGAATCGGGGGAAGATAAGTTGGAGCTTTTGGGATCCAGAATAGAATCCGTTGTCTTTCCGGGGCTTGTGGTGGATTTAAGTGAAGTGGAATTGATAGATGAAGCGGAATTTGTTTAAATGTGGTGGTTGGAATTTAGTTTAGATTCGTCGGATTTATTTAGAAATGGAAACTTTTGCGGTTCAGTTAATTAAAGATATTCGGAAGGGTAAGAAGAATAAGAGAGTTCAGATTGTGGTTACGGGTTTGTTATGAAGGAAATCATACGATTTTAATTCCTCTGGGAAAAAAGGGGCCTTTATTCAGAATTCGGTTTAGAGGGAATGAGCTGGTTTATGTGGGATCCGTTTTTGAGGAGCAGGAATCAACTGAGCAGCGATTTAAATATTTTAAGGGGACTGGTCGCTATTTGGGTCAGCATGGAAATGAAAAGCTGATTGAGAAAATTAAAAAACTTATGGCCCTTTCTAAGTCGCCTCATGAAAATGAGGCGATGGCTGCTTTGCGTATGGCTCGATTCTGTTTTTCACGTTTCCGTCAATGACTGTGCTGCTTTTTTCAAGGCCCAGGCCGTGTGCTAGATACCCTTTTGAAAACCTGCCGAATTGCTTTATGCAGCGTTCCCTCCTCCATTTCTCGTCGTGGCATTCCTCCAGAAAGTCCCAAGTCGATTTCATGTCGCTCTCGAATTCCCGTGTGTCGCTGTCTTTCACAAAGTAGTATGGTATTTCCTTGCCCCAGACTGTTTTGACCCTATAGAGATTGGGAGGTGTTGCAAATTGTATGATGCCTCAAAGCCAGCCATAATTTATGTAATGAAAGGCGAGGGAAAACGCCTTAAGATGATTGACAAGCTTTTTCGAGAAATTGCAGCCCCGCCTGAACGCCCGCCGTATGCGGTGGCGCAGGCGGCAGTCGCTACCCTCGATCCCCTGCGTGTATCGCTTGCCGCATGACGTCGCGACGCTCGCAAACGCGGAGACGAAGCTGTCCCAATCGTCGCGCACTATCCTGCCGTAGCTTACCCCGTGCTCCTCGAGACGACGCCTAAGCCGCCTCGCCGTCTTCAGGTCGCGCTTCCCCCACACGTACACGACTATCTCCCCGGTTTCCCTGTGATATGCGTAAATCAGCCATTTCCAGTTCTTTTTTCGACCAACGTACGTCCAAAACTCGTCCACCTCGAGGCAGTCGTAGCGCTTGCGCTTCGGTTTCAGCGCGTATTTGGAGGCGGTAAGCGTCTTGAGCACTTTCCACGCGCTTATTCCGAGCAGCGCTGCGACATCGCGCGCGCCGCAGCCCCTGACGAGCATGGTCTTTATGAAGCCGGTTATGCAGCGCAGGGTGCCGATGTAAGTGCGCTCCTCGTCCCTTATGAACTGCCTTTTGCAGGCGTTGCACAGGTAATTCTGCGGGCCGTTGCTCTTTTTGCCGTTGCGCGCCAGATTGTTGCTGTCGCAGCGCGGGCATCTGAGTTCTATGTTTATTATCATATTTCATGGCAGCTCTTTTGCCCTCGCTGCGGCTACCCATCATACTTTCTGCAACACCACCAGAGATTGTCAAGGCATTCCCGAATTACGCTTTTCTTGGAGTTGAAATTCGCGTCATGCCATTCGCTTTGAATCGCTCCAAATATCTTGCGACGGATCTTTGCCAAGCACAAGCTCGATAAACTTCTTGCTTGGCTCTAGGGGATGAAGATGAGCGTTCCACTTTTTCAGTAAGCTAATTTCCACAGCTCCTCCTTGCTTCAGTTTAAATAAAACAATCGGGGCTTGTCTAGGGTATTTCTAGGGCTCACCAAAAAGCAAATCCTGGTAAAGCATTTCTCCGAAGGAAATACGAAAGAAATACCCGTCGCCAAAAAACAAGAAAAATCCTGGGTAGGAAACATATAGGTGGCCTTTCATGTAAAAATCGGGTTTTATAATTAGCACTTCCATATCTTTCGTCCAGGTACGCCAGCTTTTCCGCCTTTGCGCATAAGCCACTCCTGATGCTGCCTTTGTACTTATCGAGTATCCTGAAAGCCTCCTCGGTGGACATGATTTCGCCCTCGGCTGGGGCTTCCGTTGGGAACAGGGCAATCACCATGGACTTGTCCGCATGGGCTTTTTCGTCCAGCTCCACCCTGCCTTTGTCGTACCGTCCTTCTATGGACGGCGCAACCTCCAAGCCTATATTTTGTCCAGCGCTTCCCGCCTCCGCAGCGCGCCTTTGCCCGATACCGATGCTCTTCGCTAAAATTCCCCCGCACGTGTTGCGTTTTCGGTAAGGGGGAAAATCGCGGTTCACAAGACGTTCTTCAACAAAACGGGAAAAAAGACCCGTACCCCCATTTGCAGAGCGTACGGGCCCAATCGCCGAATGCCGCCCCTTCATCCATCAGTCGCGCAAGCGAACCTGTGCCCAGCAGAGAGCGAGATGTTTCCGCTCTTGACGATCTGCCCTTAGTATTGCCTCAATCCTCGGAAAAGTCAAGTCGCGGTTCCTGACACAACTCGCCGCGTATTGCCCTTGCGGGTCGTTTCATGTATCCTTTGGGCATGGAACAGGGCGCGACGGTGGAACAGGAAAGCATGGAATTCGACGAGGCGAAAAAGTACCGCAACCTTCCCACCGTGGTTCTCGCGGGGCGCCCGAACGTGGGGAAATCCACGCTCTTCAACAGGCTCCTGCGCAGGCGCAGGGCGATCACCGACCCGACTCCCGGCGTCACGCGCGACCCCGTCGAAGCGGACGGCTTCGTCCAGGGCAAGCCCGTCAGGATCATCGATACAGGCGGCTTCAAGCTCGACAGGACAGGGGGATCCGGCAGGAAGGCCGCCGCCTCCGACGCGATCGACGACCTCGTGCTGGAAAAAACGCTGCTCACGATCGAAAGGGCCGGCCTGATAATCCTGCTCCTGGAAGCCGGCTCGATAACGGCGGAGGACGAGGAGTTCATCGAGCTTCTGCGCCCGCACAGGCGGCGGCTCGTCGTCGCGGTCAACAAAAGCGAGGGCGGCAGGCGCGAGGCGGACTCGTGGAACCTCTTGTCATACGGCTTCGAGAAAATCCTGATGATCTCCGCGGAGCACGGCGACAACGTCGGCGACCTCGCGGAGGAGATCGCGCGGCGCCTCGACTTCTCCGCGGTGGAGGAAGCCGTCGAGGAGGCGCGCCCGATCCGCATCGCGCTTCTTGGCAAGCCGAACACCGGCAAGTCCACGCTTTCGAACCGGCTCACGTCGTCGAACGCTTCCATAGTAAGCGACGTTCCGGGAACCACTCGCGACGTGGTCGAGGGGAGCTTCCGCTGGCGCTCGCGCGACTTCGTCCTTCTGGACACTGCGGGGATCCGGCGCAGGGCGAGGGTGACCGAAAACATCGAGTATTATTCCGTGAACCGCGCGATCAAGACGATCAACGACGCGGACGTGGTGATCCTGCTGATAGACGCGCAGGAGGGGCTGACCGACCAGGACAAGAAAATCGCAGGGCTCGCGCATGACAAGGGGCGCGGGATAATCATGGCGCTGAACAAATGGGACGCCATGCCGGACGTGAAGAACATGTTCGAGGCGACTGCGGACAAAATCCGCTACTTTTTCGGGCAGATGGAGTTCGCGCCGGTCCTTCCGCTCAGCGCGAGGGACGGCACGGGCGTGGACAAGCTGCTGTCAACTGCGGTTGCGCTTTACGGGCAGCTCAACACGCAGATCGAGACCGGCAAGCTGAACCAGGCAGTCAAGCGCTGGCTCGATCAGACCCCCCCCCCCTCCGGCCCGCGCACGCGATTCAGCGTGAAGTACGTCGTGCAGGTTTCCTCCAACCCCGTTAACTTCGCCCTGTTCGCGTCGCGCGTCCACGCTGTCAGCGACGCATACGTTTCCTACCTGCGCAACCGGATCCGCAAGGAGCTGGGGTTCTCGTCGATTCCCGTGGGCATCAAGGTGAGGCCGTCGGGGAGGCAGAGGGATGCGCATGGGGCAGGAGGCAAGGGACAGGGAACAAAGGGGAAGAGGCAGGGCGGCAAAGGGAAGGCGGATTAAGGTCATGCCTTCGCGCGGCGGGCGGCGCCAACCCGCGCTTGCCTGCATCGCATGAACTTTCGAGCGGGAGATACCATCCTTCGTGGTTTTCAAAACCGTACCGCGCCAAACACGACAACAGCGTGTCATGTTTGCCCGTATCTGGAAAATATTTTTTTCGCCGTGTCCCGAATGATTTCCGCGACGTTCGCCGGCTCCAGTACCTTGACCCTGTCGCCAAAGCCAAGCAGCCACGAAACCAGATAATCCATGCCCGTGAACCCAAACTCAAAACGCAGCCCGGCTGGGGTTTCGGTAAAACTGTCGGGGCCGTAGCTCTCGATAAGCCTGTATTTTTCGGAAGGGTCGAACACGGCGACGAGCTTTATGTCGTCCGTATACATGGCGTTGAAATCCCGCTTTTCCGGCGGTATCTCGCGCGGCGCGTACCGTTCGTCGCAGACCTGCAAATTCCATAGGCGGGCCAGCTTGAACAGCCTCCAGTCTCGCCTCTCTGGGCAGAACCCGAAAACGTACCATGAACTCCATTGGAAGGCGACAAAGTACGGTTCTATGCGCCGGCGGGATTCGCCTTTGTCGCTGTAATAGTCGAACTCTATAAGTCTGGTTTCAATGACGGCGCATTTTATCTGCTCGATTTTCGGGGTCAGGCTTTCCTTGTAGTAGGACGCAAGGTCGATCACCACCGGCTCGCGCACGGTGTTGGAGCCGGCCCCCAGCTTGTCCAAAGTCCGCTCGACCTGCGAAGGCTCCGACACGCTTCCCATGCCTTTGACGGCGGCGATAATGCCGGACAGCTCGTCCGCGGTCAAAATGCTTTTGTCAAGTTTGTACCCTTCCGCAATGGAAATGCCGCCGCCGTATCCCTGATAGGTGATGACGGGGATTCCCGCCTCGCAAAGCGTGTCGATGTCCCGCGCGATTGTTCGGCGGGTTACTTCGAACTTGTCCGCCAAATGGGGCGCGGTTACGCGGTCGTTTTGCAGCAGGAAGGTTAGTATGCCAAGCAAGCGGTAGAGTTTCATGCCTGCGCTCATTTTAGCATGGTTTTAGCTGGAGGGAAAGCGTTGAGAGATAATGGATTTCCGCAGAGGTCTCGGCATGGGTAATAACCGCATTCGGATCGGTGCGGAATTGCAGAATCGAATAGAAGAAAGTCTGAAAAAATCCATGCCTTGGAGGTGCCAGTTATGAAATAGGCTAACAACATACCCCGCCATGAATGGCGGGGTATGGATCCCTCGCAGACAATCAAGACGACAAAGAAATCACGGTCACGCCCGCATTTGAGAAAGCTGCGCGGCTAGCTGGAGCTGGCGAAAGAGCGCAAAATGCAGCCACTAAGCCCGCACGCAGCACTACTTTGTCGCCCATCTTTTCAGCCTGGGAAAAACGTCGCTGATGCGCTCGCGCGCAGGGTCGTCGCCGTCGCCGTTTCCATAGCCATCTCCTTCCAATGTTTTTCCAGCGCGCGGATCCTGCCTAATCAGATTCCGCGCGCCGCCATGCCGCACATGACCTCCTGCGAAACTCCATAAGTTTCACAGGAGGTCATGCTTTTTACAGACTAGTAGGCTGTAACAGCTAAATGGTCACACGAGCATCGGGTAAAGCCTTTTAAGCCTGACGCGGGCGTCGATCGCCGTGAATTGCCAGTCAACGCCTTTCTGCGACCGGCTGCGCCGAGCGCGCCATGCGGCGAGCTCCGAATTCATCGTCGCCAAATCGGGGATGCGCCTCTGCCCCAGGCACTGTGCGGTCATTGCGGCGAGCTCGACCTCGGCGACGTTCAGCCGGCTGCCGTGTTTGGACGTGTAATGTATTTCCAGCCGCCGCGCAAGACGGAACGCCTCCTCCGGGGGAAACGCCTCGTAAAGCGACGAGAGCGAATGCGCGTTCAGGTTGACCATCGCAAGCACGATTTTTTCAGCCACGGGATATTGCTCGTCAAGCAGCCATCGGATGCGACGCGCCCAGTCGATTTTGGTTCGGCACGAGGCGCCTCCGCGCGCCGGCGGGCACGGTTGCGGGAAGCGCACTCGGCGCAGGGTGTGCTTTTTTTGCGCTGGGCGCTGGCTAGGAAGATTTATGATCCTGATTCAGGCATTAGGCAAGCCGCACCAAACAAGACAGCCGGCATTGTTGACGGCGTTGTTTTCAATGTCGCCTATCCTTGTCGCGTTTATTATTTCTTTTGGGTTATGATTCATTCCGTGGTCAAACCACAGGTACAAAAGCTCGTAGAAAGCGTCGGCGTAAAGCAAAATTTTGTGCTCCATTTCAAGGGGCAGCCTATTCGTTGTCTTCGGGGAAAGAAAATTTCGGCAAAAGCGGCTTTTGATATGCGCGTGCAATAAATAGGTGAGGCCGTTTTTGTGAAGCTCCAAGAGAGCGTCAGCGTAGCCCTGGAGATGGGCCATAAACTGTTCGAGCCAGTCTTTGTAAGAGAGCGGATTCGGAGGCTCGAAGCATTCGCAGATGGCACCAAGGTAATAACTGACAAGCGCTTCCTTGCTCTTGATGCGCTCGTAGAAGAAGTCCCTGGAAACGCCGGCCTTATGAGTCAGGTCCTTGACGGAAAGGCTCGGAAACGGCGTTTTCCGCATAAGTTCGAGCAGAGCCTGCGCCAAGAACATCCGCAGATCGCTCTTTCCATCATTTTTTCCCTTCGGCATGAGATCCACCCCCTCTCAGTTATGCAAAATAAGCTATCAAAGCCGAATAACTAAACAATTGTAGCATGGGGTATGGGAGTTGTAAAGCAATTTTCTTGGCGGGCACAAAAAAATGGGCTTTCCTTTTCTTGCATTGGCATATGAGGCTTGGGCAATACAACTAACGGCTAGAATAATGTCACTTTACACCTCGATCGGTTTGGCAGGCAACGGCAGGCGGGCTTTCGCATTCCCTGCGTTATTTGGCAAGCAAATGCCAGTGTTTTTGCCGACATGTGCCAGCGAAAACGCTGACATATGTCGGTTTTTTGCTTTTTGCCAAAAAAAATGTTGCGCCGCCAACAGGGGTGCTGTATCGTAGAAATATCAGGCAATTGCAAGAAGTCGGTACCGCTTCCATCCAAATGGCTGAAATCTTTGACAAGGAGGAAGACTATGGAAGTTGTTCAAGCGGCAATAGTAAAGCAGAGTGACGAAGCTTCTGCCCAACCCGAAAGTTTGGGGTGCATGATATACGTCACAGACGTTCCCTGCTCAATAAATTTCTAGTTGATAACAACAATGCCTGTACCGTGAATTCTTACGGTTCAGGCATTGTTTTGAGCGGGAAACGCGCGAAGCAATTGGTCGCAGCAAACGATTTTCGCCAGTTTCAAATTTGTCCTACTCTTAAATGCTCCATTTTTTGAAAACAGTGCTATGCAGATATATTTTTCCAGAGATGGCGACGCTTGGGCAAAACCAAAGTGGAAAAGCTCATGCCAAGAAAACGAAAACGGCTTTGTGGCGCACTGGATGCTCAAGGCAAGCGGTTGCGAATATCCAGCAGGCAAATGTCAGCGGAAATGCCGACAAATGTCGTTTTTAGATATTTTTGCCAAAAATGTATTGCGCACTTTGCGAGGACACTGTATGTTTGGATCATCAGGCAGATGCAAGGACTTGGCACCGATTTCTGCAAATGGCTGAAATCTTTGACGAGGAGGAAAACCATGGAAATTGCACAAGCGGCAATAGCAAGTCAGAATAACGACGCTGCAGCCCAGCCCGAAAGTTTGGGGTGCATCATACACTTCATAGACGAGCCTTGCATAATAGTTTTTTAGCTGACAATGACAAGACCTGGACCGTGAATTTTTCACGGTTCAGGCATTGTTTTGAGCGGGAACGTGCGAAGCAACTGGTCACAGCTAACGACTTTCGCCAGTTTCCAGTTTGTCCCATGCCCACGCCCTTCAGTACATGTGCTTCATTTTTTTATATACAGCATTGCTATAAATATATTTCTCCAGAGATGGCAACGCTTGGGCAAAACCAAAATGGAAAAGCTCATGCCAAGAAAGCGAAAGCGGCTTTGTGGGGCGCACTGGATGCTCAAGGCAAGCGGCTGCGAATATCCAACACACAAATGTCAGCGAAAATGCCGACAAATGTCGTTTTTAGATATTTTTGCCAAAAAAGTATTGCACACTCTGCGAGGATGCTGTATGTTTAGTTTATCAGGCAATTGCAAGAAGTTGGATCCACTTCTTGTGAATGATTGAAATCTTTAACGAGGAGGAAAACCATGGAAGTCGTACAAAAGGCAATAGTACCTTCAGGCGAGGATGGATCCAGGTGCGGTGTAGGCTGCGGAATCCAATTCTGAGGAAGGCTTTAGAAATGGCGGCTGGGTTTGAGTCGAGAATTTTCGTAGCTCAAACATAGACTTTATTCGGAAGCCGAGCGAACAAAAGGTTGCGACTAACGGTTCGCTGGCTTCCAATTCATTTTTTAGGAGAACAGTATGGAGGACTACAAGGCTTCTGCCTACAACACGGCGCACAGGACTGACTACGGCTTGACGCTGTTCAACACATACAGTTGCGGCTTGCTCAAAATAACTGACGAAGAAGCGAAAATGCTAGGGCCGTCAAGTGCTGAAATAGTGCCGTTGCTTGCGGCGAAAAGCCCCGACTACAGGCAGGCGTTAATCGATAACGGCTTTCTTGTCAAAGATGACGTTGACGAGTTCGCCTTCGTCAAAAGCCGCCTATACAGATCAAAATATGGCACGGAGAGCGCAGGCATTACCATAAATACGGGTCTTGTCTGTAATTGTCGCTGTATATACTGCTACCAAGGGCAGGAGCATGGCGCTGGATCCATCTTGACTCTTGAAAAAGCTAACGATATTGTTGCTTTCATAAAAGAGAAATTCGTGCCTGCCACAAGGCTTAACCTTTCGTTCCTTGGCGGCGAGCCGCTTATTTGTTTTAAGCAGATGAAGCACGTATACAATGAGCTGAGCGAAGCTTTTGACCATGTGACGCTGAGGTTAACCACCAACGGGGTTATGGTAAACGAAGACATAGCCAAATTCCTCAAAGAAGCAGGAGCCGCAAGCGTCCAAGTGTCCATCGACGGGATAAAGAGCCACCATGACAAAACGCGCGTTGATGCAAAAGGCGAAGGTACTTACGACCAGATAATCGCAAACGTTAAAATTTTGCAGGGCGCTGGCGTGCCTGTCAGTGTTAGGGCGCACATTGACCAGGAATTTATGGACAACATAGATCTCCAAGAATGGGTCAGTGCAATAAAGCAAGATTTCGACTTGACCAAGCCCATATGGTTTTATGTGGCTCCTGTTCTTACATCAGGGCAAGGTGCAAAGGCAGCGGATGAAAAGCATATAGAGAGCATGGTTTCAATTTATGAGGTATTTATAGACAACAAAATTCCTGTGCGATTGGACTCCATGTTTAAACCAGCCTCTTCTTGCTTCGTCGCTCATGAAAACAGCTTCAGCATAACTTGCGAGGGCGAAATCTACAAATGCTGGCAGGATCTAGCCGAGGACAACTTCAACGGGCATGGCTTTGGCAACATATATGATGGGATAAACCAAGCGAAGCTGGTTAATTATGCTAACAGCATTGATGTGCTGGACAACGCCGAGTGCAGGGCTTGCGAGTACCTGCCCGTGTGCCTCGGGGGTTGTCCAGAATACATGGCCGCTGGAGCCAACAAATGCTCGGCTTTAAAGCATTATCCAAAGGAGCTGGTCGGTCTATTCATGCGCCAAAAGGGCTACCCGCTGGAGATAGGCGAGCCAAAAAAAGAGGATAAAAAATGAAAGATATCATTGCGTTTCTTGGAAGAAAACGAATCATTGCCTTTTTGGCACTTGCGTTTTGGGCGCAGTTTGCGACTGTCGGCTCCTTTTTTTACCCGCTGCTTACGATGCGCATTATCGAGGGCGTGGAACAGTACCGCATGCTGGACATGCGGCTTGTCGCAATATATGCCGGGATTATGCTTTCCGCCGCCATCCTGGCTTACTTCGGCACGCTGGCATTTAACAAATATTGGATAGATTCGTTATTTAAATCTCGGGCCGTCCTTGTCGCCGATTTCTTTTCCCTCAACGCCAGGGAAAAAAAAGACAACGGCATCGGGTTCTACCAAAACAGGATAAACAGCGAGCTTCCGGCGGCATTCATGCTGTTTAGGACAGATACAGTGCAGGGGTTTTTGTCATTGGCGCGCCTTGGCTTCGCTCTGTATATCGGTTTTTTGTGGGACATTGTCATTGGGCTTATTTTTGCGGCGAGCCTGTTGGTGTTTGCGATTTCGGCCTTTTTGCAGGACAAGTGGAAAAGCCCCGTGTTTAAAGAAATGACCGAGCAAGGGGCGGAGTACAGCGTTTTTGCGATAGGGCTGTTGAGAGGCATTGACAGTATTTTGAATAGGAGGGTAGTGTCGCAGTATCTTAAAAAGAACGCCGCTTTTGCGAATAGGAAAATCAAGCTGGAACGCAGAATGTCGCTCGTGCAGTCTACCATGAGCATGATTGTTATCGGTCTTTTTAATCTGGCGAGCATGGCTGCCTTATTGGCGTATTCCTTGCACTTGTATCTGCAAGGGGCGTTTAGCCTAGGGCAGGTGTTTGCGGTCTTGCAGTACTTCGCCTTCGTCGTTGATCCGATAGGCGTGTTCAACATGATCCAGCACCGGTACCTGGAAGCGACGCAGTACATAAAGCGGCTGCTGCCCGTGATCCAGCGCGCGCGCAAAGATGAGAGCGAGGGCAAGCACCGGTCGCATGAAACGCTTGCGCCTGCGGAGCGCATGCTGTCCGTGGAGAACCTGTCCTATGCCGCAAACGGCGCTGTGTTGATAGACAACTTTTCCTTGGACATAATGCGCGGCGAGAAAGTCGCCATCATAGGGCAATCGGGCGAGGGCAAGTCGGCGCTGCTGGACGTGCTGCTCAAGAATTTCCCGGACTACGAAGGCCGCGCCGCGTTCATGGGGCGCGACTTGCGGGAGCTTGACAGGAGAACGGTGCTCTCCA
>Ga0209755_10006275_pt1 | contig 13225 bp, 11 predicted proteins | sample TergutCo191P1_FD_187301 | JGI IMG/M metagenome (GOLD analysis project Ga0209755, IMG submission 187301) | Cornitermes sp. P1 segment gut microbial communities from Petit-Saut dam, French Guiana - Co191P1 (SPAdes) (version 2) | ecosystem: Host-associated > Arthropoda: Insects > Digestive system... | reverse complement strand
ATAACAGACGGCCCCTATCCCGTGGCATTGGCTCCCGAAGGACAGGTTTCCTACACAACCGATTCTGTTCCGCGTTTGGAAGACGGAGTTATCCGCATAGGTTTTCAGGCTGCGCAAAGAATAGCTAAAAAAAATGAAGCCGCACCCGCTGGACGCGCCGCGCCAGCCGTGGAAATTCTTCCGGTATCATTTCATTTCCGCTACAGCTCACGCGGCAGAAAGGCGATGGAAAAACTGCTCGCAAAGACGGAAAAAGTCTGCGGCATTTCACATAACGGCACGGGAAAAAATTCCGTCTTTGAAAGAATCGGCGCATGCAGAAATTACATTCTGGAAATTAATGAAAAACGCTACAGTATAAAAAACGGCACTGAACTTCCTTTTGAAGAGCGTCTTGACGCGGTAGTTAACGCCGCTTTGGAAACAGCGGAACGCATGCTTGGACTGGAAAGCGAAGGCGACTATTTTACGCGCCTGTACAGGGTGCGCCACATCTGCTGGGATCGGATATATCTGCCGGGAATACCGTCGCTTAAGCACATAACGCCGCTTGAGCGCAGCGTCAAAGACATCAGCGCCGGAGAAGCGTGGCATATAGCGCGTCATCAGGAGCTGGCGGATTTCGGCTGGTATTTCCGCCGCCCGCTTCCAGATGAAGAAACGGCTTTTCATAACTTAATTGAATATGTCCAGAACCTTTGGGATTTTGCCAACCGGACAATGGGCGGCGCGTTTTCCGGAAGGGTAAACATCTTCCCGCGCAAAGTGATCATCCGCGCCGGAAATGTCATTAATTTGAGCGAGCGCCTTGCGCGTTACAGAGAAGACAGGAAAGCCGCCTCGGCGGAATGTGTATCGGATCTGGAAAAGGCTTATCTTGAATGTGTCGAAGAAACAAACAAAGCCGAGCAAAGCGGCGCAAGACCGGACGAGTTCAGGATAGGCTGACTTAACGCACCTGTATTGTCCACCGCAGACCGGTAGAAAATCGGAAACCGGCGGAAAAATCGGCGTTCACGTTTTTGCTGTCACTGTCACTGTAATAGTACTGCCACGCGGCTTCCATATACGGAGCAAAATCACCGGCCGGCGATTTAAAGCTGAACGGCGCGATGGTAATGCCTGCCGCGCCAAGCCAGCTTGTGCCGCCCTGATACAAACGCTCTCCGTCATCTGTGGAAAGAGAGGGATCGCCGAAACTGAAAACGGGACCGGCAAAAATCATGATTTTGTCGTTTGGTCCCCACGATAATGTTATTGGCAGACGGAACACTCCAAGAGCGCCGTCGTACTCCGGCCTAATCTCAAGACCGAAAAGCATTTTCATGCCGAAGGAAGAAGTCTCGGCGCCCAGGCAAATCTGGCTGGCAAAGCCCCGGAACAGATCTCCGTCTTTTAAAAAACCGACCCATGTAGGCGCGAATGCCGCGCCGAGCAGGAGACGCCCTTTCTTTTCAGAAGCCGGTGAAACTGCGCCGGGACTGACCGGGCTTGCCGCGGGCAGCGTTGAAACAACAGTGCGCGGTTCTGATGATACAAGAACAGGCGGTACATACTGGTATCCTGACGAATCTTCAGGGAAAGCGCGCCCGGCTCCGGCATAGGTTTTTGCCCAGTATGTTTCATCAAGGCTGGAGTATATTACGCCTGTTTTATCCCCGGAGGAAGCGGAGTGAATAAAACTTTTGCCGCCTAAATAAAGACCAACGTGGGAAATTTTTTCCGTGGCGTCAGTCTTAAAGAACAAAAGATCGCCGGGCTGCGCTTTGTCAGCCGGAATCTTTTCTGTCCATGTATAAAGAGCGGACGCTGACCGCGGCAAGGTCACTCCAAGAGCTCCTTTAAAACTCAGGCAAATTAAACCCGAGCAGTCCATTCCGTAGCTGGTCATCCCTCCGTAAATATACGGGGTGTTCTCGTACTTTACAGCCTCATTAATGACTTTATTCCTCGCGTCAGTAAAAGCGCGTATTCTTTCTTCCGCGGATGCCGTAGAAACGGGAGCCATTGAATATCCGCCCTCCAAAGGCGCGGCGAAAAGATAAGAGGCGCACAGTACCAGCGCGAAAAAAAACAGGGATTTCATCGTTTAAATTATCGGCAAAAAACCGGAATTTGCGGCGTATACGGCGTTTTAATAAGTGACAAATTCCAGTCCGATGGTATAAGGAACGGCGCTGCGGACGGGTCCGCGGTAAATTCCGCTGATTTTACCGGGTTCAACCGTCAGAGGAGACAGTCTCGTTGATTTTGCCCTTCTGTGATCCGTCATCCTTGACACAATGGCGTTCTCGTCCACGCGCGCGCCGGAACCTGCGTAAACGGCAATTTCATTGCCGTCTCCCTTAAAATTGACAACCCCTTCTTCCACATACAGATTGCGGGTATCAAATTCAAAACTTGTGCCGCGCACGGAAGCGACTACAGAAGGGCTTCGGACGGACATATTTGTCCTCGTTCCCGCCGGCGGTTTTACTTCTACGCGAACCCGTCCTGACTGGAGGCTTACATTGAGGGTTTCTGCGTTATTTGCCGCTTTTATCTCAGTCACGGTAAGGCGGGTTAATGGTCTTACTGTCAGGGAAGAATACCCGATTTCTATAACCGCGTAACCTTTAAACCCGGTGGAAATTACCGTATCCTGGGTTAACTGATCTCCGATATTCGCAATTACATACTCCGCGGTTCCCGGCATCAGAATTTCCACATCTCCGCGCAAATCTTTAATCACTCCGCCGCCGGCGCGGGAATCCTGGGCGTAAACATATACGCTTAACGTTAAAAATAAAATTGTTAACAGCGGTTTTTTAAAACACTTCTTTTTCATGCCGTACTTCCTTCCTTAAAGCAGTGAAAACACAAAACTGACTTCCATTTTCCACAGCACGTCCATATCCCGCGCCGCGTTTCCCAGAGCCGGAATAAAGAATCCGCCGCCTGTGGTCATTTTAAAGCCGGATGAAGTATTCCAGAACAGCTTCAGATAAAATTCCGGCCCTAAAAAATGTCCGTCGCTGTCAATTCCGATAACAGGATAATGATGATATGTTCCCAAATCGCTGCGCACAAAGTAAGACGCGCTCCAGTTCAGGGAGAGAACCTCCGCGGGTTTTGCAAGATAATTCAATGAAAAAACCGAAAGCCCGGAAATTTTTACATTAAGCAAATCTCCCTGAGGTATGGTTGTCAGCGGAAGGAAAGGGGAAAAAGATCCGTCTTCAAAAACGCCGCTGGTATAAATCCCGTGCAGGGAAAGCGTCCTTTCCTTATACGTCGGAAATTTAAAAGTCAGTCCGGCTTTGACGGCAAGAGCTTTCTTCATTTCCTGAAACTCCCATCCTGTTGAATCCTGTATCAGTTCAAAACATCCCCCCAAATCAAAAACAAAATGTTTTGTTAAAAGAGCGAATTCGGCAATAAAATACTGACTGTTCAAATCCGCGTCCGTCAGATCAAACTGGCCAAGAGCGGTAAACCTGAAGTCAATCAATCCCCCAAGATAATAATTTTCCCAGCTTACTGCCGAAAGAATCCGTTTGGGAGCGAAGTAGGTATTTTTAAAGTTTTCCAGACTGTCAAATTTGACTCCTTCATCCAGACGGAGCAGCTCGTCTTCCGTCATCGCGATATTAGCCCTTGTTTTAAACAAAAAGCCCGTATACCAGCCGCCGATTTCAATTCTTCCGGCTTTTGTATTGAACAGCAGCGACAATCCGTCAAAAAAGCCGTGGGCGATAATTCCAAGCGGATCGGTATACTGCATGCGTCCCGCCTTGATTTCATGCGGTCCTATGCCAAAGGATATTTCAGTCTGAAGAAGTTCCGGCGCATAAAGGAAAGGATCAAAACGGTAGGTAAGCCCGGCAGATAAAAGAAAATAGCTTTTTTCGCCGAAAGAAACCGAAACAAAAGGAATAACAGTACCGGCGTAATTTATCTCGCCGTCATTAAAATTAGGACCGTGCGCGCTTAAATCTAAACTCTGATCCGCAAGGATGCCGTAGTCGGCGGCCGCGAGCGGCATTAAGCGGACAATGAACATGAAAATGAGTATTGCCGGTTTCAAATAATTCTTTTTCATGTACTACTCCCAGTCCCCTTTCCAGACAGGCTCCGCGCCCGAATGAGCTTCCCGCGGAACCTCTTTATATGACATGGATAAAATGTCTTCCGGGCCGGAATTATTTTCTTTGCGCCTGATAATTTCACCAAACGAATTTGAAGCGTACACCGCGTTACCCGCGCCGCTTTGAACAACGTCTCCCATTCCGTCCCTTACCGCGTTCATGTTAACGGAATTGTCATACCCGTAGATCGTTCCGCCCGTTTTGGCGAAAAATCCGTAGTAGAACAAATACACGCCTCCGCCGGAAGCTCCGGCTGTATTGCCGGAAATTACCCCTCCGTTCATAATGAACGAGCCGTTATTGACATACGCGCCGCCGCCTGAATATACGGCGGTGTTTCCGGCAATATTGCCGCGCAGCAAGGAAACTATCCCGTCCGAAGAAATGTACACCCCGCCGCCGTAATGCGCGGAATTTCCGGCGATAACTCCCCTGTTAATTACAAGGTTTCCCTCTGACGAGACATACACGCCGCCGCCGTAACGGGAGCCGTTGCCGGAAATTACTCCGCCGTTCATGGTAAACGTTTTTCCCCAGCCGACATAAACTCCGCTGCCATAAAAAGCGCTGTTGCCGGAAATCACTCCGCCGTTCATGGTAAACGTTCCGTTTAAAATATTGACAGCTCCTCCGTAAGAAGCGGAATTGCCCGTAATTTTAGTTCCGCCGTTAATGACAACATCCCCTCCGAAAACTTTTAAAAGCGAATCTGTGTTATTTTCCCTTCCGGCAAGGGTAATATTGTTTTCCAGCGTAAGCGTAACGCCGATGCCGACACTGAACATGGAGCCTTCGCTGTCAAGACTGATCGTCCGTTCCGCCTCGTCTCCCCTGATTGTAATGCCGACTTTTTTGTCATTATAATACAGGTAATTGGGCTCAATGCTTTCGTCAGAGTGAATACTGATAACATAAACTTCACCGTCTTGCGCGTAACGGCTAAGCCACAATAGCCTTCGCGAAAGAGATCCGGAAAATTCCAGCGGGTTATCATCAATGATTTTTACTTCCGCGGTTTCTTCCTTTGGTTCTTCTTTTTTAATCTCTTCGGGCAGTTCTGCCGCAAAATCCGGCAATTCCCAAGGAGACTTATCTTTCAGATAAAGAACGCGGCTTACAAGGTACAAAAACAAATCACCGGAAACATCCATTCCCGGATCAAAATTATCATGAATAATATCCAGATATATCATTTCACGGTACGCGAAATTCGCGGTTTTAAAAATATTGTACTGCGGTCCGCCCCTGACCTCGAACGCGCGCAAAATAAGCAGGGAAGCCTGCCTAAGGTTTAAATTGCCGGAAGGAAGCGCTCTTTTTGGCACCCATTTCCTGTCCGCCGCGTGCCGGAAAGCCTGCTCCTGGGTGAGGCGGTTCGCGCCCGGAATATGCGCCGCGGCCATGGCAAACCGCGCCGCCTGCGCGTAAGTGATTTTACCGGCTTTCAGAATATCTTCAATTTCTTTTGCGGTCTGCAGCGAGCTAGTCTGCTGCGCGTCCAGCAGGCGCGGCGCACCCGGAAAAACGGAAAAAACAAGTAAAATAAAAATGAATAAAACAAACGGACGTTTGATCATGGCGCCGGCCTTATGCCGCTTGTATTATATACAATACCGTATGTTCCGGTATCACCGCTCCGCGTTTCAAGATAAACCGTGCCTGATGAACCGGCATTAAATGACACCGGGTAATCCCACGCGTTATGGTTCAATGGGTCATAACTTATTGGAACCGGAGAACCGGCGGATGCGCCCGATCCATGCCAGGGATAGACAGATATATCAGCCGTTTTACCGCCGTTACCGGAAATGGAATCGTTCCACCACAGATAATATGTTGTTCCGGCGGTAACACTCATTGAATACCAATTCGCAGAACCGGATGTAATATTGCCGTTGGTCCATACATTCGCGGCAAGAGAAGGCGTACCGGTAGGAGGATTGTACAGATTTGGGAAATTGCCGGGGTTAACGGAGACTCCTGATATGTTCGAGTTATAAACGCCGCTCAAAAGCGGGCTGGAAACCTGCTGATCAAAAATCAGTCTTGTCAGATTTGCGCCGCTGAAATTCTGATAGCCCGAAACATACAGAATAACAGCCGCGGGAACGTTTAGCGCTTCCAAATAAATTGTCCATGGGGCGTTTGCGCCGGGCGATGACAGAGAAACGCTGCCGCCTTCACTGCTGTTTATATAAACCTGGGAAATAGCGCCTCCGTTATATGCAGCATTTATAGTTCCGCTAATGGCAATAACAGTAACATTATACGAGCCAAGATTTACTGAAGACACATTCTGATCTTTTGCGGTTACGCCGGTATTGGTGCTGTCTCTGTAAATGGAAACTCCGTTATATGCGGCTCCAATGGCAAACTTTAAATTAACATTGCTTTCAAAGACGGGCAGCACAGCGGACCAGGTTCCATTTGATTCAATGCTGCATGACGCGATAAGGTAATCGTATGCGGTTAAAATATTAATCCATCTTGATTCGGGCAAAGAACCGTTCACCTTAAAATCAACAGTGCCGCTTAATGTAATGGTGTCAGTAAAATCCGCGTCAACGAATGAAAATTCGGCTTTGGTTTCCAGATTTGAATATATCTGCAAAATCTCCGATTTTTTGACCTTATGGTAATCTGCGGATAGTATTATGTTAATAACATAAAAACCTGGAGAAAGAACCGCAGTATCTTTACAGGGACTGCTGTTAAATGATTTATAATAACTGCCGCTTCCTGGATAACTCAGCGGTTTTATGTCAATTGTTCCCTCACTGGCTCTGGAAACCGGATAGTTTATTGAAAACGAAAATGAACCGTCAACGCCGTCCTGCTGCATTACGGAAATGGGAATATTAATATCCTGGATAACATTGGAGATGATTGTAACAACATCTTTCCCCTGCGCGGCTGGAAGCTCGGTCCCGTTTACTTTAACATATCCGGTAACGGTAATTGTCCATGCGCCAAGAGCAAGGCCTTCCACAAATGCGGTTGTTTCGCCGCTCTTAAGAACAACATCATCAAAATCATGCGGCCCTTCAAAACTGATTCTGCAGCTGGAAAGAACCGCTTCGGGGTACAGGCTCCTGCTGCTGTCATCGTTAACAAGAGAGCCGGATATGGTTATCTTTAGTCCCCTTTCACCTGGCAGGTTCAGCTGCGGACATGCGGAAAAAATTATCATGCAGGGCAGAACGCAGATAACGGCAATAAAAAGAAACGCGCATCCGCGGGAAAATCCGCATAAAGTATTTTTATTCATTATGGGTTCTCTTTAAATTTAACATTGAAGATTAGTTCCTTTGAATAAGGTATTCCGCCTTTTGTGACAATTGCCAGCAGCCTGTGTTTTCCGACCGTAAAACCCTCATAATTATAACCGGGTTCTATATCAAGACTGACGCTGTTTCCGTTGAACTGCGATAAAAATCCTTCGTTCAAATACCACGAATACGAATCGTAACTGCCGTTTATGGTGACATTAAGAGTGTCGAACCAGTAAATATCATTGGTGATGTTGGCGGTAAGATCGATGATTTCATTTTCTATTCCGTTAAACTCTATCCCTATGTTAGCTGAAGAAACTTCGTGCATTAAAATATGCACATAATTATTCTGTCCCGGATACAGTTCAGCGTCTATTTCGCCCCTCGCGTATATTGAGCCGTCCAGATAGGATTTAACCAGAATGTTCCATGAACCGGAAGCGGCGACAGCTTGTATGGTCTTGACGCCGGCGGCTTTAAAAGAAAAAGATTCTGATGAACTGGAAAACGCAATGACATGCTCAAGTTTCGCCAGCGTGGAACTGTCGGGCGGATAATTGACGGCTCTGCCCGCTGCGGAACCGCCGGAAAGATTAATGATAATTCTGGCCTCGTCACCTTTCCACGAGCTAAAGCACCCGGACAGGAGAAAAACAATGACAATCGCGGAAAAAACGTAAAAAATCCGGAAATTCATTGAAATTTTTAACAATTTTCCATAAAAATGGTTCATTATTAATAATTATACAACATCAGAACCGTTTTTTCAATTAATTACCCTTTTTGTAAACCCTAATCCGGTTTTTTCCGGTATTGCCTGACCTTCCTTCATTTGTTAATATAAAAACATGGGTGTTGTAAGCGTCTTTGTAAACCAAAAAGGAGGTGTCGGCAAAACCACTTCCGCGATAAATATCGGCGCTTATATGGCACAGGCCGGAAAAAAAATACTTTTAATTGATTTTGACGCTCAGGGAAACCTGTCAAGCGGCATCGGCGCAAAGCCGCCGAAACCCGGCATTTACGAACTGCTCTCGAATACGGCCACGGCGCAGCAGGCGACAAGAAAAACCGAAGTCGCGAATCTTGAGGTCATACCCGCAAGCCTAAGCCTTTCGGGCGCGGCGGTGGAGCTTATCGACCAGAAAGAACGCAACTATTTCCTGAAAAAAGTTCTGACTCCGGTCAGGGACAATTACGACTATATTTTAATTGACTGCCCTCCAAGCCTTGGGCAGCTTACAATGAACGGCCTTGCGGCAGCCGATTCCGTTTTAATACCGATGCAATGCGAATATTTCGCGATGGAAGGGCTTCAGCAGCTTTTGCATACAACAAAAGAAATACAGAAAAGCCTGAATCCTTCGCTGAAAATAGGCGGGATTTTTTTTACAATGTACGATCCCAGAACCAGACTCGCCAATGATGTAATCAAGCTAATCAGCGCGACTTACAAGGATATGGTTTTAAATACGATCATTCCGCGGAACATAAGGCTTTCCGAAGCGCCTTCTTACGGAATGCCGATTTCCATCTACGATCCCCAATGTCCGGGAGCGAGAGCGTACAGCGTTCTTACACAGGAATTGCTCAAAAGAGGCAGATTAAATGGCTCGTAGAATTGGCCTTGGAAGAGGACTGGACGCTCTTCTTGACAATAACGATGAAGAGGCTCCGGCGGCAGTTCAAACCCCGCCCGCATCAGATGAAACCGCGAAACATCCAAAAAAGAGCGCGTCACACAGCGCTCCGGTTGCGCATAACGCTCCGCCTCACGGAACGGTTCAATTGCCGGTTGATAAGCTTCTTCCCAATCCCGGCCAGCCCAGAAAAAATTTTGACGAAACGGAGCTGCGGGAACTTGCAGACTCAATAAAAACATACGGCATTATTCAGCCTGTCATCGCGGCTGACACGGGAGACGGCTCATACATAATAATTGCCGGAGAGCGCAGAACGCGCGCCGCAAGGCTGGCCGGACTTGAGGAAATCCCGGCAATCATACGCGAATACACAGATCAAAAGCGCATGGAAATTTCCCTGATAGAAAACATCCAGCGCAGCGGTTTAAACCCGATGGAAGAAGCGGCCGCCTATAAAAACCTAATGGACTTTTCCGGCCTCTCTCAGGATGAGCTCGCGTCGAGGGTGGGAAAAAACCGTTCCACTGTCGCGAACGCTTTGCGGCTTTTAAAACTTCCAATTGAAATTCAAAAAAGCGTCGAAGAGGGAAAGATAAGTTCCGGACACGCGCGGGCGCTGCTTTCGGTAAGCAATTCAAAAGCAAGGGAAAAATTGTACAGGGAACTGCTTAAAGGAGATCTTTCGGTAAGGGAAGCGGAAAAACGCGCCGCCGCCGCGGATAAACCCGCCAGGGAGCAGACTGCCGCGAAGAGCAAAAACGGGAAAAATTATCCGCCGGAAATTGACGCTATGCTGGAAAAATTTATCGGCAGACTGGGAACAAAAGTGACTATTGACGGCGATATGAACAAAGGCCGGATTCAAATTGAATATTACTCAATGGAAGATCTGGAACGGTTGTACGAAATAATCGGCTGATTGGCAAAAACTTCCCGGACAACCGCCTAAAGACTTTATTTACCGCTGTTAAAATTTAAAAGATAATCCAAGATCGAGAGAGAAAATTGAACCCAGCGAGGCTTCAGCCCAGAACCCGAACTTTTCCGTCACAAAGTAACGCCCTCCGGCATTAATGCCCAATAACAGGAAACCTCTTTTCATCTCACTTGAAATATTTTTACCAAAGTGAATTTGATAACCTGCCGATACAAGCGCGTAGGTATCCAGTTTATCAACCCCAAGATTGAAGTGGTAGCCAAAACGCGCTGCAATGGGAATCTGATGTAAAAAAACAAAATCGTTTTTGTAACCTGAATAGCCCACATATAGGCCGGCAAAAAAAGGAAGTTTTTCGGCTCCGAGCGGCAGATTTAAATCGCCTGTCAGGCGAATCTTGGGAATATAAACCTGAACATTTTTTTCCCACGGAATATAAAAACCAACGCCGAAATTGGCGATTATATCCCCCGCCTGCGTGCAGCTTGGATATGTTTTTAGGTCGCCTGACTCAAACGCGAATACAGCAGTTCCTGAAACGCAGACTATTAAAACGGCAATCAATAGAAACTTTTTCATTATTGAACTCCATTTAATATTTTTTAAATTGTTCTGATTTTAAAGCAGCCGAACAACTTAATGCAAAAGAAAAATTCTTTCTTTAGTAAATATAGCTCTATGAAGTGGAAATTTCAATATTATTTTAAGTAAAAAATAATGAAAAATTCAAGAAAATTCGCCATTTAACGGATGTCATATACATCAACGCCTTCTTTCCGTTTAAGAAATCCCGACGCCAAATATGTAAAAGGCGTCATCAGGGCTTCTATTCCGCATTTCAATATATAATTGGTTACAACCAAACTCAAAAAAATCTCCCGCTCAAAGACTCCGGCTAAAGTCGCTATCAGCACAAAAATAAAAGTATCCAGAAGTTCGCCAGCCAGCGTTGAACCGATAGTCCGCACAAAAAGAAGACGGCCTTTCATTTTAACTTTGAGTCTTGAAAGAATTGCCGCGTTTGTAAACTCTCCCGCAAGATACGCGGCGAGGCTTGCCAGCACAATGCCTCCGTAACTCATTCCGCCAAGAACGGCATTATACGCGGCGGAGCCTGTTTCCGCTTCCCAGATCGATTCAGAGGGAAGCGCGCCAAGCGCAAGGAAAACAAGCATGGTAAGAGCCAGCGCCGCGAAACCTGTCCAGATTACTTTTCTCGTTGTTCTGAACCCATACACTTCTGTAAGCACGTCTCCAAGCACATAGACAAGCGGAAATAAAATCGTGCCGCCGTCAAACACCAGCGGAATTGTAAAGAGCGAAATTCCCAAATCCACAATTTTCGCAGAAGACGCGATATTGCTGATAATCAGGATACCGACAAAGAATGACGCGATAACATCGAGGTACTTGAATGAAGGTTGATTCATTTAGACTGCTCCTTGTTTTAATTATTGGCAGGTTGTCAAGGTTACTGCCCATTCACCGGACGCGCCGGTCAATATCTGACTTTCGCAGATAAATTATTTTTAGTCAAGCTCTTTAACATATCTTACAGAAAATATAAACTCAGAATATGTTTTAATTTTAAAATTTTAAAAAGGATATATAAAACATGAAATTCAGGGATAATCCACATATTTTTGCAATTTTCACAATCCTTTTGTGGTCTTCCGGTTTTGTTTTTACAAGACTGGCGTTAAGATACTTTACTCCGCTGTCTCTTGGGTTTTTAAGGTATCTGTTCGCTTCTGTCCCTTTAGTAATTTTCGCTATATTAATAAAACTGAAACTGCCGGACATGCGCGACATTAAATGGTTTATTCTCGCCGGTTTTTTCGGCTTTTTTTTCTACATGGTTACATTTAACATCGGCTCCGTTACGGTGTCAGCGTCAACCTGCAGTCTTATTATAGCGACATCTCCCGTTATAACCACGCTGCTTGCAAGAATGATATACAGGGAAAAATTAAGAATAATTCAGTATATCGCGATAATAATAGAGTTCGCGGGAGTCGCCGTTTTGACTTTACTGAACGGAATATTTTCTGTCAGCACGGGTCTGGCCTGGCTGATTCTCGCAAGCGTATCATTGAGTATCTATAATCTTCTACAAAGAAAACTGATTAAAATATATTCCTCTGTACAGGCGGCAATATTCAGTATCTGGCCCGGGTCGTTAATGTTAATGATTTTTATACCCTTTTCAATTACAGAAATTAAAACTGCTCCTGCCATTCAAATTGTCTATTTGATCATTTTGGGAGTTTTCGCCAGCGCTATTGCTTTTATTACATGGACACACGCGTTAAGCAAGGCGGAAAATGTATCCACGGTGACCAATTATATGTTTATTACCCCGTTTTCTGTCACCCTGCTTGGATTTTTTCTGGCAAATGAAACGCCGGACTTCGCGACAATAACCGGAGGAGCGATAATAATGATAGGGATGTTTATATACAATTTTCACGGTAAATTGACAAAAATAAAAGGTTAATAACAAACCCGGCAGGAACGCGAAGCCCTGCCGGGTAATACTTGTTAAAGAATCATGCCCACTTGATAAATCCGCTGCGGTAGGGATGTATCAGCGCATCGTGTTTGGGCATTATGCGCACAGTGTGCCCCTGCATTCCGGTATCGACACATTCAACGCGCACCTGGAACAGGTTAAGATTTCCTTCGCTGCGGAGCCACTTCATCTCCGCCTTTCTGGCATCGGTAATCTCGTTGGTAAGATTAGACACAGTGCCGTGATAAAGTTCAACATGGAGCTCGTTAGGTGAAACAGTGCCAAGTTCCAGATAGGCGGTTACCGTAAGCATGTCGCCGCGCTGCATTACCGGTTTGGCGCTGGACTCAAGTTTGGCGATTTTAAGATTGTTCCATTCATGCTGCAGTTTGCCGAAATACGCCGCAAGCGACTTGGCTTCGGCGTATTCGTCCTTGCTGAAACGGCGGTAATTTTTAAGCGCCGGAAAGTAAAACTGGTTTGAATAATCCATCAGCATTCTGTGACACGACATTGACTGACCAATCTGCATCATGCAGTCTTTCATCATTTTGATCCATTCGCGCGGAAGTCCGTCATTTCCCCTCTGGTAGAACATGGGGATAATGTCCCTCTCCAGCAGATCGTATAACGCCTTGCTTTCAACATCGTCCTGAAGCCTTTCATCCTGGTACTGTTCGCCGTTGCCGATTGCCCAGCCCACTTCGGGATTGTAGGCTTCGTCCCACCATCCG
>Ga0209755_10006274_pt1 | contig 13228 bp, 13 predicted proteins | sample TergutCo191P1_FD_187301 | JGI IMG/M metagenome (GOLD analysis project Ga0209755, IMG submission 187301) | Cornitermes sp. P1 segment gut microbial communities from Petit-Saut dam, French Guiana - Co191P1 (SPAdes) (version 2) | ecosystem: Host-associated > Arthropoda: Insects > Digestive system... | reverse complement strand
CTTGCGTTATACTAGACATGAAAATAGCCCCTTCTCGTCTTTAGTTGATGTTTTTCCAACTGCAACTATACGAGACTAGGGGGCTATTTTTAAAATGCTAATGTCCGAGATGTATGTTTAGCTTACACAAGCTCACCAAGTGACAACATAATATCCTTCCAAAAACCCAATGCTTATGCTAAAATTACTAAATGGGCAAAACAACCACAAAGTCCAAAGAAAAACTCCGTCACAAAAAAAGAAAAAGCTTCGCCAGCAAAGCTTCACTCTTTTTTAGGGGATTCACCATCATAGAAGTCATATTGGTACTGGCAATTGCCGGCCTTATTTTTCTCATGATTTTCATTGGCCTACCCATGCTGCAAAGAGCCCAACGCAACACTCAGCGCGAAGACGACTTGTCTCGTTTCTTAAGTGCCGTAACAGAATTTCAGTCCAACAACAGAGGCAGAACACCATTCCAAAACGCCACCCCCACATCGGGCACGCAATTCATCAACCGCTATATTGACAGCACATGCCAAACAGCCGCCGCCGGCGCCGGCATCTCCAATATGTTCTTGTTCGGCAACATCATCATCAATAACCCCGCTAGCAACGCTTGTACGGGCAATCAATTCCGAGACCCCGACGGCACCATCTATCGCTTCAACTACATAGGTACCTTCAACGCCACCGCTGGTGCCAGCGCCAACGCAGCAACCTTGGTTGACAACTCAGCCGTATGGAACGCCAGCGCAATGCACACCATTCACGTCGTCTCCAGCGCAGTCTGCGGCACCAGCGAAGGTGTCGTCGTCCGAGGCGCCGGGCCAAATTACGTCGCCATGTTTATGCAGCTCGAAGGCGGAGCCTTCGTCTGTGTCACCAACGGCACTCGCGGCGGCAACGGCAACGAAACCCCCACTGCAACAATCGAAATCACCGCGGGAGTAGACTAATATCAAAATAATACTTTCCAAAACACAACACTTATGCTAAAGTCGTTTAGGGTACCACTTAAACAGAGGGCATAAGCAAATGATCAAAACAGTTTCACCAAGATCCAAAAAAGGCTTCACCATCATCGAAGTCGTACTGGTATTAGCCATCGCTGGCCTCATTTTTCTCATGGTATTCATCGCTTTGCCCATGCTACAAAGAGCCCAACGCAACACTCAGCGCGAAGACGACCTGGCTCGTTTCTTGAGTGCCGTAGTAGATTACCAATCCAACAACCGCCAAAGAACTCCGTTTCGAGACAACCCTGCCGCTCAGTCAATCACGCAATTCGTTACCAGATACATCGACGATACATGTGCCGACCCCAATAACCGCTTTTACAGTCAAGGTCTAAACTTCGTCACTTTTGGCCCCCGCCCAGACAACGACTCTTGCACGGGCGACCAATTCCGAGACCCCGACGGCACCATCTACCGCTTCATTTACTTTGGCAACTTCGGCGCTCTTACAAACGGCGGCAATATGGCAAACATCAGCATCCCTACAAACCAACCCGACCGCACAGCGCACAATATCTTTGTTATCTCTGGCGCAGTCTGCGGAGTGAACGAAGGTACCGCCGCTAGGGCTGCCGGCCAAAACTACATTGCCATGTTCATGGTGCTCGAGGGTGGAGCCATCACTTGTGTCACCAACGGCACCCGCGGTGTTGGGCCAGTCGACTCAGTAATGCAACCGATAGCAGGATAATAGCCACCCCCTTTATACAACTCTTCGTAACGCAATTTAAGCCGTTCCATGATATAATCTAAACCATGTTAGAGATCTTCCTTTTCCTGCTAAAACCTATCATTTGGATCCCTATAGTCATCCTATTGATCGTTCTCACCATCCGCAACTACCAAAAACTCAACCGCCTCAAAGTCCTCAACGTCGACAGCGTACTTTTGATGCTCGAAATCCCTCGTACCAACGACAAAAAAGAACTCGCCGCCGAACAGCTTTTCGCCTCGCTTCACGGCATCTTGCGCGACCGCGGAGAGCTCAAAAATTCCGGCGGCGTCCAAGAGCACCTATCTTTTGAAATCGCCAGTACTGGCGGCCAAATCCGCTTCTACGTCTGGGTACCCAAAATCCTCCAATCTTTCGTCGAGGGCCAAATCTACGCCCAATATCCCTCCGTCCAAATCTACAAAATGAACGAAGATTACGTCGACGACCGCAAAAAATTCCCCGTCGCCTACTCTGCCGAACTCACCCTTACCGACAACACCGCTTTGCCCATCAAGACTTTCGAAAACTTCGAAGTCGACCCACTCGCCGGCGTCACCGGCACTCTCGCCAAGCTCAACCCCGAGGGCGGGGAAGAGCTCTGGATCCAAATCCTCGCCCGCCCCATCTCCGACGACTGGCACAAAGACACCGACCAATGGATCAAGAAAGTCAAAGCCGGCCGCAAATCTTCCCTCCGCATTGGCGGTCTCGACTTTGTCTGGCTAGTCGAAGCCATCGGCGCCCTCTGGGCCCCACCCGCCGGCGGCAGTGGCGGCGATGCCCCCAAAGCACCAGAACTTTCCGAACGCGACAAAACTCGCATATCCAAAGCCGAGGAAAAAGCCACCAAACTCGGCTACGAAGTCAAAATCCGCATCGCCTACATCGGCGGCGACCAAGTAAACGCCAAACTCAACATGCAAGCCCTTGTGGGCACCTTCAAACAATTCAACTCTACCAACCTCAATGGCTTCAAAATCATCGGCGGCAGTTTCAACGCCAGCGACCTAGACGCTTACAAAGTCCGCCAGTTCACCGACAATGGCTTCACCCTCAATATCAGCGAGCTCGCCTCCATCTACCACCTCCCTCACACCAACGTCGAAACCCCCAACATCGTCTGGGCCACCAACAAAACCGCCGAACCACCCGCCAAACTCCCGCTCCTCACTGGCAACCAACCCATCGACGAAAACATCTCCGCCTTCGGCCTCACCGATTTTCGTGGCATCAAGCACCAATTCGGCATGCTCCGCCGCGACCGCTCCCGCCACATCTACATCATCGGCCAAACCGGAACAGGGAAGTCCGGCTTGCTCGAACTTTTCGCCCTTTCCGACATTTTCCACAACCAAGGCTACTGCATCATCGACCCCCACGGCGACTTCGCCGTCAACAATCTCAAATTCATCCCCGAATCCCGCCTCAAGGACGTCGTCTACTTCAACCCCGCCGACACCACCTACCCCATCGCTTTCAACCCCCTAGAAATCACCGACGAATCCCGCAAACCCAACATCAGCTCCGAAGTCATCGGCGTGCTCAAGCGCATGTTCGGCGAATCTTGGGGCCCCCGCCTCGAACATATCCTCCGCTACACCCTACTCGCACTACTCGACCGCCCATCTACTACCCTGCTCGACATCTCACGCATGCTCACCGACAAAAACTTCCGCAAAGACACCCTCGACCATTGCAAAGACGTCACCGTATTGCAGTTTTGGAAACACGAATTCGGCTCCTGGAACGAAAAACAAGTCACCGAATCCGTCGCGCCCGTCCTCAACAAAGTCGGCGCTTTCACCGCCAACCCCATCATCCGCAACATCATCGGCCAGCCCAAGTCCGGCTTCGACATCCGCAAAATCATGGACGACGGCAAAATCTTAATAGTCAATCTATCTAAAGGTCTCATCGGCGAAGACAACGCCGGCATCCTTGGCTCCTTCCTCGTCACCAAAGTCCAGCTCGCCGCCATGTCCCGCAGCGACATCGAGCGCGTCGAAGACCGCCGCCCCTTCTACCTCTACGTCGACGAGTTCCAAAACTTCGCCACCGATTCTTTCGCCACCATCCTATCCGAAGCCCGCAAATACGGCCTCAACCTCACCGTCGCCAACCAATACATCGCCCAAATGACCGAAGCCGTCCGCGACGCCGTCTTTGGCAACGTCGGTACTACCATTTCCTTCCGCGTCTCCGCCGACGATTCGCCCATCCTCTCCAAACAATTCGAGCCCACCTTCGAAGCCACCGACCTCCTCAACATGCACAACCGCCACTTCATCATCTCTATGGTCATCAGCGGCGAAAAAGCCCCCGCTTTCTCCGCCACCACCCTCACCATCCCGCAGTCGCCCCAAGATTTCAGCCCCCAGATCATCAGCAACTCCCGCACGGTCTACTCTCGCCCCCGTGAAACCGTCGAAGCCGAAATCAAAGAAGCCATCGACGCAGCAGAGAAGTGGAAAAAAGAGCTTTCCGACTCCGGCCGCCAGCCAGAAGAAGGCGAAGCCACCTACTTCTCCCCCAGCAACCCCAATCTCAAATACAGCAACAACAACTACCAAAAATCCGACTACCAAAGACCCAGCTATCGCGACGACAACCGACCACCCAGACAAAAACCGAACTTTAAATACGCCGACAGAAAGCCCAGCCCGCAAATCCAGTTCAAGCAACAAAAAATCTCCCCCAACACCGCCGAAGAAAGCCCCCAAAACCACCACGGACTAAAAGATCTCGGCCGCCTCGCCGCCGAAAGAGCCCAGCAGGGCACAGAAAAGCAGGGAACTCAGAAAGAAACAAAACCCGAACATAAATTCGAACGCAAACCCGAACAAAACAAGTACAGGAACACCCATGACAAGCGCACCCACCCCAGATAACCCCCCCCCAGAAAATCTCACCCTAGAGATCTTCGGCTGGATCGGCGCCATCCTCATTGTCTCCGCTTACGCACTTTCTTCCCTATCTGTCCTCCTTCCCACCTCTGTTATTTATCAGTTAATGAACCTCGTCGGCGCCATCGGTATCTTGGCAACCTCTGTTAAAAAACGAAATTTCCAGCCCGTCCTAGTCAATGGCTTTTGGCTAATCGTAGCCTCCGTCGGCATCTTCAAAATCATCACCGCAAATTAGCAGAGCCACCAAAGCAGAGCATAATCAAAATTCAAAAATATCCACCAGCTAGGAGCCGCAGATCCAAACCACACGACCCAACTTACTTCCTCGCCCCAAAGTCCTAACGTCGCACAATGTATCTTTTAAGACATTCCACCTTTCCAGGCCGGGACACCCAATATAGCATGGAAGAAAGAACAAGCAAAACCCCTAGACGCCCTTTCGCAGCGGGTAGTGTTTTTGCCCGTCAAAATTATCAATAAAGTCCCCTAGAAATAACTTCTGAAAGCCGGAACTGCCAATTCCGGAAGGTTCAGAAGTTATTTCTCAGGGCGGACTATTGTAATTTTTGACCAAGGCGCAAGAAACGCTAGCCAGAAAGGGTGTTTAGGGGTTTTGCTTGTCAATTTGACTTTTCCGTGAAATATTTTACTTTCCATACATTTCACGGTTTTTTTGACCTTCCCGCGGCCCCCCGCCAACTTCCCTCCTACCCTCTCCCCTACCCCACCATTTGACTTCCCCACCACAACATTGCAAAACACACATTTCTCTTTCATCCCAAAATCTCTCCCAGAACAAAAACCGAACGATAGGGCACAACAGAGCAAACTCCCCTGCTCTAACCCCCCCTGACCCCTCTGTTCCACCCCTCCTATCACCCGAAAATGTCCGTTTAAATGTCCGTTTATTTCGCATTCCCACCTCTGTTAACTCCCAAAACAAATGTCCGTTTAAATGTCCATATAAGTAGACCAGATTTTTCTCAGCCAACCCTCAGCTTGTAAAAGGTATAATATAAACCATATGAAAGCCCTCATCGTCGAAGACGAACCCAAAATCGCCAACGCCATCGCTCGCGGCCTCAAGCACGAGCACTTCGTCACCGAAGTCTGCCTCGACGGCGACGCCGGCCTTTCCGCTGCTCTCGGCGACGAATACGACGTCATCATCCTCGACCGCATGCTCCCCGGCACCGAGGGCCTCGAGATCACCCGCCAAATCCGCGCCGCCAACATCAAAACCCCCATCCTCATCCTCACCGCCAAGAGCTTGGTCCGCGACCGCGTCGAAGGCCTCAACATCGGCGCCGACGACTACCTTGTCAAGCCCTTCAGCTTCGAAGAGCTGCTCGCCCGCATCCGCGCCCTACTCCGCCGCCCTGCCAACACCACCGATAATCGTCTCAAAGTCGGCGACCTCACGCTCGACTGCAGCACCTTCGACGTTCGCCGCGCCCGAAAACGCATCAAACTTACCAAAACCGAGTACACCCTGCTCGAATACCTCATGCGCAACCCCGACCGCATCATCAGCAAAGACAAACTCATCGGCCACGTCTGGGACTTCGACGCCGACATCCTCCCCAACACCGTCGAAGCCTACATCGGCAGCCTCCGGCGCAAAATCGACAAACCGTTTCGAAACAGTACTTCCCTGCTCCACACCTACCGCGGTTTCGGCTACAAAATCGGAACCAAAAGATGAAAGATCGCATCTTCTCCGACGCCGTCACCAAACTCACCCTTGTCTACACCACCATCCTCGCCATTATCTGCGTCGGCTTCTCCGCCGCCTTCTACCTCTCCGCCAACCAAGAACTCAACCGCCCCATCCACTTCCGTTCCGAAAGCATCGAACAAAGAAATCCCCTCTTCGACAGCCCCAACGAATTTCGCATCCTCATCGAGCAGCGCAACGAACAAATGCGCGCCAACCTCCTCGCCACGCTCTTTTTCATCAACCTCGGCGTTTTGAGCCTCGGCGCCTGCGCCAGCTATTTCCTCGCCCGCTGGACCCTCCAGCCCATCGAAAAGATGACCGAACAACAGGCCAACTTCATTTCCGACGCCAGCCACGAACTCCGCACCCCGCTCACCGCCCTGGCCATGGAAAACGAAGTCGCCCTGCTAGACTCTTCCCTCTCCAAGGCCGAACTCACCAACGTCATCAAGAGCAACCTCGAAGAAACCCACAAACTCCAAGACCTCACCGACCGCCTACTGCGGCTCAGCCAATCCGAACCCCTCGAACTTTCTCAAGTCAATCTCGCCCTGTCCGTCAAATCCGCCACCAGCAACCTTTCCGCCATCGCCCGCGCCAAGCACATCACCATCAAAAACCTCGTTAAGCCCACCAAAGTCACCAGCAATACCCAAGCCCTCACCGACATCCTCACCATCCTCATCGAAAACGCCATCAAATACAGCCCGCCAGAGTCCATCGTCACCGTCAGTTTCGCTGGCAACAAACTCTCCGTCCGCGACCAAGGCCCCGGCATCGCCGCCACAGACTTACCCCACATCTTTGACCGCTTCTACCGCGCCGAACCATCCCGCACCAGCCCCGGCTACGGCCTCGGCCTCCCCCTCGCCAAACAACTCGCCAAAGAGCTCCACCTCAAAATCACCGTCGAAACCACCTCCCCCAAAGGCACCACCTTCACCCTCGAACCCCTCACCTAAAAATCCCGATAAGTCTGATCATCCCGAAACGCAACCTGAACTACCTGATTCCCCCTCTCACCTACTCGAAAAATAATCCTAATCCTCCCCACCCTCACCCGATACAAGTCGGCATGCCCAGACAGTTTCTTCACGTTCAACCCCCCAACCTCCTCCGCCAAAATCAATGCGATAATCGACTTTACCCTCAGAAGTTCTGCTTCGTTTAGCTTTCGCAGAAACTTCGTAACCTTATCTGCCATCTCGTTTTTCTTTTGCCACCCTGTCCAGTTTTTTCAAAAACTTCCCCATATCCATCCCCTTTCTCCCCAAATCAAGCCTATGCGGATAATCCGGATCCTCAACCAGTTCATTCACCACGCCCATACCCTCATAAGCAGTAATCCGCTCCGACACCACCGGCGAAATCTTAAACAACGGGCTAGAGCGGCGAAACACAATAAAACTCCTGCCCTCACTCACGAGGTCAGCATATTTTTGGGTATTCTCTCGAAAGTCCCGCAAATTGATAGTCGTAGACAATCTATTCATATCCAAAGATTATCAAAAGATAATCTTTCTGTCAAGCTCCACAACTCACCTCTGCCCACCATTCAACACTATCACCCCTGCCAAAATCCCGGCCAAGCCACTCGCCACCCCCAGCGTCATAAACGTCGCCCCCGTCACCGCATAAGACGCCAACGGATCAGAAATCACCACTATTATCAATGTACTCACCAAACCAATCACCACGCTTGCGATCTGCAAAACCGCCAAAACCCTCTCTGTGTTCCACGCGCTTTCCATCAGCGTCAACACCGCCAATACCACCCCCGCCACCACAGCCACCGGCACCGACAACAACAGCACCCCCACCACCCCCCAGACACCAGAAAATATCATCGCGATGGCAAACACCAAAGCATATATCAGCAACGCCACCGCCAGCACCATCCTCACATTCCCCGTTTTGCCACCAGCCACCCCCGCCGCACGCTTGGCTCTCTTCCCTGCTCTTTTCTTTACCATAACCATCATTATAGCACAAACACACCCCAATCTAAAAATTCCATTATTCAGCAAACCCCCAGTATAATAGTTTTTAATTTAAATATAAATCAACAAGGAGCCCCACGCAGTGTTCAAAAGTATGCTCAAACGGTCCTGGCTATCCATCATCCGCAAAACCAGCCGCACTATCATATTAATCACCATATTATTCATCATGGCTAACCTCATGCTCGCCTGTGTAGCCATCAAAAGCGCCGTCGGCGAAAGTATCAACTACGCCAAAGAAACCCTCGGCGGCACCGTCTACCTCCAGCCCGACATGGACAAAATCCGGCAAGAAGCCATGCAAAACACCGAAAACCCTGGCTCTGGTGGACCAACCCGCATCGCCATCCAACGGCCAAACATACCCATCGAAACCGCCAAAGACCTGGCGAACAGCCAATACGTCAAAGATTATACCTTTAGCCTCCAAGGCAGCGCCAATGCCAGCAGTTTCACTCCTATCGAAACCGAAGAACAACGCATGCGCCAACAAATCGAATCCCAAATGGAATCCGGCGGCGGCATGCGCATGCCCGAAGGTGCCATCGGCGGCGCCCGCTTCGCCTTCGCCCGCGGCGACACCACCATCATCGGCATCAACTCCTTCGCCTTCATAGACGACGTGCAGTCCGGCAACATGAAACTCTCCGAGGGCAAAATCTTCGACGAATCCACCACTGGTAGCGTCGTCATCTCCTACGACCTCGCCACCGAAAACAGCATCACCCTCGGCGACCAACTAACCCTCACCACTACGTCCGAAGACAGCCCCACCGACATCACCCTCACCATCATTGGCATTTTCGACAACACCACCGACAATTTCGACCCAAACACCATCTACGCCAATATCGACACTGCAGCCCAGTTTTTACCCGAAGATCAATCCGCTGACGGCAACTACGGCGTCCAAAACATCAAATACTATCTCGTAAGCGCCGAGCACAAAGACGCTTTTATTGCCCAGGCCAACGCCAAATACCCCAATCTCGCCGCCGACAATCTAAAACTCAGCATCGACGACAGCGCCTATAGTCAGATGGTTGGCCCCATCGAGTCGGTCGGTAGCTTCGCCACCACCATCCTTTGGATCGTCGTCATCGCCTCCGTCGTCATCATCACCCTCATCATCACCATCGACGTCAAAGACCGCCGCTACGAAATGGGCGTCCTCATGAGCCTCGGCGCCACCAAACCAAACATCATCGGCCAAACCCTCACCGAACTCCTCGTCATCGGCACCGCCGCCTTCGCCCTCTCTATCGTACCCAGCGCGCTCCTAGCTCGCGCCATGGGCGACGGACTTTTGCAGCAGCAAATCACCATGAACGAACAAAGCCAAGCCGCAAACTTTGGCCGCGGCAACAATGCCACCCGCGGCGATCGCATGAATTCCGGCGGTCCCAACCCCATCAACATCATGAGCGAACCAAACCGCGACGACGTCGCCGCCATCGACGAAATCAACGTCACCCCCAGCGCCAGCGACTTCGCCCTCCTCTTCCTCGCCGGCTACGGCGTCATCATTCTCGCCCTCATCCTGCCCACCGCCAACATCCTGCGCTTCGAACCAAAAACCATTCTCACTGGAAAGGAATAAATCATGACCAAAAATATTCTAACCGTCAAAGATCTGGGGCACACCTACAGCGACGGACAACAAAAAGTCACCGTTTTAAAAGGCGTTAACGCCAAGTTCGAAGGCGGCCAAATCTATTGCATCGTCGGCGAATCCGGCAGCGGCAAAACCACCTTCATTTCCCTACTCTCCGCCCTCGACCACGTACAGAGCGGCGACATCAAATTTAACGACCAGTCCATCCACAAAATCGGACAATCCGAATTTCGACTAAACTACGTCGACATCGTTTTTCAATCGTTCAACCTCATCAAATACATGACCGCCCGCGAGAACGTCGAAGTTGCACTAGATTTTGCCGGCACCAAAAACGCCAAAGAACACGCCTACGCCGCCCTAGACCAAGTCGGCATCGGCCACGCCAAAGCCGATCGCCTGGTCCAAAAACTCTCCGGCGGCGAACAGCAACGCGTCGCCATCGCCCGCGCCATGACCAGCCAAAACCCCATCGTCATCGCCGACGAACCCACCGGCAACCTCGACCAAAAAACCGCACTCAAAATCCTCGACCTTTTCCGAAAACTGGCAGACGAAGGCAAGATCGTCATCATCGTCACCCACTCCAGCCAAGTCGCCCGCCGCACCAAAGCCATCGTCAAACACATGTCCGCCGGCAACCTCAAATAGCCCGCCCCATCACTTCAAAATCCACTTCACGATCTCTTTTTTCAGCGCAAAATACTCGTCCTTTTCAAACTGCATATTAGCAATGCAATATCGCTTGTCCGACACGTGCGAACAAAAAATACATTCATGCAAACCATTACAATCTTGAATAACCAACGAATTACTAATCTTCCCCGAACAAACCACATTGTACGAATTCGAACAATTAGCCGAATCATCCACCCGCACGCAATTCTCCAAAAATCCCGACCGCTGACACGCCAATATATACCTAGAACCATGACAACCATCACAAAAAACCACATTTTTGCACGCGTTAGAATTGCTAGAACGAAACACATTTTCCGAACCATAAACACAATCACTCTCCGCCACATTTTCCGAATCATAATTACGCTCCGTCGTAATCAAATTTGTCTGTCGCCAAACCTCCACCAACTCATCAATACTATTCACTTCTCGCTTTGGCAACATCCAACTCTCTCTATTTATTTGATCATCCTGCGTCACAAACTTCGTCCCAAAATTCATAATAGTCCAAGTATCTTTGCCTTTTTCGTCCCGAACTTTTTGCGGCAAAGGCACATCGAACGCAAATTTCTTCTCCACCTCGCCCAGCGTCAATTTATTTTCCACCCCAAAAACATTCCGCCATATCTCACCCACAATCTCTCGCGCAATTTTTTCGTTCATATCCTCACTCCCTTCAGCACCCTACTACGCAACCTCCGACTCGACATAAAATCCATCACCTCCACAATCGTTGTTTTACCATAAATATCAAAACTAGCCCGCCTGCTCAATATATTATCACGTATTTTTTCGGTAGCATCAAAAATCGGCTCATAGTAAACCCTGGCCGGCACGTAGTCCAGCGTCGTCGCCAAAAACCCCTCACTCGGCTCACCATCAATATTCACCCTCGCAAACAATTCGCGATTTTTCAGCGCACTCAGCTTGTCCACCACGTCGCTCTCTCCCATTTCATCCGACTTCACGTTCAAATATTTCACCAAAATCTCCGCATCTTCCCGTGCCACCCGAAAAACGAAATAATTACTCACGTTGGCAAAAATCGCTTGCTTCAGCCCATAATCTATCTGGCTAAAATACTGCCCACAGAGCACCACTGTCACACCAAACTTGCGTCCCTCAGACAGCAACCTCGCCACCATCGGATTCTCCACCACAGCAATTTCATCCACTATCAACGTCAATGGTCGCCTCTCCGCCTGCGCCAGCAAAAAAACCTGTTGCAACACCAGCCCAGCGATCATCTTGACCGCTTTATCACCGAGTTTATTACCATTCAGCGAAACCACCGTCTGAAAATTACCCGCCAGCACATTTTTCAACCGTTCAGTCCCTTCACTGTCCTTGAACGCAGACAAAATCGCCAGTTCGTCCACCAGCGCCAAAATCGGCGCAATCGCTTCAGCGTGCGATCGCGTCTTCAGTTCATTAAAATCCGTCAAGAAAAACCTACTCACCGCTTCAGGCAAATATTCCGTCAACCTACCCACCATCTCCGTCCTGTACTCCGGCTCCGTCAGCAAATTCCGCAGATTTTGGAAACTAAAAGTACCATCCTCCAGCAACAAGTAAATCGAAAAGCGTAGCACCCGCTCCAGCTTTGGATTGTACTGCTCCGCCAGCAAAGTCTTCAGCAGCTCCAACGTCAAATCCGTCGTCGCAATGATGTCCTGGCCACCCTCAAAATCCAACCGAAAACTATTTTTACGATTGGTAAAGCGAAAAACTTCCGTTTCGCTTAGCGCACCAACGTCATATTTCAAATTATCATGCGGGTCTATCAACACCACCTTTTGCCCATCAATTTTTTGCAGTTGCTCCACCAGCTTCGCGATGAATTTTGACTTCCCCGTCCCACTGCCGCCAATAATCAATTGATGCGAATTGAACGCATATTTTTCCAACGCCAGTTCCCTGCCCTCTGTTTTCAATATCGCACTTTTAGCTTGCGGTGCCAAGATCCGCCGAATTTTATTTGCCTTCAGAAACTTCGGCGCCGATTCTACCACCAGCCGCGGATTTTTCTTAAGATCCAGCTCCAAAAACTTCGCCACGTCCGCCACCAAACGCGCTTTATCCCCAACCACAATATACGCGAAGTACCCCTTCGCAGTTTTGTGCACTACAAATTTCGCCTCGCAGACCTCACCGCCAAACATCTCCAAAAAATTCGCATAAAATTTCGCACCCAGCGTACAAAATCCAGCTTTTCGCGGAGCAAAATCACTTTCCTTAAAGACAAATTCCGGCGCGTTCGGCAACGTCGCCTCCACCCCAACAGTTTCTACGAAAAACCGCAACTTGTAGTTGCGCAGCGTCACGTATAGCTTCAGTCGCCACCGCCCATCCATCAGCAACCGAAAAAATTCCTCCCATTGCGCCGCCCCCACTTGCTTCCCCTTCAGCAAAACCTCAAACATCCCACCGACCCATCACGACAATTTTCAACAAACCCATAATGCTAATTATACAATATCATTACGCAAACATTTGCATTCATCCCGTTTGTGCTATAATCAATACGACTGCGAGACAAACTATCTAATGCCAAAAAAGGAGGCAAAAAAATGAACACATCAAAAACTAG
>Ga0209755_10006273_pt1 | contig 13231 bp, 11 predicted proteins | sample TergutCo191P1_FD_187301 | JGI IMG/M metagenome (GOLD analysis project Ga0209755, IMG submission 187301) | Cornitermes sp. P1 segment gut microbial communities from Petit-Saut dam, French Guiana - Co191P1 (SPAdes) (version 2) | ecosystem: Host-associated > Arthropoda: Insects > Digestive system... | reverse complement strand
AGTACAAACTAACGATTAGGAAGGAATAATAATAGAAAATGGATAACTTATTTTACGGTGTAAGCAATTGGTTTTTACTGGCACAAGTTCTGGGTGTAATCACTATCTTCTTTGAATTTTGGACATATCAAATAAAGGATAAAGCAAAATTCTTTCTCATTTCAGCTATCAGCAGCTTCTTTTGGATGACGATGTTCGTATCCATAGGTATTGCTACAGGTATCAGCACACAGATTTCTCTCATTGTTGCTGCAAGCTACAGTACAATCCGTAACTCCGTGTTTGCAGTGACGTTCAGAAAAAACACTATGCAGAGCAAAGAGGGCGGTCTGATTTTCCTCCTTGTTATGATTGTAGTTGCACTGATTGCAGGTACACTTGCAGTTATTAACACACCACCTCAAGTCAGATGGTTGCATATCCTCGGCATGATTAGTTCAATCGCATTCGTTGTGTGCCAATATCTCCCGGGTGTACACTATGTTCGCATCGCAGTTGTGGCATACGCAGCAGTCGTACTGCTCACACAATCCCCGATAAACATTCTCGAAGGCTACGGCATTGAGCGTTGGAACATCATGGGCATGATGATAGAATCCTCAAAAATTATCTCCGTAATAGTATTCTACGCCCGCTTCGCCAAAAACCCCGACAAACCCCAGCTCCAATTTGCAAAGCCTTAGGAGCACAAGAGAGTAATATATGTCTTAATTTTAAGCTATAATAGGCACCGGATAATCAGGTATACATTGATTATCCGGTGCTCTTTTGATGTGACATACACCCTTAGCTGTCAAGTGCTTCAATCATTGCTAGGAAGTTTTCTACAGGAATATCGGGCTGTACGTTATGGATTGTGTTGAACACAAAACCACCACCGTCTCCGAAAGTACTTGCAAGCTGTTTTACCTCCGCTTTGATTTCTGAAGGAGTTCCGTATGGAAGCGTGCTTTGCGTCCTTATACCGCCGCCCCAGAATGTGAACTTATCACCATACTTTGTCTTTAAATGTTCCGGCTCCATATTTGTTGCGGAAATTTGCACAGGATTAAGTATATCAAACCCTGCCTCAATAAAATGAGGGAGCAGCGGCTCTATTGCACCGCAGCTATGTTTAAATACTTTCCACTTTGTGTTTTCATGAATCCAGTCAGTCATTTTCTTGTAATACGGCAAATAGATTTCTTTAAATACATCAGGTGAAATCATTAGACTCATTTGGTTGCCAAAATCGGCACCGCAAATCTTAATAACTGAAACACAGTCGCCGACAGCTTGATAAAACATTTTAAGATTTGCTAGCGCAATATCAGTCTGCCGCTCAAACACCTCCTTGATATAATCCGGTCTGATTAGTGGTGACACATACCAGTCTTCAATGTCACGTACGCCCTTTGGCTCCGGCAGCATTGTTCCGGGAACAAGTGCAATGTCGCCAAGAGCTGTGCCGCCGGGTCCGCCGCACACAATCGCATACTCGGTGTTATTATATAGCTCTTTCGCTGCGTTTTCTGCAATCCGTAACGCTTCATCACTGAGCAAAACAAATTCCTCAAGATTATCATTTGGGTCAAGCTCATCGTCTTCATCCACCGGTGGTACTCTAACAGTAGCATCAAAATAAAATCCGCCCTTCGGCATCACGCCGGAAGGAGGAAAGCTTTTGTCACCACGTGCATACTGAAACAAACGCCCATCCGCTTCATAGCTTGTATTAAAACATTCCGGCACAATAACGGGAGTTCCGTCATTCATTATAAACTCTTTTACCGGTGTGTTGTCAAAACCAAACAGATTGCCTTGCGGCCATATTGGAATGGTGTCAATTTTCAGTATACGCCTAAGCTCATCATCAACTTCTCCCAACATCTGATATGGACAAAACATGCGTATTGGTTTTTCAGATAAGCCAAGCTCGCGGCGTAACTTGAACAAAAAACTCGCCGAAATTCCTGTCACACCGGTCGAACCGAAGTCGCGCGGCACTCTGTCAGGTGTACGATGTTCAAGCGAAGCCTGTACTCTCTCTCTTGATGTCATGATATCTCCTCTCTATGTTATGAAAAAACTTCTATAGTGCTGCCACACCGGCATTTTTCGGAAAAGTCAGATAATGGTTCAATTCGCGATGTCCAAGCGTATTTCCGAAAAACCGTACGGCTCCGGTTGAGTAAGCAAGACGGACGAAATCAAGCCTTCCCGAAAGAATTCGGCGGTATGTCTCGGCAGTCATGTACAGTTTGGTATCATATTGTTCCGAGTCGCCCTTTGATAAAGTACACTTTCCTTCGTTGATTGATACAGTCCACACACCGTTGTTTTTTCCACTATCGTGAATCTCATAAACTACAGTCAACTTGCGATTAGCGGCTTTTTCACTGTCAAAGTAAATGGGTATTTTTTCAAGAAAAGCTTCCACGTCATAATCTTCATTGACCTGCATTTTCTTCCATCTCTGCTTGACCGCCCACTCAATTAAAAGCTGTTTAATCATTATCTAGCACTAGCCTCCTCAACTGCTTTTGTCACTGCACGTAGGTTTTCGAGACTTGTACCATTGGGGACGGAATCGCCGGAACCCAATAATATCCCTAATCGACCACGCGTTTTCTCGATTATTTCAATCGCTTTATTATAACAAGCCTGAGGGTCATTAGAAGTGAATGTGTCGCAACCTATGCCACCCTTAACTGCCATATTCGGCAGTGCTTCTGCAACTTCCCACAGCTCCATGTCGCCCGTCGGCGAAGGTGCAAGGTCAGCAATCGCATCACAACGGCACTTGGCAATTTTTTCCGCAAAACAACTTAGTTTTCCACAGGCGTGTACAACATGCAGTTTATTAAACTCGTGCAATATGTCTGTGTAATCATTCAATTGTTCTACGCAGTACTTTTCAAATATCTTAGGCGACATCGTTGTCCAGCTGGTATTTTCGGAATTGACGAAAATATCTGCCTTACTTTTTCTTACCGTCTCTCTTACTTGATGGAGATTATTTTTGTGCATGATATGCATTACTTCATCAAACAGGTCAGGTTCATCAGCTTGAATGGCATATGTGTTTTCAATGCCTGCCAACAGGTTAATCATCTGTTGAATCGGTGTCATTCCTATGGTTACATCAGTGATTACACCGTCATCTCCAACTATAGCCTCTTCCCATGCATAATGGTCGGTATAATCGGCAACAAACAGGAAACTGTTGCTCTGCACATATCTGTATACCTTTAAATCCTGCGGTGTTTTAATCATGTATTCAACCGGAGCATTGAGAGAACCGCCGATTCCGCTACGTTGTCTTTCTGTAATCGTACCTTCCGGTGTTTCATAACCGGAGACCACGTCACCGTCAACGAAATATTGGATTTTCTTGATTTTCGCCTTGGGTTTTAGAAACCATAGACCTATCCTATCGGCAACGGATTGCGTCCAAATGTCGCATCCGACTGCCCGTTGCGCTTCCGCGACCCGATGCGGGGTGTCCTTAGGAAACCCCGCAATGGTGTAAGGAACCAGAAGCGGAGCCCACGGCACTCTGTCTACCGGTTGCCTTCGCAACGCGGCAAGTATGCGTTGTTTGCCTGTCATTTTTTCTCTCATAAATTTAAGTCACCCGCTACTTTCCTTTTAACCTTCAACTGTTGCGTGTTCATTCTGTTCTTTTCGGGCTTTAAGCTCTTCCAAAATAGTGGGATATTCTCTGTCTAGCTTATAGAACAGCAAAATTATTGCCATCGCTACGTTCAGTATAACCGGTAGCCATATGTATATGAAGTTAATCGCAAAAAGTGCAGACTCTGTTTGCCCGGTCGGACCGGTATGGAAAACATCACGTGCCACATATCCTCCGGCTGCAAGAGCAAGGCTGACTATTGCCACTCCTAAACCGTTCCCAACATTTCCTCCAAAAGCAGAAGCTGTTGAGACAAGACCTGCAGTGCGGACTCCGGATTTCCATTCACCATACTCTATTGTATCGTTGATTAGCGCAAACAATGTACCTATGACAAAAGCTCCGCCAAACGCTCTAAGCGCAGATGAAGCGAACACGATAGGCAAGCTTGTGCCTGCAATGCCGATAAGCAGGCATCCGACAATTCCGCACGCAATGCCGATAAGTGCGGTGTTGCGTTTTTCTATGCGCTTGACTATAGGAGACAGGACAAATGAGGCTACAAACATTGGAACAACTCCAAAAATTGTGATTGTGCCGATTAGCGCAAAGTCGCCCAATATCTCACGCGCAAAGAACGGACCTATTCCGCCTAAAGCAGACGATGTGTAGGATATGACAGCAAACACGACTATCATAATCCAATATTTATTTTTTATCAGTGCTTTAAATGCAGTTTTTGTCGGCAGGTTATCTTTGGTGGTCACTTCGGGAACTACACGTTCCTTTGTGTTCAGGTATGAAAGAAAAATCAAAATAGATGCGATTGCACCAAAAATGGCGAAGGTTATGGTCCAAGCCTCTGAACCACCGCCAAATGCGGCTGTAAGTGCAGGCACGCCGATGTTTACAATCAGTCCTCCGATAATTGCCATAAACAGACGAAAAACATTGAGGACCGACCGCTCGTACTGATTCTGCGTCATAGCTGCACTTAGTGCACTATACGGCAGGTCTGTAAAAGAGTAAACGAAGGTAGTCATGATATTGTATGTTACTATTGCATACATCATCCTAAGTGCTATAGGCCATTCGGGGAACGCAGTAAAGCATAAGACGGCTGCAGCACCGAACGGAATAGCCATACGCATTAGCCAAGGGCGGGCTTTTCCTTTCGGGTGTTTTCCACGGTCAATTATCATTCCAATAAAGAAATCGATAACTCCGTCGAAAATTCGTGACAGCAAGATGAATATACCCACCCACGCTGCCGGCAGCATAGCCACATCTGTGTAGAAAATGACTATGAATGCACTGATTGACGTCCATACAAGAACCATTCCCAAGTTAGCGATGCCATAAAAGAACCTCTCTTTAAAGCCCAGTTTTATGTCCATTTATTTTATCCGCCTTCCATAAATATTTTTGTCACAGATATTTTATAGTCCAGTAAAGCGGGCTATCTCCGCCTCCTTCACCGATAAAAGAGAGTCCGTCTTCTGTTTTTTCAAATTGTGTGGGTTTATCGCCCACAAACAGCTCAAAATCTTTCTCCGGCTTGAAAAATGTACACTTAATCTCCCACTTGCCGGGCACAGCCGGGCAGTATTTACCTTCATAACCGGTCGGAGTGCGCTTCAGCGCAGCAAGCGGACTATCAAAGCTATACTCGCTTTCGGGAAATCCCATGTTAAATACCACGCCCTTGCTTGTGAAGTTGTCGGCAAACATACTTGCGGCATTGTAAAGCGTCCAAGCATGTGGATGCAGATTATATACAGGAAAATCAATCCAAGCCAGCTTTGATTTTCTCTCTTCGGGATCCTTAAGGTAAAATGTCCTGCCGGGTTCGTCAGCCAACACGGAATTGTACGTGTCAGGTCCGCTCCATGTTCCCTCCCAGATTTTCGGATATTTTTCTGTGTGGTTAGCAAGAGTATTTTTGCACCATTCTTCATATGCAGCCGCCGGATCTATTTTATTAAGTGCCATTATAAGCGTGCCTGTAATCGATGGCCAGATGCCCCCGTTTGTAGCCATACCCGGAGGTGCTTTCATACCTTTTTCCGGGCAGGAATCGGTCAGCATAGCCCCTATAGGTGACGGGTCCTGACATTTTTCTTTTATGACGGCAATAAGCTTTTTTGTTTGCTCATCGTTTGCTGCGCCACACATCAGTGCCCAAGGCTGTGGCTCAAGCCAGAACTTATCGACCCACCCAAGATTGCTGCCGAGGTAAGCACGACGATACCAGCCCTGCTCCAACCACTGCTGTGACACAGTTACTCTCTGCTTTTCCGCAAATTCGGCAACATCTGTGTTGTCCTCACCTGCCATGGCAAGAACCTCTGCATACTTTGCCAGCACTGCCGCAGCGAATGCCCCTACAAGCACACTTTCTCCCTCAACACGGATTCGCCCCTGCTCCGCAGGGTCGGTGTTTCCGACAACGACATTGTCATTCCAATCGCCGCCAAGAATCCCGGGTAGCCCATGGGCACCAGTTCCGGTAAATGATAAAAAGTGTTCATAACAGCGTTTCACCAGCTCAAGTATGGTTGCCTCATTTTGTTTTATTCCTTTAAATGGGTATGGAACTACCTTTTCATGTAGTATTGATAGATCCTTTGTTGCTAAAATATACTCGCTCAGTGTCCATAAAAGCCATATCTCCAAGTCACCCGATAAAAATGGAGATGGCATTATCGCGCCATTACCGCAAATTCCGTATGGAACAGTTCCGTCCGGAAGTATCGTTTTAGCCGTATAACGGAGCACCTCGCGTACCAGACCCGGCTCCGAAAATATAAAGGGCATTACATGCTGAAGCGGGTCGCGCGACGCACCTTGAAATCCCATGATGTACTGATATACATGCCCCTGTGATAGTATATGCTCATTAAACGTACTGTCGTATGTTGTCGCGCCCATGAGCGATTGGTTGTGCCACAGCAATTCACGGTCTATCCATCCCTTTTCCGGGATTTTAAGAGAAATACGGTTTTCTTTCCATTTTTCACACGAAGCCTTAAATAGCTCATCATGGCCATTACTGTATTTACCCAGTAGCTCAGAAAGATTAAATCCGTTTGGGAGATAGCCGTAAAGGTACGTCAGAGTGACCTTTCCACCGGAAGGCACGACTATAGGCGAAACTGCAATCATCGCCGGATGCGATGTCTTATGCTTGACATTTACACCGTTTTTCAAACCATCGGGTGAGCTGACACCACCCTGCCCGAAAAACGCTTTGGCATCGGTGACAAATGCTTCAATCGGTGCATCGACCGCACATAAAAATGTTTCCGGCGGTCTGGTATCTTCTTGGTCGTCAAGCTCGCCCAGATATAAAGAATAGTTATGGGCTACTTCTGACAGAGCTCTGTATTTCTTTTGTGCGATACCCCAAATCTTTTTATCAATAAAGCGCCAGCCTTTAAACTTCATTTTGTTTCGCAATGTATTATTTTCAACGAGGTAATGATTCTCATACCTATCTGCAAGTTTACGACGCATTTCCTGCGCAGGATTATTGATATAGGAACCGGGATTTTTTCCACCTGTAGCCAATGATAACAAAAGAGTTCGCAGTGACATCAGGTAAGGTCGCGAACCCCAATATTCATACCATTTAAGTTTCTTTGATTCTGAAGAGTTATTTTCGATGGTAACTCGGGAAATAAGCACAGGATCGTCGCCATGTGGCGCAAAAATGAGTTGCTTCGCCGACAGGTCACCTTTCTTGACAGTTTTTTGCATATAACCCACGCCGTACACGCGCTCGAAGCTATCAGCTTTGCCATCATAGTAAGTCGTCAATGCAGAGGTATCGTCTAAAAGCCAGCCGATTGCACCGCCGTAGCAATTTTTGCTTGGGTCAATATCTCCCAAAAATTTTGCAGCACCCTCATCTTGGCGCACTTGAACAGTCCCAAAGTTGGATGCAACGCAGGTAATACGAGTATTTCCAAACTGGAATGTATGATCGTTTTCCTTGCGCCACACAGGATTTGTTGGAGATTTTGCAAAGGGGTCAGTAATTTGGTTGCAATCATAACGATATGCCGGTAAGCCCTGTTCGTCAGTAATCCATTCTCCGAAATATCCGGATCCAAATTCTTTCATATACCTATTCACTCTCCTTTTTACTAAGTAGCTATAATGCTTGCTTTGTAAAGCTATAAGGCTTTTATACCCTCCCGGAGCAGATTTTGTATTCTAACTTGCCAGTTTAGCCGCAGCTTCTGCTGCTGATGCCGCATCTGCTGCATAGGAGTCTGCGCCTATCTCGTCGCAAAAGCTTTGTGTTATTGGTGCTCCGCCAATCATAACCTTCACTTTGTTTCTGACACCTGCTGCATTTAGTGCGTCTATTACGGTTTTCAGCTCGTTCATAGTCGTAGTCAAAAGTGCAGAAAGAGCGAGAATCACGGGATTATGTTCCTTGACGGCCTCGACGATTTTGTCTTCATGTACATCAACACCCAAATCAATAACTTCAAATCCGCCGCCTTCAAGCATCATTCTGACAAGATTTTTACCAATGTCGTGCAAATCGCCCTTTACGGTGCAAAGCACTATTTTTCCTATAGGCTCTACGCCCTCTTCCAGAAGCTTTGACTTAAGAACTTCTGTTCCCTTGTTCAAAGCCCTCGCTGCAACAAGCACTTCAGGCACAAAGACTTCGTTGTTTTTGAATCTCACACCAAGCTCGCCCATACCCTTGAGCAAACCTTTGTCCAAGATATCCTGAGCAGGAACAGAGCTGTTAATAGCCTCCTGAACAAGTTCTACAACTTCCTTAGCTTTACCAGCTTGTAATGCACTTGAAATTTTCTCCAATAGTTCCATAATTAGTATCTCCTACATATCATATTTTTTTGGGTCCAGCTTATCGCAATCCCTGATGATGTCCTCAGTAAACTCTCCAACGTCACCAGGCAGATTTTCAACTGTTTCTGCTATAGTGTCAAGCCATGTGAGCTCTCTGTCTTCCAGTGTGAGTTCTCCACTTTTATTTGCCTTCTCAATATGAGCAATTGCCAAGAGTGCAGCCTTTTTCGAACGCATATAATGCCCTTCGACCTTTACAAGTTCTTTTGAAATGTCAAGTGCTACGTCCGGTCTGAGTACATAAGCCTGCGGGTCAAGTCTGCTGTCGCTGTCAGCGTGCAGGTCACGTAACATTTCAGCGGTTTTTTGATTCTTTTGAGTTGCTTCATTGAGCAAACGACAATCATATGCAAGCTGCTCTAATGAAACAGTGGGAGCCATGCCACCGAGTAACTTTATGTTTTGAATGGATTCATTACTCCACAAATCCGTTACACAAGCAGCAATATTTCCGACGGGCGACATATGCGCACAAGCAGAGCTCCTGCCTTCCATCGAGATTGGCGTTCCTGTGATTGCTTTTATGTATACACCTTCATAACCACAATCCTTGTGCGGGCCCACTGCGCCGCATTCAAAAGCGACAAGACTGCGCACCACAGTTATTACTCTGACAACAGCTGCAAATACTTTTGGTATGTAGTTTTTGTCAGCAAGTACCATTGCGGTGTTACCAAAGCCGCAAGCCGTATCTCCGGAAGCGATTGTGCCTGTTTCGTTTGCTATTCTTACAATATTCGTCCAAAGCTTCTCCATATCTGTGCATCCGAGTACACTTAGTGCAAATATCGACTTTGCTATGTCACAGAACATTATCGCATCGTCATGAACTTCTTTCCCGCCAACAGACTCAATAGCGAGCATATCAGCACCGGTCTTTGCACAACCTTCAAAGGTTTTAAGTATCGCATCCCAGTGTTTTCCGCGCCACATATGCTCTAGGCCACTGCCTTCTCTTATGTCATTTGGAGTTATCCTGACAGCAGTTTTCAGCCCGTGCTTGCTCTCATAATCTTTCATGATATCCACAACAGTTTTACAGATTTCTATTCCCCACTCAGGATTTTCTGTCATAGGCGGTAATGTTTCGATTTCAGCAACAACACCCGGAACATACAGGTCTTTTGCCCTATCGCATATGCCGGTTATAATTTCCTTGTAGTTGTTTACTGCTTCCGGCATGGTCTCTTTTGTAATAAGCATTGGAGGGAGAGTAAAATTGACCTCCGGATAAACCAATCCTCCGCCAATAGTCATACCGTTTTTGAGTTTCACCGGATAAGCAGACTTCCCGAAAATGAAGTCAGATAATTCACTGTAGGCCGTACTTGAAAATGATTTATGTGCCATAAATTAGACCCTTTCAACTTATTTTTCAATACTTCAGCAGTAAATAATATATACCGTGCAAAGGGTTCTTTTCTTCCGATATAGTAATTTTTTTGTAGAATATTCTACATTTTCACCTAAATAGTTCGACAGTGCTTTCGTCTTACTTTTATTGTGGTTAAAGAGTTTCTCTGCGATATTTTGCAGGGGTACTGCCTGTATGTTGCTTAAATATCTTTGTAAAATAACTTTGGTTTTCAAATCCGATAATGTCAGGGATGTCTATAATTTTTATGTTTAGATTACTTAAAAGCTTTTTACTTTCTTCAATTCTTACATAAGTAATATAGTTACCCGGCGTTTGCCCCGTGGCTTCCTTGAAAATTCTGCATAGATATGACTTACTGACATATAGGTGTGCAGCTATCTCATCAAGCGTGATTTTTGAAGAATGATGGCGCTTGATAAAATCTACGGCTTTGAGAATGATATCAGTATGTTTGGTTTCTGCAAAATTGAAAATCAGTCTGATAAAACGCCTGGAGACTGTTTGCAACCAAATCACTGTATCTTCTACCGATGTAAACTCATCAATATCACGTATGAAACCGTAGTCAAAACCTAGAAAAGCATTCATATCCATCCCGCTTTTTAATGCCACTCTGGAAAGAATCACCACGAATTCTACAACCCTTGAGCGTAAAATTTCAACATTTCCTCCGCATGACTGTAACATCTGTCTTATCATATCGCTCAGTGCAATATTCGCTGTTTGAATATCACCTCTGCTGATTGATAATTGCAACGCTTTTTCCTGTCCTATTGAGTACCCTATTGCAAAAAAGTCAGTATGGACCGGCAAAGTTTTCGGTTCGCATTCCGATGATGGGTGAAATGCCGTGATATGGCTAAGATGCTCGCTCACGGCTTGAGCCTTTTTTGCTGTGATATATGGGATAGAACGAACTGTCGCCCATAAAGCATCTACTTCATCCGGCAACAGTTCAGCATGTCCAATAACGTCAAACTCCATATAGTCGTCATGCTCAGTAAGCAGAAATGGACCTACCACAACACCAAACGACGAACTGTCATAATCCGCCGAGAGCGGTGCAACGCAATATACCAACCCTGATGGTGCAAAAAACAAATAGCTGCCACCAAATCGCTTTGCCTGATAGCATCCATATATGAAAGCTATTCGGCAGCTTTCTTCACAGTCATGTGTTTTGTTGAGAATCGCCAAGAAATCACGTGTAACAGCACACTCATCGGACTCAAACAGGCTGTTGCCTAACGAATCAATAACTGTAACTCCAAGTCCTGATATGAGCGAAAAACTCTCAAAATGGGAATTATTGCTGTTCATTTGCTACATTAAAACCCCTTTAAACGAAAATGCAACACCTTCAAGAACACCACTACCGACTTATGCAATCTTTGTGATAGATTTTAGCATAGTTTGAGGTGTAACACAAGGATAAATATGAATTTATTTTCCGCTCGGGCACAGTTGATTTTATTCTGTAAATATAGTAGAGTATAAATCAAGAAACTACGAAACGAGTGACGCTTGATGAGGAAAACGCGCTGTTATATTGTTGGTGCAGGAGAGTTTGATGAATCCACCTTGCCGCAGAGTGATGATTACATTATAGCGGCTGATGGTGGCTTTTCTTATCTTCACGAGCGCGGGATTGAGCCGGATCTTATTGTCGGTGATTTTGATTCACTGCCTGCAAAACTTATGGAAGTCGTAAACAGGCACCCTAATGTTATCCGTGCTTCATCTGAGAAAGACGACACGGATATGTTGCTTGCCGTCAAAGAAGGGCTACAGCTCGGATATAAGGTGTTTACCATTAACGGCGGGCTGGGTGGAAAGCTCGACCAAAGCTATGCTAACATCCAAATCCTTACTTTCCTTGCAGATAATGCAGCCTCAGGTGTGCTTTACGGAAAAATGAGCTGTGTAACGGCAATAAAAAACAGTAGCATTGAATTAAATCCGGATAACTCAAAAGGCAAATCTATTTCCGTTTTCAGTGCTGAAAAGCAAGCACATGGTGTTACACTCAGCGGTCTGCTGTATCCTCTGGATAACGCAACTATAACCAACTATTACCCCGGCGTAAGTAATGAATTCACGGGTAACCCCGCAATGATTACTGTAACCGACGGAACACTTATAATTATATGGGAGAAATAGAAGCAGAAAGGAATGGTCATTATTATGAAAGACATTAAAGGAGCGATTTTTGACCTCGATGGTACACTTGTTGACTCAATGACAATTTGGGGCGATATTGCCGAGGATTATTTAAAAAGTCACGGAGTCACACCTCACGACAATATTCGAATTGAACTACGCCCTAAAAACACTATAGAAGAATGTCTATACTATATTGAGCAGTGTGGCATAGATTTACCTATCGACGAGGTAATTCGCGGGAGAGATAACATGATGCTCGTGCGTTATTTGAGTGATGTTAAGCTCAAAACAGGAGTGAGGGAAGTTCTCGAAGCTTTGAAAAAACGCGGTGTACGAATGTGTATCGCTACCGCAACAGAGCGAAATCTTGTTGAGCCTGCTATCAAAGCGCACGGAATTGAGGACTATTTCGAGAGTATCTTTACTTGCAGTGAGGAAGATACGAGCAAAAAATATCCTGATATATTCCTAAAAGCCGCAAAATCACTCGGGACAGCCCCACACGAAACACTTGTAATCGAAGATGCATTATACGCATCGGAAACTGCAAAAAACACCGGCTTTGTAGTTGCCGGTGTGTACGACTTAGCCTCAGATGACCTTCAAGATGAGCTAAAGGCTACTTGCGACTATTATTTTGTGACCATGGATGAAATGCTAGCTGAGTTATAATCCATCGGTTGCTACGGTTGCGTAGTACTGCATACATCCGGGGAAATATACTGCAAAGCTGAAAATACGCATTGGCGTAGTAGCTATTGATAAGATGCCAAGTTCATTTTACCTCCGGCTTTAAAAACTTTTCATCAAAAGAGTCTGCGTCCATTGGCCTGTTGATGTAGTAGCCCTGCACGAGATCGCAGCCTATTTTGCTCAAAAATTCGAGTTGGTGATCGTTTTCCACGCCCTCTGCGATGGTTTTGACTTTCATTCCCTTAGCGAGCGTCATAATTGTCTCCAGCAATATTTCGTTGCTGGCGTTCTTTTCGAGGTTCATTACAAACGACCTGTCAATCTTTAGATAGTCCAGAGGTAACATTGCCACGTACTCCAACGATGAATAACCTGCGCCAAAATCGTCCAGAGCCACACGTACCCCAAGCTGCTCACGCAAGTCTTTAATTACCTTTACAGTACCGTCAAAATCATCAATTAAGACACTCTCCAGAAGTTCTATTTTG
>Ga0209755_10006272_pt1 | contig 13233 bp, 10 predicted proteins | sample TergutCo191P1_FD_187301 | JGI IMG/M metagenome (GOLD analysis project Ga0209755, IMG submission 187301) | Cornitermes sp. P1 segment gut microbial communities from Petit-Saut dam, French Guiana - Co191P1 (SPAdes) (version 2) | ecosystem: Host-associated > Arthropoda: Insects > Digestive system... | reverse complement strand
ATTAACACCCCGATGAAAGTACAAGCAAAAATCCGTTATGCGCACAAAGCAGCCGCCGCAACCGTATGGCAAGATGATGACGATACCTTCCATGTCACCTTCGATGAAGCACAGCGTGCCATCACACCCGGCCAAGCGATAGTTCTCTATGATGGCGATATTGTCATCGGCGGCGGTACGATTATGAATAAAGAAAAAAATAAATTTAGCCCATGCTAAAATAAATATTATAACATGGTGATGGGGATTGATTTATCATCACCCGAAAGCGTCACGAGATGTTCATACATGCACACCACACCACCCTGACCACGCTTGATTGATGGAATTTTATTAATAATGGTAAACTTTTCAACATCCGATTTTTTAGGATCAGCGTGTTTTTTAATTTCAATGGGATACAGTGTGCCGCCATCTTCAATGAGTATGTCAATTTCGTTGCCGTCGCGGTCACGGTAAAAATAAATGGGAATGTCCAAAATACCCTTGTTTGCATAACTCTTGATGATTTCAGCAATGACGAAGGTTTCAAAAAATGCACCCGCCATCGCACCATTTTTTAAGACATCTGCGGTGTTCCACCGCGTTAAATATGCCGCCAAGCCGGTATCAAGAAAATAGATTTTCGGCGTTTTCACTGTACGTTTGGTGATGTTGTTATGATAGGGTTGCAATAAATACACCAGATTGGATGTCACCAAAATCGAAAGCCATCGTTGTGCGGTGGGTTGACTGATGCCGACATCGCGTGCCAATGATGCCAGGTTCAAGAGTTGACCGGTCAAGCTTGCAACCACCGTCATAAATTGCAAAAATTTTACTTCGTCACCCACTTGCGCCAAATCACGCACATCGCGCTCAATATAGGTTGTGACATAGGCACCATAAAATATCCGCCAATCAAAATCCGCATTGGCGCAGAGTTCCGGAAAACTGCCTCTGTGTATTTTTCCCCAAACATCCGCATATTCAAGCGCAGCATGTTCTGACATTCGCGCGTTAAAGTAATCATCTGTCGGCAAAAACGGTGTATTAAACGAAACACCGCATTGTTCCCGCAGTGAAAGCCCCAAAAGGTTAAGGATGCCCAGCCGGCCGGCTAAAGACTCACTCACATTCTTCATCATGGTAAATTGTTGTGAACCGGATAAAAAGAACTGACCCTTTTTTTTGTCCCTGTCTAAAATTATTTTGATTTGCGGAAAGAGATTGGGTGCATACTGTACTTCATCAATAAACAACGGCGGTGGGTTGTCCTTAAAAAAGGTATTGCTCTGTTCAAATGCAGATGCCAGTTGAATCTTGTCATCCAATGTGACATACCGTACATCGTGCGCAACATCTTTGAGTAATGTCGTTTTTCCGACTTGCCGCGCACCCGTGACCAAGAGTGCACCAAACATTTTTGACAATGTTGCAATCACGTCCTCCGCATGACGTTTGTAATGCATAAATACCCCACCTTCATTTCGGCTAATTTAATATTCGATGTTATCATAGCCGAGATCATCTTGCAATGTCAAGGTAATAATTTTATTCGTACAAAAAAAACACCGGATTGTTTTATAACAACTCCGATGTTTTTAATTTTACCCAACCAGTACAGACTTCGCAATGTCCGCAGCGGTGGCGGCGTCTTTTGAATAATAATCCGCACCGATGAGGTCACAGAATGCTTGTGTAATGGGTGCGCCGCCCACCATGACGGTAATTTTGTCACGCAGTCCGCGCGCATCCAGCAGATTGACCACGTTTTTCATCTCATTCATGGTTGTGGTCAACAGTGCAGAACAAGCAATGATTGTGGCACCTTGTTCTACCGCGGTGTCCACAAAACGTTCCGGTGAGACATCGGTGCCAAGGTCAATGACTTCAATGCCCTTGCCTTCAAACATAATGCGCACCAGATTTTTGCCAATGTCATGCTGATCACCCTTGACCGTACCCAATACAGCTTTGCCGATGGAGGTTACACCGGCTTCGGTTAGATGCGGTTTTAATACATCCATGCCGGCATTCATCGCACGTGCCGCAATCAGCATTTCTGGGATAAAGACATCACCATTTTTAAAACGTTCGCCCACCAAGTCCATGGCGGCAAGCATGCCGTCGTTTAAGATGACCTGTGCCGTAATGTCTTCATCAATGGCGGTTTGAACCATTTCGCCGATGATTTTTGCTTTGCCCGTAATCACTGCGTCAAATATATCCTGTATGATGCTCATATTTTATTTTGCCTCCGCTTATTAAGTATAAAACAACTTTGCAACTTCCTGCTCAGAAAGCAGGTTAATAAAACTACCGCCTTCGGTGATGACCGAATCAATCAGTCCGCGCTTTTTATCTTGAAGTGCCATGATTTTTTCTTCAATAGAATCCTTTGCCACAATGTTAAAGACTTGAACCGCTTTTTCTTGTCCATATCGGTGTGCGCGGTCAGAGGCCTGATCCATCACGGAAGGATTCCACCATGGATCATAATGAATAACCACATCTGCCCCGGTAAGATTAAGCCCTGCGCCGCCTGCTTTGAGTGAAATTAAGAATAAGTCGCGTTCACCTTCGTTGAATTTTTCGGTCATGTCCATACGTTCTTTTGCCTTCACCGAACCGTCCAAATAAAAGTATTCAATGGGCTTACCATTGGGCATTTTTATTTCAGCGGCATCCAGTGCTTTTTGTATGATTGCAAGCATGCCGGTAAACTGAGAAAATAATAAAACACGATGCCCCGAATCCATCGCAAGTTGAATGGTTTCAAGGGTTAGGTCCAGCTTACCGCTGCCTTCATCGTATGATTCCACAAAGAGTGACGGGTGGCAACAAATTTGGCGCAAACGTGTCAACCGCGCCAAAATCTTCATGCGGTTGTCATCAAATGAATTGGTTTTAATAATATCATCGAAGGCACCAATTGCTTCAAGCAAATTCGCCTGATAAACCTTTTTCTGTTCCGGCAAAAATTCCGCAAGCAAGGTGGTTTCTGTTTTTTCAGGAAGCTCCAGCAATACCGATTTTTTCACACGCCGCAACACAAACGGCGCAATCTGTTTGCGCAGTTGGGATGCTTTCGCGGTGTCATTAAATTTGATAATGGGTGTTTCATAGAGTTTGCCAAATTTATGGTTTGAATATAAATAACCCGGCATGATGAAATCAAAAATACTCCACAGCTCTGTTAAGGTGTTTTCAATCGGGGTGCCCGTGAGCGCAAAACGCACACGTGCTTTTAACTCTTTGATGCTCTTCGCCGCTTGCGTGCCGGGATTTTTTATATTTTGCGCTTCATCGGCAATGATAAAATTAAACTCCATCGCGTCATACGCTTCGATGTCACGCTTGAGCATATCATAAGTTGTGATGAACACATCAATATCATCTTGCTTTAATAAATCCTTGCGCTTCTCCGGCAATCCTGAAACCACTTGCACTTTTAAGTCAGGGGCAAAACGGTTTAACTCATTTTCCCAATTGTACAGCAGCGATGTCGGTGCAACCACCAAAGAGGTTTGACCCTCTGCACGCTCTGAAAGTAAGAGCGTAATGACTTGAATGGTCTTGCCCAGCCCCATATCGTCGGCAAGGATGCCGCCAAAGCCATAATAAGACAACGTCTTTAACCATGTGTATCCCGCTTTTTGATATTCTCTTAAATCGCCTTGCAAGCCTTCCGGCACTTCAAATCCAAGGCTGTCATTGTTTTTAAAGTTGCCCATCAATTTTTCAAATTGTTCATCACGCTTTAAAACATGTGTCGTTGAAAGGGCTTCATTTTTAGTCAGTTCATCAATGTACAAAGCGCGATAGGTTGGTAAAATGAGTGATTTTCCCTTAACCTGCGTTTTTGATACATCCAGTGCATCCAGAAAGTTTGCCGCTGCAGCAACCGACGGATCATTCAGTGCAAGGAACCGTCCGTCTTTTAACCGGTAAAACTTTTTACGCGCTCTGTATGCATCCAGTGCCTCGAGCAATTCCGTCACATCATAGCCACTGTCATCAATGGATACACGCAAAAGGTCACCGGAAAGCCGCAGCCCCAGCTTGGGTGATGTGTTGCGAACGGTTTTCTTTTGCAAATCTTCAGAAACAAATACATCCGAACATTCCTTAAGTGAAGCAATGCCCGAAAAACCGGACGACTCCATTTCATACAAAAATGCAAAAATTAAATCGTTCCCTCTAAGCCGGTACACATTACGTTTTTTGTCTTCATAAAAGCCTAAAGAAGAAAGCCGTCGTTTTACACTGTATTCAGATACAATATCACGAATAATCCCATCGCTGTCGCCCAGCGTTATGACCTTATCGGTCAATGCATCATACACAGTTCCGTCATAATGAAATTCCAGGCGTCCAACAACATCTTGTCCGTCATTGTCAAAATACATATGGGTTTTTAATAATGTAATTTCACCCTCCGGCATATTGCCGACAATATTATTAATAACACCAAGTCGTTTTAACTGCGGTAAAATAATGGTCTGAAAACGTTGTCGGTCTGTACCCGAAACAAATAGTTCCCGAGACGGGGTATCATCCAAAGCTTTTAACAAACGCGTCAGCAACAATCCATCGGCTTTTGCCAAACGATAAAAACCACCGGATGCCAAGATATACGTGTATTGTTGTCCCACAAAAGTGCGGTGTTCAAATGGATCCGCATGCAGCACCGAACCGCTGGCAAGGTGCCGAATATTTAAATGAAACGGCGGTGTATTGCTGATCAGTTTTACGGATTGTCCAAAATCAGCAACACATTCCAGCGTTCTGCCATCAAATATTTCAAAAAATTCGTCGATGTTGCGTTCTGTCAAATGCATTTCGCGACTTGCAATTAATGGATGATGATTGGCTTGAAACTGGCGTGAAATCCGTTTGCCGATTTCTGCATACATATCGTCTTCACGCATGATAAAATCCAAAAGTTTTTGCGATACATCGTCAAAAATTTCCGGTCTATGCTCAAAAGTTAAGCCTTGTCCATATGTCACGGTTTCATTGTTTTTTATATTTTTTACAAACCCCGAAATGCTTTTCACCACATACATGCGCCGATGACCAACAGCAAAGGTCACAAAAACGCGTTGTTTGTTTGTAAAATTAATGATTGGATAAATTCTCATTTGCGGTCCGGACGTGCCTAAAAGCGGCACGGTATATCCTTCATCAATACCGGTATAGATAATATCTTCCATGTTTTTCGTAAAATCTGCCACATGTTGGCGCATTTTATCGGCACTGAAATTGCTGGCATGACCTTCAACATGGGCAAATATGACGGCAATAATGTGCTTGCACGCACCCTGCCATATACTTTGTGCTTCACATGAACAACTATAACTGCCAATGGCGCCCGCAGGGTTAATCTTAATGCTGACATCATAGTTCTTATAATTACCTTCAACACTGGCCCTGATATTCGTATCGCCTGAAGTTGCTTTTGCTGCGTTGTAAGCGAGTAGTTTTCCTTCAAGATACATCTTTTCGCCACGTTCATAAGCATCATTGGATGAACTGATGTTTAATATCATGTCCTTTGTGATGGATGATTGTACTGCAGTCGGCATTCGATAACTCCTTCCATTTCTTGAAGTAATCACGGGTCGTTTTATAACAAGTTGCAAATACAAAAATTCTATGTTGGCATTCTTCTATGACTTTAACATTTTATTGCATTATGGTAAAGTATATTTGTAAAAAAAGTATGGGAGAATCCACAATTTTGATGAAAAATATACGAAGTTTGTCAATAAATGACACTTTTTCCTGCGGTTTCCAACTTGGCGCATGTGCAAAGCCCGGAGCTGTTTATACATTATCCGGGCCACTCGGCGCAGGAAAAACCGTATTTGCGCAAGGTTTTGCCGCCGGTTTGGGTTGTGATGAACGCATTACAAGCCCAACATTCACCATTGTGAATGTTCATGAAACCGGACGATTGCCGCTGTACCACTTTGATTTATATCGATTGGATGCAGAAGGACTTGAATCCACAGGTTATGAAGAATATATTTATGGCCGTGGAGTGTGTCTGATTGAGTGGCCTGAACGTGCAGATGGTCTGCTGCATGAGGATGCAGTACACATCGAGATACGTTTATGTGATGATAATGAAATGTATAGGGAGATTACCATTCATGAAAATCCTTGCGATTGACACATCCGGTGAAATCGCTAATGCGGCGATACTTACGGAAAATATGACCATCGGTGAAGTGAGTCTGAATGCACGCCAAGGCGAAAAAGCATGGACACATTCCGAAATCCTTATGCCTGCGGTTCAAAACCTTTTTAACAGCACCGGATTGCGCGTGCAGGAGATGGATTATGTGGCATACACCAGCGGCCCCGGTTCTTTCACGGGACTTCGCATTGGCGCTTCTTGTGCGCTGGGTATTGCCAAAGCACAAAACATTCCGGCAATTGCGGTACCGACACTGGATGCCATGGCCTATAATGTGTATAAATTATGCAACCGGCATATTGTTATGCCCATGATGGATGCACGGCGCGAGCAGGTGTATTTTGCCGTGTACATAACATCAAAAACCGGCATCACACGCATCACGGAGTACGCGGCATTGCCGGTGACGGAGGCATTAAAACAACTGCCTTTCGCAAACCCGGAAAACATCATCTTTTTGGGTGACGGTGCTGATGCGTATCATGAAATACTTCAAGAACATTTGCCGGATGCATGTTATGCACCACTGAACAATAACCGGCAACGCGCATCCGGTTTGGGATTGGCGGCACTGGAGATGATTGCATCCGGCATGTCTTTTGATGCACCGCCTGAACTTATTTATGTCAGGCAGCCCCAAGCCGTACGAGAAGCGGCAGCAAAACAAAATATTCAAGGAGATGCACTGTGATTGCCATACAAAAAACGCAAGCCGCCCATGCGATGACACTGCATGTCATCGAACAAGAACTTTTTTCTGACCCATGGTCGATTGATGATATAATATATGAAACCATGCAAGAGTACTCCATATGCTTTGTTGCGATGGATGATGCAACCACCCCGCCAACCATTGCCGGACATGTGAGCATGAGACATATTATTAACGAAGGATACATCAGCAACCTGGCCGTCTCTAAGGCATATCAAAAACAAGGGATCGGCAGTATGTTGATGGATGCACTTTTTGAAGCCGCCGCCGACCGCCAAATGGTTGGATTAACCTTAGAAGTGCGCATCAGCAACAAACCGGCCATTGCCTTATATACAAAGTTTGGATTTCAAGAAGAAGGCATTCGAAAAAATTATTATACCAAGCCACGCGAAGATGCGCTGGTGTTGTGGCGATATTTTTAAGCAGTACACATCAATGCGGATGATGTCCGCAAGTACACAGCAGTGTATTTTCATTCATTGGCTGTATGCATACAAGGAGCTGACATGAAATCATTAAAATGGGATGAACTAAAATATTTTTGCAACCCGGAAGATATTCACATTGATCATGCATCAAAAGGAAAAGCACTCATCGGGCAAGAACGTGCCACCGAAGCGTTCAAGTTTGGGCTGTCTGTCCGCGAAAAAGGATACAACATCTATGTGAGCGGTCCGGCAGGTACCGGAAGAACCACGTTTGCAAAAGCCTTTGCACGTGAAAAAGCCAAACAAATGAAAGTCCCACCCGATTTATGCTATGTATATAATTTTGAAAACCCCAAATGCCCCAAATTGTTGAGTTTGCCGGCCGGTGTGGGTAAAAAACTCACCGAAGAAATGAATGAACTGTTAAACCGATTGACAACAGAATTGCCCCGTGCATTTGCGGACAAAAAGCATGAAGACAAAAAAAATGATGCCATCAAGACGCTTAAAATAAAGCAAGATGAAATCATTCGTGAAATGTCAGAAGAAGCACGCAAACAAGACTTTGAAGTGAAGAATACACCATCGGGAATATTTTTTATGCCCATCATTGACGGTGAAGTCATCTCCGAAGAACAATTTGATTCATTATCCAATGAGCAAAAAGACATCATCAGTGAAAAATCAGAAACCATTCAAGCAAAAGCATCCAGCGCTCTGCGCGAGATGAAAGATTTTGAAAAAACAGCGCGCCGTGATGTAGAAGAACTTGATTTTTCGCTGGGCCTTTTTACAGTCGGACATCATCTAAACCCCATTATTGAATATTTTGGGGACAATCCGGACCTCTTTGCCTATTTAAAAACGGTCAAAGAAGACATCATTGAAAATCTGTCAGATTTTATCGGTGAAGATCAAGAAGATGAAGACCCCATGCAAATGGTGCTGCCGTGGATGACCAAAAGATCCGCAGAAGATGCCATGACAAAATACAAAGTTAATTTATTGACCGATAACAGCGCACTCACCGGTGCGCCGGTAATCATTGATCATAATCCCAGCTATGCAAACCTTGTCGGCGAAGTGGAATATGACAATGAATACGGAAACTTTTCAACGGACTTTATGAAAATCAAACCGGGTTTGTTCCATAAAGCCAATGGCGGATTTTTAATCTTGCAAGCACAAGATGTCCTCTCCAGCCCACATACATGGGAAACCATTCGCCGTGCACTGGTCACCGGACAAATCATCACCGAACCCTTGCGCGAATACACCACAGGCATCGCCGTTTCGGGCATCAAACCGGAAGCCATTGATTTAGATGTTAAAATCATTATTATTGGCAGCGGTTATTATTATGAAGTGCTGGAAATGTATGATGATTACTTTGAAAAATTGTTCAAAGTGCGTGCAGATTTTGATTATGAAATGCGTGTCAACGACGCGAATATTCATGAAATGGCAAAATTCATCTCCAGCTACGCACAAAAAAGACAGGTCATGTTTGACAATGAAGCCTGTGCGCGCATCATTGAATACGCAACAAGACTTGCCGAACGGCAAGATCGCTTGACCACGCGGTTCAATAAACTTACCGAAATTTTAACCGAAGCATCCACCATTGCACTGGATAAATCGCATCAAACAATCACAGCCGACGATGTCGCATTCGCAATTAAAGCAAGAGACTTCCGTCTTAATATGTACGAAGAAAAATTATCTGAAATGATTGAAGAAGACACCATTATGATTTCCACCGATGGCAAAAAGATTGGCCAGATTAATGGACTTGCGGTACTTGATATGGGTGATTATGCATTTGCAAAACCATCCCGCATTACAGCAACCACCTATGTGGGCAAATCAGGCATTGTTAATATTGAAAAAGAGGCCGAAATGTCCGGCAGCATTCATGATAAGGGCATCCAAGTGCTCATTGGTTATCTGGGGCATACCTATGCACAAGATTTCCCACTGTCACTGTCATGCCGTATTTGTTTTGAACAAAATTACAATGGCATTGACGGAGATTCTGCGTCTTCTACCGAACTGTATGCCGTGCTGTCATCCCTTTCCGGTTTGCCCATTCGTCAAGACATTGCGGTCACCGGAAGCATCAACCAATACGGAGAAATTCAGCCCATCGGCGGTGTGACTTATAAAGTTGAAGGTTTTTATGATTTATGTAAAAAACGCGGACTGACAGGCTCACAAGGTGTGATGATTCCAACACGCAACATTCGTGACCTCGTCCTTAAAGATGAAGTGATCGAAGCGGTTAAAAACGGACAATTCCATATTTATCCGGTCGAGCATGTTAATGAAGGTTTGGAAATCTTGTTGGGGCACCCAGCCGGCACATCCCCCTACCCCTACGACACCGTGAACGGAAAAGTTTACAGAAAACTCAGAAACTACCACCGCAAAGCGCTGAAGGGGTAAGGATTTTATAGTACATCATCCGGATTCATATTTTTCACAAGATTCATTTATGTTTTTGTATATTTGCCGCATGCACGGCTAACGAAAACATGACTTCGCCACTTATTTCTTAAGCCCTACATTACGGGTGCAGCGATAACGTCGGTGTCCTCCGATGTCAAGTGCCACCACATCAAAACTACATTTTTGGTAAAAAACCACCGCATCATCGTCTGTTTCGAGTTTGAGCGGCAAACAGAATATATTTTGTAATGCATCCAACATCTTGCGGCCCACACCGTGCTTTTGTGATGTTTCAAGAACCGCAATATGCATAACATCCACGCAGTTGTTTTGGTGCACTTCAAAACCACAAATGCCCAACAACACATCCTGTTCAACCCAGCCATATAGGCTGTATGTTGGGCGTTCTCGGTACTGTTGTAATTTGGAGATGGCAGCATCAAGTGACCGCCGGTAAACACAGCAAGACATGATGTGTTGCACTTCCGGATTTGCATATTGGCTTTTTATATTTATAAACATAAATGTTCTTTACGCATAAACCAATCCGTCATCTTTCATCGCATCCTCAGCCTGTTCATTCACGCGAATGAAATTGACATAGGTACCGCCACGCGACAAAAGCTCTTCGTGCGTTCCCATCGCTTCAATCTTTCCATCATTAAGTACAATGATTTTATTTGCTTTTTTAATGGTGGAAAGCCTGTGTGCAATGATAACCGTCGTGCGGTCTTTCATGACCTCATCCATGGCATCGCGAATTTGCCGCTCGGTTTCGACATCAACGGCTGCAGTCGCTTCATCAAGAATAAGAATCGGGCGATTGCGCAAAACAGCGCGCGCAATGGACACACGTTGTTTTTGACCGCCGGAGAGCCGTAATCCGCGTTCACCCACCATCGTATCATATCCATCGGTAAGGCTTTCGATAAATTCATCCGCACGCGCCAAACGTGCGGCATCTTCAACATCTTTACGTTGCGCTGCCGGTTGTCCATATGCAATGTTTTCCGCCAATGTGTCATTAAATAAAAATACATCCTGTATGACATTACTCATGCTGCTGCGCAAAGACCTTAATGAAACATCTTTTAGGTTGTGTCCGTCAAGGGTGATTTCACCCTCGGTTGGATCATAAAAACGGTTTAAGAGATTTACAAAGGTTGTCTTCCCTACTCCGGTCGGACCAACGAGCGCAACCACTTCACCGGGTTTGATTTCCACAGAAATATTTTTCAAAACGTCTTGACCTTCAATGTAACTGAACGAAACATTGTTGTATTTTATATGCCCCTCGACTTTTATTAACTCGTATGGATTGGCGGCTTCAGGGACATCCACCTGGGCATCAAGAATTTCGAACACGCGCTCCGCACCCGCAATAGAGGTTTGCAAGTCTTCATTGATGCGCGCCAGTGCCGTCACCGGACCGTAAAAAATAGCAAGATACATCAAAAATGCCACAATATCCGCCACTGGAATGCGTCCATACAATGCCATGTAACCACCGTATGCGATAACAATGACGGTACCGACCAATGAAAAGTACTGCACAGATGAGCCATATGCTGCGGACAACCGCAATGATTTTAAAATTGCATCGGCATGTCCCCTGGCAGAGGTTGCGATTTTTGCTTTTTCCTTTTTTTGCTGGTTAAACACTTGAATTTCTTTCATGCCTGAAATGTTGTCTTGAAGATTGGCATTCAGTTCTCCTAAGATTTGCTGCGCCACACGAAACAGCGGCAATACTTTTTTTGCAAACAATACCGATAAAACAAACAACACCGGCATGGTGACCAGCGACAATGCCGCAAGAATAGGGTTGATGGCGAACAAAATGATTGCCACCCCAATAAGAATGACCAGATTCACAATGATGTCCGGTACGGCGTGCGCGATTAGGAGTTCAATGTTGTTCGTATCATTCACCACGCGGGACATGATTTGACCCGTCTGTTTGTCGTGATAAAATTTCATGCTGAGTTTTTGTAAACGTCCGTACACATTGGTGCGTAAATCAGCAACAAATTGCCATGCGGCATAATGTGTATAATAAGACCGAATGTATGAGCACACCACTTGAAGCAAGTACACCACCGCAAGAATGATGCCCATGCGCAGCGCTTCGGTTGCCAAACGGGAATCTTGCGTGATGGCCATATTCGTCAGTTCACGCACCACCAACGGTGCATACAGCTGTGCGCCGGTCATGCCGATGATGGCAAGGAGCGAAATAATCAAATACTTCCAGTACGAGCGTGCTTCTTTGACAAGTTTGATGAGTAGTTTCATAATGTCCCCTTTTGAAAATTTTTAATTTTTATGATGATGCCACTGACAGGATGGCTTGATGCAGCCGATGAAAGCCGTCATCGGTATCAGCAACCGATGTCATTGCCAACACATGCTGATCCGTAGTGAGTTCACATTCTACTTTAAACCGGCTGCGAAATGCATCTGCATAGATGTTTGCATCTTTTATGTCAAACAATAATTTCCCGAGATCAAGAGCAAATATGCCATTGGTGCCGATAATTTCATCGCTTATTAATGAAACGACATGTTTATGTGATGCGGATGCATCATTCAATTTTACCATGTGTTCACGAAAATGCATCAACCGTGCAATATAAACATCAAAATAATTTTTATCTTTTGTTAATAAATTCAGCACATGATCACAACATGCCATCAACATGTACGATGGGCTGCTGGTTTGAAATATTTGCAAATAATGCATGATTTTATCCACATCCACCTTTGCACCACGGATGTGCAGTGCCGCACTTGGCGTTAGCATGGGTAAAGTCTTATGAAACGAATTAATCACAATATCTGCACCCAATGTTATGGCCGATTGCGGAAATGCATCATGAAAGGGAAAATGCGCACCATGCGCTTCATCCACAATCAAAATACCATTCTTGGCATGTACAATGTCTGCGATGGACGCGATGTCGCTGACAAACCCCTCATAAGTGGGTGACACAATAAGAACAACCGCATTTTCGGGAAGTTCCGCATGATGACGATCGCTTTGCATCTTTAAATTTGCCCCAAAAAAGACATTAAAAAAATCAGGACATGCGGCAGTTGGTGTCAATATGGACTGTGCCGTACATAATGATATTTTATCCAAGTCACTTAATGTATTTTTTTTAATGCCGGCATGCGGCGCATTTTGTGATGTTGGCGGTGTCGCGTGCGCTTGATTTGTTGATCTTTTCAAATGCATTTTTTCATGCACGTTAAAATGCGTTGGTAATGCTTGCGGATGCACACCCACTAATGTACATGCATTATACACACTCTTGTGAGCACCGGATGAAATAAAAAACGGTGTATCTTTATGAACAACCGAACAAATTGCAGTTAAAATGCCCGCAGTGGATCCGTTCACCAAAAAAAAGCTTCGATCCGCACCATAAATATGCGCAATACGTTATTGCAAG
>Ga0209755_10006271_pt1 | contig 13236 bp, 3 predicted proteins | sample TergutCo191P1_FD_187301 | JGI IMG/M metagenome (GOLD analysis project Ga0209755, IMG submission 187301) | Cornitermes sp. P1 segment gut microbial communities from Petit-Saut dam, French Guiana - Co191P1 (SPAdes) (version 2) | ecosystem: Host-associated > Arthropoda: Insects > Digestive system >... | reverse complement strand
ATCATTGTCTTCAAAATGAAGGAATCGAAGAATGTGGAAGAAGCGATCGCATGCCATTACATTTGAATAAAATGGAGTGCAGTACTGCTCCTCTCTGGACCAATAATCTTTGAGGCTGTAACGATGGTCATGCCCCATTTGAATTACAAGTCCAAAAAATGTGTAAATTTCTTCGATGGTAATATCAGATGATTGTGCTTAAGTACTTCCTGTAGTTCTAGACGACATGTACTGATGAAAGTAGCGGTTTGTTTCGGTTAGAATAATTTGAAAGACTTGCCTAAAAAAGAGAATGAAGATTGAAAAGGGAGGAGATTCTGCATTTATATCAGAGGCAGCTGATCGGCTAACGCCACTTGTAAGTCCAGTAAAATTCAAGAAATTTGATGAATCCCCGGCTCTTGTAGCCCGAAATTCAACTTCGGTTTCTTCAACATCATCTTCATCTTCTGAGGATGAGGAGGACTTTACACAATGTTCCAACACTTCGTCTCTGTCTTCTAATTCCTCATCAGATTCCTCATCCATCAGTACCTCCTCTATTTTGTCTGGATCAAGTGATTTTGAATACTTCGCTTGTTTGTGAGGTCCCATTTTGAAAGGTCTCAACTAAATCAAATAAGTGACAGTTACTGATAATGCACCACTTGTCTAAAGTCTAAATAATAATAATTCAACTGGAAAGTAATGCAGGTGAAACTCTGTTGGTAAACACTGAGGAAAGATATCAATACCGAGGAAGGGGTACTTCCTTACAAATCACCAGTGAATTTATGCACTATATACCAGTTCGCCACTGATAATATAACAGCAAACACTACCATAAAACGCAACACTTGCAGCTATGACAATAAATGTGAAAAATTGTGGATCGCAGTTTATAACCAATCCACCACTGTCACGTATATGCCAGTCCGCCACTACAAACAATATCAAGACATGCCACACTTCTACAAAAGCTGCCAGAAGACTAACTTGAGCTCTTCTTCATCGAGGTTCTACGTTTCAGCCTCAATGGCCTACTGTGTCCTGTCTGTCACTCCCTCAGCTGATCCCCAAAGGTCAAGTCCGCACATAAATAATATTGAAACCCCTGACAGCCATAAATGACATAATGACTCCTGACGAATACCAGGCCTTGTTGTGGGACCCACAGCCGATTTGTTTGGGTTTCCTGCTCAAGTAAACACCGTGAGGGCTGAGAAACTACACAAGTGCACGGCATTGGATATATTGAACATTCGGCCACTGGGGAGTACAGGCTGTGTTAGATATATCTAACATTCGTCCTTTAAAGGTTAAACAACTATAAATTATGGGCATTGTTCGAAATATCAGTCAAAAGATTGTTACACACCTTTGTCAACAACTTTCAGGCTTAGCTCTTTACCTTTGTTCAAGGACATGAGAACTGGGTTACAGTTTCTTCCATTTATCCATTCACGAGCAGAGACTGCTGGTGTGGGAGCAGCTGTGTCTGGAAACAAATCCTCCTGAAATGTGTCACTCTGCAACACACAAAATATATCAGAAACATGTTAATTTATTTTAGCATTGCAAATGTATAGACTCTTAGGGCTGCAATAAATTCCTTCTTCTATGTCAAAAATATTTAAAAAAAAAGGCAAAATAATGCTGCATTTCTTTGATACTTCAAAATTACACAGGATGACAGGGCAATGGTTTAGTAAAATGATCTGCCATGTATGTTTTGCACAAAGTAATAACTAGGTAGCTATCTTCTTTTAATATTTATTTATTTATTCATTTATTCATTCATTCCTTCTTAATTCTTTAACAATGCTTTCAGTAGCTCAAAAAATTCTGAAATTATTTTTTAAAGCATGCCCAGGAATAATATTGGATACTTTAGTTACTACACCCTTATTTATGAAATTTTAAAATGTGACAAAGCTGCTTCTTAGAATCTAGGAAACCAAATCTACAGCAGTCCAATTAATAATAATGTACATATCTGTCATCTCCACATATTCACTTATCTTTGTCAAAACTTGTAATTTCCCTCTAAAGTTCTATGCCAGTGGTGCTCAAAATCTTTTTAACAATTGTTCGTTCAGATACATGTGGTCAGGCAAAGTGCTACGAAGGATTTTTAAAACACAGTATTAATATATTGACAGACTTAATTTTTTTATGTTACTCATATTTTTACTAGATTACAATATAGTGCACATCTTCTATTATAAGTGATAATGATACATTTTTTACTATTTTTGATAGAGTTTCTCCCTAAGATTTTTGACGTTTTGCTGACCGTGCATCTCAGTATATTTATCTCAGTAATTAACCAACTTGATGCACAAAATTTTTGTTTTACAATAAGTTTATTTCATGCATCTACATGTTTCGAGCACATGTGCTCATCATCAGGAGGTCAAAATTGCATTACATAGCCTCTGGTATCATCACACTGATAGGTGGTCATCTTGTGCATGAGATAAATTCATCCCTAAGGTTAGGAAACATGCTCTCCAACCCCCTATTTTGCTTTCTACGTTTTACACCTTTTCTCTTAGTCCATTCAATTTAATGCTCTCCAACTTCCTATTTCACTTTCTACATTTTATGACTTCAATTTAATGCTCTCCAACTTCCTATTTCACTTTCTAAATTTTATGACTTTTCTCCAAGTCCATTCATTTCATAATGTTGACAAATGTGAAATACTAATAGCTACAAATGTATTGAAATTTTTGCCAAGAACTCATATGGACAGTTATGTCAGCAGTCATACGTGGCAACCTGAGTTTACTGGCACATTTCTTCCAATTATTCCAGTGACCTCTGAGTGCCCCTTACAGGTCAGCAGCCTGGGCAACTGTCTGGCTGGCCCACCCCTTTATCCAGGCCTGCTTTCAAGAACGATCGGTGAATAATAAACTGGAAACGATTTGAGATACCATCTCAGCATTTGTCAAAAGGACTGAGGGAAACTATGGAAAATCTCAGTCATGGCAGCTAGTCTTTAGCATGATTTCTGAGTGCAGGTACTCCTGAATAATGGGCAGGATTGATACCCTGTTAACCACAACAAGCAGTTTCCCCATATCCCACAAATAACAAAAATTTGGCTGTAATAGCAAAATAAATTGTTAAAGCAGTTCAAGAGTTAAGTCTATGGTAGTGTAAGAAGAGAAAAAAATTTGTGAGGCATTTCAACATTCCTAAGGAAACTCTATGCACCTGTGTTGGTTATGAAACAGGTATAATCATGAAATCTAAAATTAATACAAGGAAATGGAGCTAACCAGGAGAATCAGATTGAGAAGTATCCAGTGGATGGGTCATGTGATGATGAGGGATAAAAGGGTGCCCAGAAAAGTACTGAAAGGATACACAGAAGCAAGAAGACCAGTTGGGGCCAGAGGAAGATGGTTAGATACAGTGGACAGGGATGGTAAGAGGATGTTGAAATGGAGGAAATGGAGAAGGTTGGCAGAGGACAGAGATGCATGGAGGAAGAGGAGTGAAGAGGCCAAAGCCCAAGTTGGGCTGCAGTGCCAGACAACAACAACAACAGGAGGAGGAGGAGGGGGAGGAGGAGAAGTTCAAGAGTTAACTAATGCAAATCATCCTATAATATGGGCAACCAAGAATTTGTGAAGTAAGACTAAGAAAAATACTTGAATATAAGAGAAATAAAGTACATTTAGAAGGCTGGATATTATATTATGACAGTCTTTCTGACCTACAGTTTTAACAGTCTGTCACAGTAATTAACAATCACATGGCTCAGCCCATAATTTATGGGGCCATGCAATATGGTGTCATTGAGGCCACTTCGTCACTGGTGTGACCTTTAAAAATGCATATCTCCCAAACTAACTTTGCAAATACATTCAACCTTCCCAGTACATACTTCCATCTATCATAAAACAACGCACTTAACAGTCAGACCTCTCTCCAGAAGAATACAGAAACTGCATCATCTTGCAGCTGCAGGAATATCTTACAGTACAAATTATGTGACCTGAAGCATCACACAGGTAGTAACAATGGTGTCCATAAGTATTCCCACACAGCTCATAAGGTAAGAGTCTGCATGTATTCATTCTTTTTTTACCTAATTTTTCCAGATTTACAATTCTAAGAAAATTTAAAAAATAAGTCAGCACAGAATGTATGGATGGACACTAATTATTCAGCAGTGAAAGAGTAAGTTAAATGAGGACAAAACAAGTTAGACATAGAGTTCAGAAGGGAGACAAGAAATACATACAGAATTCAGATGGTACCTCCTGGAAAGCAAAGACCTGGAAGACTAAGAAGGAAATGGGAGGATAATATAAACATGGATGTTAATTAAACAAGGTATGAAAAAGAATGCTGTTTTGTGGAGTGTGACATCATGGAGCATGGTTGATATTTACCAGCGTTTAGCAGGTCCTCTGAAATGTCAGCAAATATCTACTAGAATACACAGCATCACATCCAAGAACACAATATTCTTCATAATCAAAGCTGTGAAAACGCAAATGTCACAAATTTATGAGTGTGAAAACTAAACAAAGAATGAGGAAACCAATGACATACGCGAGAAGAGTGCATAACTCACCTTTCGAGGAACAATCATGGATATAGGCTCACACATGCCCTTGGTAGCATGAAGTTTGTAAAACCGGAAGATTTCACACTGTGTAGCATCACAGCCTCTCTTTGGCATGAAGCCCAGTCCACGCTGCAAAACAAAATAATTTATAAAGTATTCTTGTAAAACACATCACCATATCTATCACCAATTCTTTGTGACCATATAGACCTACACACAATTTTTCAGTTTGACAACTCTGTCACAAATTACATGAAACCAGGAGGTTCATTACTGTGTTCACATGGGTCCAATTTCTGACTTATACCTCATGTATTTGTTTTCTTTGACCATAAATCTAAGTTGATACCATAAACAGAATATGAGATATGGTGTGTCACAGATTTCCTTCCTATCTCTTCCTTTAAGGCACTTCTGATAACATTTTTATATATACTGCATTTAATTTTTACAGAATTTACTGACAACAAATGACCAAAGATGTGAGGTTTGTACAAGTCAGTGATACACCAAATTATACAGATTCCTTTCAACTACTCAAATAACAATAATCTAACAGCACCTTTGACAGATTCTCAACTTGGTTGGTCAATAGCATAAGTACAAGCAGTTCATTAATTAGTTACCATAACACCTGTGACCTACCGAGTTACCAATGACCTTGCATCACAGACCAGAAATTGAACATGATCGTACTTCTAGTTTAAGATCTTTGTTTTCAAAGATATGACACAGTGTAATCTGGCTGAGGGCAGTATGGATCTGAATCCAGTACTGGCTCCACACATAATATTCTAGTCTGGGTCTGGTTCAAATGATAGCAATCCATTGATTTAGGGAACACTTTGGGCTTTCTTCTGGCAGTGTCTTTTGCACAGAGGAAGTTACTGATACTGTTCATCTTATAACTGCAACACAATCAGAAATTAACCCAAGCACCAGACTGCCAGTGTCATGACCCTGAGGACTACTGCCTGATCCTAAACAAGGTCTGCACATATCTGATGGCACAAAGAGGTGGTTCCGTTTTCAGAAGTTACAAAGATAGGAACTTCTAAGTTCTTTTTGTTCCACATTACATAAATGCATCTATGATACAAAGTACTGCATGCCATTCAATTAAACTACCAAACTACAACTTATAATTGACTGAAAGAGACAAGAGGTAAAGTTGAATAAAGTCCTGTAAGAGGGAAGACCAACACCCTTCATCGCCCAGGAGAATATATACACAGTTTCAAATTAAATGTGAAGCTGTGTACCCTGGGCTGAACATGATGTAAAGTTTGACCAGGGCTTGAAAAATCCAGTCATCCATGAAGATTCAAAATTTTGACAAGCCAACTGAAATTAAAGAAATGTATCTCCATTTATTTATTTTTTTTTTTGAAAACAGGAAAAAAATACCATTTTGTATTATGCACAAATTCTAGTTCATGCTGTAATTATTTTATTTTGTTTTGGCATTTTTTTAAGTTGTGTCTTTCATTTATAATCAGTTGAGGCACTTCCACTTAAAACTGTTTGTTCTACAATCACACCATGTAGTATTTCATGTTGGAGGTGTTATAAAAATAAAAATTTAAGTTTATTACATAAATTTGCTAAGTAACCATGCTATCAACACAAATATTGGTCCTTTCATTACCAAATATTTTTTTGGTGCACAATTTTGACTTACATATTTTCATATCATTCTAGACACATCACAGAATGACTGACACCGTATCACTAATTCACATTCTGACACTAACCACTATGTTCCTGAAAATGAAGGCAGTATGCTCATCCAAACCAACCAGTTTGATGGCCATAACTGTGGAAAAATGCAATCTGAGTGCATATTAAAGTAATGCATTTACAAACTTTCAAACATAGTGAAAAATTTAAAATAACTGAAAAGGTAAAATTAATTGTAAATCACATTGCTGGTAGCAAATACTCATACACTACTAGTAAAAGTTACCATCATCTCATCTAGTTTTATGTTTCATTTGAGGGGGTACGATTTCAAGAGTACAGTGTAACACAGGTCAGACATTAACATCCATAATTTGCATGTTGATGTCACATTCCAGACTGAACAAGGGGCAGTAGTGGCTAACAAAGTATACTGTGTTTACATTTCAACACATTATGCATCAGGTACACTCATACTTGACATGTATGCTTACATACTGCAATTTACAGTTGAAAAACCTTTACTTTTGACAGCTTAAGTAACTGGATGGACAACTTGCTCAAACACAAAACGTACTGAAGAAATTATCGTTTTAAAAAGCAGATTATCTCTATATTTAAAAACCTCCACTTTCACTTGGCTAATAATTATAAATCTCCCCCCAAAGTTAGGATCTAGATAATTTTAAACCTGGTTTATTTATCCACCATGAACACAGACAAATGAGGGTGGACTGTAATCCCATTATAACAAAACCTTACCTGAGGAGAACCAGACAGGAATTGGTTTAGGTAGTGCAGCCATGGAGCCTGATCCACCACCTCGTAGTACCGAATGTTCCCATCCCCCTGCAAACGTATACCTTGGTCAACAATTTGGCATAAATGTTGTTGCAACATATGGACAACATAAAAAATACATTTCATGCTCATGTACAAGTAGTGGCAGGTAAATATTCTCTCTCTACCATAATATAATCATTCTGAACACTAAAGAGACACAGAAACACAGGGGAACTTCAAAGCAGAAAAATGGTACTGCCAGAACTCAGGTCACTACATATTACAGTATGGATGGAATAACTCAACATAAATGATATCTGATACTTTTGTAGCTTGATGACAAAAAGGATCAACAGAATTACAGTCCAAATGTTGCAATACGACCGAGATAAAGAGATGTATAGAGAGAGATGAAAGAGAAAATGGATGAAATTCATATTGGAAATTTCATACTTTGTACTCTTTACATAATGTGAGTGGGGTGACTAATCACGGTGGTTCAGATATAAGACATTTTACATGCATGTCTGCAACTGGGAATATGTATCATTCCAGCTAGAAATTTTGTAAACCTGTGAACTTAATAAAATGTACCATGTTTTCAATTTCAAAACAATGATGCTACCATTCTGGAAAACCTGTCAGCTATTATGTCAGTACATAAAGTAAACTGAGTTGTAGTTAAAGAGTATGCATAGTTTTTGTAATAATAAAAGGAGAGCAATTTTGTATGCAGGATGTGTCAAGGTTTGAAGTTGTCAAACAGTCAAGATTCAAATTGTGGTCTTCTGGTTTACAACTGGTGCAGCCTGGTAAGGGGGTACTGATATTTAGGAAGAATTTATTGCTTCTCTCTTCTCGGTAGAAGTAAATCACACCAGAAAAGCAGATGTTATATAAAACCAGGGAAGAAACAGTTCATGAAGACAAGGAGTGGCCACATGGAGCTTGAGATGGAAGAGAGTTGGGCCAAGTGGAATTAACAACCTTCAAAAGAGCATCTTCTCAAGGACAGGACCAGAAAAGGTAGCAAACAGACCTTGTTCAGGGCACAGAAGGAAAAGTAATAAGAATCACTTGCATGGCCATGGGTAAATTGAAGCTAAGTTCACATACTCATCCTTGCAATAAGAAGAGGGAGGGGGAAACTTTCCTCGGCCAGAATTCCTTGCTCACAATGGAGGGATGGAACCACCTACAATACCCAACTCTACAGTATCATAACACAGAAGATCAAAATATGAATTATGTGTGTTAAATTTTTATGGTATGAAATATTTGACAACTTTCACTTCATCGTACCAGAGAACTCACCTTGCCTGCAAGAAATACTATACGAGTGTCATGATCATAATAAGGAAAGAGAACTCCTGATGAACAGTCAATAGTTTCTGTACACAGTGGAGTTGAGAGATCATCCTGGTTCCAAACAGCATACTGCCGGTCTGAGTGGCGAGAAAATCCAGTAGTCAACACACGACCTGTGTTACCAAGGAACACTGCTTTGCATGCCTTTGTACCAGCATGGCATACTCCTTCCTATAAGGATAAACACAAATATGGCATACAATGCTACTAGCAGCTAATTAAGAGATAAATGTTTTAGGCATTCCTTGGTGTATTTTAAACGCCCATTTACAATATTGGTAAAACCCACTAACATTTTTAGTCCAGTCATTGGTATATTACATCAGTACATGACTTTTTAATAATTTATTATTGATTTAATGATGCTATCAGTAGCTCAAAGTATGGCACTAGCAGGCATAACTTATTAAATAATTGACTGGAAATGATATGAAATGAAACCATTTTTAACTAATTTCAAGTAACAGCCTGGCATTTCCTTTGAGACATTGAGAAAATCATAAAAAATCTCAGTCAAGACACGACCTGTGTGTCATGATTTAAACCATGGACTTTCGAAGTATGAAGTAGGAGTGCTACTAATATGTCTGAAACGTCTGACAGATACAATACACATGCAGGTGCCGAATGATGTAATAATATATTGATAATTTCAAAATGCATGCACACATCATTACCGACACATAGGTTTGAGACTTAAACTCTGCTGTGTGGGTCATTCCTTCCAGTCCCCTGTATAATCAACAAGCTATGTCAGTGAAATTATTCATCTGCACAGTGCCTTATTTTGTACAGCAGCAAAGTGAAAGTATCTTCATTTTTCTAAACAACATACTGATTTGAGATAGCAAATACCAAGGACCTAAGTCTTACCCTACTCCAAGAAAAATTCAATTAAATGGAACTTATGCCAACCTAACAATTTGGTGTAGTGTAGAGGTTAATATGCGTGAATGTAACATCCACATATCACACAACATTCACAGTGGTGGGTATACATAAGTGGCATAAATTGACCTTTGCAACTGTCCAGAATTCTCTTTCACTTCAGAATGTTATATCTGGTACCCCTGATATGAACACTCAGAATGACATTACATTCACCTAAATAATAGTACTTCATCTCCATTACAAAGATGATCTGACAGATGATGTTTACAGGAAATTTTTGTTGTTGAATATGAGACCCACGTGATACACTTAAACAGACTCTATAGGGAAAATATGTAGTGTGTGTGACTGTTAAAGCATGTGGCACATAATATAATCACTGTGTTTAGATAACAATTACATAAAAAATTCAGTCTTATATACATCCACATTGTAATTTGTGACCAAAAACTTACTGACAGAACAATGCCTCGACGTGGTTCAATAATTCTCAGTTTCTTGTCTTTGCAGGTTGTAGCTATAAGTGAACCATCACGGTTAAATGACATAGAATAGATGACATCTGGATGGCAGTCAATCACATTTACTGCTTCACCACAGCCAACATCCCAAACTATCATCTGAAACATCATACACAGTTAATTTAGGGTTAAGTCATAACTATCCAAAAACCTTCTGGGCACTGAAATCTTTCTTTCCATCCTATTTTCAAAGGGTTTGATGACATAGCCAGTCTGACAATTTTACAAGAGCTCTACTACAAATCAAGCAGGATCTTCTGCTCTGAAGAAATACCTACCATGCATGACAATGTCAATAAAAAGAATGGTTTTCTAAATTTTTATAAAAATGATCAAAACTTACAATGGAAATAAATTAAGACATTTCCAAAGTTCAGCAATTACATACACAACTTCAATATTTCAACATATTTTCTCATGTTACATGATCAAGTTTAGAAACCACGCTACTCGATTTCTGAAGTCTTGTGATTAACGGTGCTACCATCAGAGTGATAGAAAATGGTGTTTCAAGGGCAGAAAGCTAATTGTATGCTCTGGTATCATGAATCACTATCTGTGGTTACAATGCATTGGGTATTTCGTACATAGTCTGGTATGGAATACTAACATAAATGACCATCTACAAGTGCTATCATTCATTCAATGAGGCTAGTTGTACTCATAAAAGCAAAAGTCTAACAAACCCCAGTAAATGACATCACTGAGGATAAGGTGAATGAAGTTAGGGCAACTTGTATCTGCAGTCCAAGAAAATCAACAACACAAGGTGCCAAACAATTAGGCATCCAACAACTGACAGTAAACAAAATTCCACAAATTCACTGTAATTTAACAATTAAAGATACCACTTGTTGCTGCATATTACAGCCAAAGCCAAAGAAGTATATTACATATTTGCAGAAAACTCAAAGGCAACCACTTTTACAGATAAAATTTGTCAATGACAGTCACGTTCCTTTGGTCAGAACATGTTAACCACAACAATGTTTAAATTTGAACAAGCAAGAATCAGCATGCAATTATTGAAGGTGTAAGGAACAGTGCCAAGTTTGATATATCCAAACAAATAACGTTTGGCCTTTTTTTCTTGCCAGACACACTGTGAATGGTAATTCAACTAGACATATTTGAGAAATTCCTCATGATGATCCAGCTTTGGAAAAAAAATTCCTAATGACCAGCTACTGTAGCAAGATGGAGCAGGGAACATCTGCATTCTCACATAGGAGTTCAGGGCTTTTGGATTGAAAATTTCAATGAAAATAAGTTGGCAGACACAGCCCTGACACTTGGCCACCTAATTCTCCTGACCTTACACCACTTTATTTTTAAATCTGGGGCTACATAATGGAAAATGTTCACACTCCACCACTGCCCACCAATTTGCTGAACCTTGATGGGAGAGCACAAGTTGCTGCAGTGACAGTTAAAATTGACATGGTTACAAACGTGTGAATTGAACCTGAATGTACATTATGGTATGTGCTTGGCCACTCTCAGTGCCCTCATTGAACACATGTAAAAACATGCTACTTTTCATCCCTGTGCCACTTCTTGAGCAACATTATGTCAAAATGATGTATGTTTCATGTATTCAACCTGTACTATGCATAACATTTTAAGACTCCTGGTGGCCAAAAATATTTTTGAACTATTACCATGTAGACTGTTCCAAAGTTAATAATTTGTTCAAACATTCAACTAGCGTTGCAAGGCAAGATGCATAAGCCATGCATTCCAATACACCAAAAAACTAACAGTTATTGCCTTGGTACATAAAAACCACAGTTCACACCAATGTAAATATGACATTCATTGACACAAATAAAAAAAAACTGAGCAGAAATAAAGAAATACCTACATTTACCAATCAGAACTCAGTATACACGAAAGAGAAAAAAATTCACGAACCCTGGCTTCACATCATGTGCAATAAGTTGTGACTCAAGAAAATATATACATATATTTTAATAACATAACATAATCCAACTTAATAGAAAAGTTTTCAAATGAAAAATATATGTTAATTTTAATTTTGTTTCAACTTCCAAATATTAACTTATTATTATAAAAAACTTGAATACATCACAGGTTAAAAAAACCATTCATCTTATAGTGTTTAAATATATTTTAACACAAATGTAAGTCTTATGGGATCCCATATTACATGGACGTTATTTGCACTGTTCATACATTGTTCCAAGTTTTGTAAAGATGGCCTGATGATGGTCCAGTGACCAAAACATGTCATCATCAAGATAAAATAAAATCATACATAGTCATGTTTGACTGAAAAACCAGACACTAATTTGTTGTCTTTTAATTTTGTAAATATGGTTGACTTCAGGTGGCGTGAAATGTGAGATAAGGAGAGCTTGGAGGTTTTCATGAGTTACTGAATGGGTCTCTTCTGCATGGAGTGAGTGCGTTGCTCAATTGGTTGTTCGGTCGGTCAGTCAGTCGGTTGGTTGGTTAGTTACTCACATACTCTCATATAAAAAGAATGAAGCAATATACTTCCAAACTGTGTGTACATACCAAATGGTCGAAACCTGAACTGACTAGGATATTCTCTGCTGTTGGATGCCACTCAATGTATCCAACACGACGCTTATGCCCATTAAGGTCAATGAGCCACTCTGACAGATGGGTGGTCAGTCCTCCATCAGGAATATGCCACAGCTTGACCTGGAACAATTACAGCATGTAACACAAGTTCCTCACTCATTATCTCAAGAACAATACTGCCTAATGTAGGAAAATTATGCATGTTGGTTCTCACAGGCAGTCTGTTAATTAAGCATCTGTTCCTGTTGTCCTCAAAACTTCACAACTTTTTTCTTTACACATCTGTTCAGGAGGAACATCACCTCATCACAGAAACCAATATGCTACAATAAATCACATTCTGCTTCCCCCTGAGTTACATGTTCTAGTAAAAGAGTACTTCCTTTCTTGCTTGGCACTGTCATTTACTGATTGTAGCAGTGAAGGTTTGTACAGTTTGGACTTCAGTCTTCTTCTTAGACTCTGCCAAACTGTACTGTGGTGCATGCACAGATGAATGCTTGCATACCTAGTTGATTTTGTTGGGCCAGATAGCAAGGGGAGGCAAATTTGCTCCATCGTTTAAAACAGGATGACACAGACACTGTTTATTGCAATGCTCTACAACAAAGGTAGATCATTAGCCATGAAGAATGAAGTGCCCCAAATAACATCCAAAATCAACAAAAAACAACTGTTCCAGGTTACATTTCTTGAAAACATAGTACACTGTCATGCTTTTCAGGATCAATCAAGAAAGAAACCATCTTTACTGGATAAGCCCTAGAAGCTGAAAAGGTTCTATACCTGCCAGGAATCTAACCTCAATTCTCAATGGCCATTCTTTAGCCAGTCATTAGAGTACAGGTCAGA